>OGGW01002747.1_pt1 | contig 10574 bp, 6 predicted proteins | sample 1571291 | NCBI WGS metagenome assembly OGGW01 (sample SAMEA2582028, study PRJEB24529) | metagenome | biome: Human gut stool | place: China | collected 2011 | reverse complement strand
ATGCACACAAGGAATTTATGAAAGATGGGGAACCACTCACCATTCTTGAAGATATTAATTTAGATATTGAAAAAGGCGAGTTTATTTGCCTCTTAGGTCCTTCTGGTTCTGGTAAAAGTACGCTATTAAATGCTATGGCAGGCTTTGAGCTCGTTACATCTGGTTCTATTACTATCGACGGCGAAGAGGTGAAAGCCCCTCAGCTCAGATATGTAACAGTATTCCAAAACTATGGCTTGTTGCCATGGCGTACAGTAGAAAGCAATATTGAGCTTGGCCTTGAAAGTAAAAAGGTACCTAAAGAGGAACGTCCTGCTATTATCGATAAATACGTTAAGATGGTAGGTCTCGACCATGCCCGTAATCGCTATCCTGCAGAACTATCTGGGGGCATGCAACAACGTGTATCCATCGCTCGTGCACTAGCTGTTGATCCAGATATTATCTTCATGGACGAACCATTAGGCGCACTTGATGCACTAACACGTATCAACTTGCAAGACGAAATCTCTCGTATCTGCCGTGAAGAAGGCAAGACGGTTGTATTCGTTACCCACGACATTGAAGAAGCCGTAGTTCTAGCGGACCGCGTTGTAGTACTAGCAGCAAACCCAGGTCGAGTACAAACTATTATCCCTGTAAACATCATCGATAGAACCGACCGTACATCGCCGAACTTTGTTAATATACGGAACCACATCTTCGAACAATTCCAATTGGCAAAAGAAGACAAAATCGAGTTCTATATTTAGTTTTATATATCAGTTATATACATCTCAAAATAAACACTCAAGAACTTTTCTGCTTGGGTGTTTTATAATGGACAAAATTCTAAAATAATGTATACTATAAGTAGCTGAAGGATTGTAAGAATTCACTGTTAGCACAAAAAAACTCCCTCAAGAACCGCGAAATACTTGAGGGAGTTTTTTATTGCTTATGGTCGTCTAAGCTAACGGGGTTAATCACCATGAAATTTCCTATCTAACCACTTGCAAATGAGATAGCTGGTCACATTTACCACGATAGGAACTAGAAGGATTATAAGAATATCTTTCACTGGTGCACCTCCTTTCTGTACCTGTTTCCCCAGAACGGAGTGGTGACATCTTGATTGTAGTACATATAACTATATATTTCTTATGCAATTCGTGTAATTATCATGTATAGTAGATATATATCGGTAATAACATATGAAATTTAAACTGGAGGCTGTATGTCTTTATTTGAGTTAGAGAAGAGCATGTCTTTTGATGAATATATAGAGTCCTTTGATGCAGAGAGAGTAGAGAAGGTGCGCGGTTTTGTAGATTGGCTTGCTCAGTATCAAGGTAGTCTCGTTCATAATCCTTGGGGAGAGGTAAATCCTGATTTAGAGATCGTTACAGATGGTTTTGATGCGGCCCAAGTGCGTCGAGATAATTTGGTAGCCTATTTATTGCCTCGTTTAGGTCGAGCTAAGGTTTTTGTAGTGGCTGAGGCTGTAGGGTATCAAGGGGGACGCTTCACAGGTATTGCTATTACTTGTGAGAGAATGCTATTAGATAAGCACAAAACCATTCGTGCGAAGGATGTCACGTTTATTCGATTGGAACGGACTAGTTCTCCTACTAGTTCTTTATTGAAAGGAACACAGCAGAAGGATGGCTTTAATGAACCTACTGATACGGTGGTGTGGAGTGCTATCGTAGAAAAAGGTATCGCCCCCTATGATACATTGTTGTGGAATATATTCCCGTTTCATCCACATAAGGATGGAAATCCATTGACGAACCGCACGCCTACGGAGAGAGAACAACAATTAGGTTGGGAGTACACAAAACGCTTGTTAGAGTTACATCTAGAGTTAGGCGGTGTAGAACCTCTTATACTTGCAGTAGGGCAAAAATCTGCTGATACAATGGGCAAATTTGGCCTAGTTGCCATTGGCTTACGCCATCCTGCAAACGGCGGGGCTAATCTCTATCGACAAGGGTTCGCTGAGGCGGTAGATACATATTTAAAATAACAAACGATTGAGAGGTTTAAAGTAATAAACGATTGAGAGTTTTGGAGAGAAGTTTATGAAACGTTATTGTGATGCTTGCCGTCATTATTGTGATGAGGCAGCTATGTTTTGTCCTACTTGCGGACAGTATACGGTGGCAACAGAGGTGGAGCGCATTGCACCAGAAGGTGATGTGATTTATCCGTTGTCTCATTATCAGCTAAGCTATAAGGATACATTCCTCCATGTGATGGGCACGAAGTTCATGGATACTGATGGTCGCGCTTCTCGTAGGGAGTTTTTCCAGTTTCTATTATTGTGGCATATTGCTATTATTGGCTTGTTAGCGGTATTTTATGGTTTGACAGCCATATTGCATACAGGACCGTATCTAATCGGATTGGCAGGTCTTATCGTTGCTATACTTAGTTTAGTTTCTTTGATGCCTTTGATTGCGCTATCTGTACGACGTCTCCATGATACGGGTAAAAGTAGTGCTACATTGTTGCTGTTTCTCATTCCCTTTGTAGGGCCACTGATCGTATTAGGCTTATTATGCTTAAAAGGTCAGCCTCAAGACAATCAATATGGTAATGCGTTGCAGCATCTTGTTATAGACAAGCGATTGGCATCTATTATGAAAGTATCTCCTACGAGCAGTGCTCTTACAACACGCGTTCTTGTAGGTATACTTGTGGTTGTAATTTGTGTATTTGGTGTATCTTTACGTTCGATGGGCCCAGCTAATGAAGTATTCCCTGACGGATGGCTTACAAACGCTATCGTTGGTGAAGGTAGTGCGGAAGCGGCACGAGCTTCTGTACAAAATTATTTTGATGCCGTAAATAACAAGGATTATGATAAGGCTTTCACCTATATCATGAGCCAAGCTAGTACAAATCCAGTGGAGAAGCAAAAATGGCTAGAGTCCATGAAACAGGCTCCAAAGGTGGATGTAGTGTCCCTAGGTGTTACACGAGTGAGTCGCACAGGGGATTTGAAACGAATTGTCTTTGATGCAAATCTACAAACTACAAAGGTTGGCGCCGGTGTTGTAGAATCCACGCCGATGAAGCGCTATATTTCTGTCATTGAAGAGAATGGTGCTTGGCGTATAGAAGGCTTTTACAAAACTATGCCAGACGATGACAAATAGAATATGATATATCGAAATAGCGTTAACATGGGGGCTACCCTCTTTTGTTAACGCTATTTTTATGTTACAATAGACATAACGTATGAAAGCGAGGCTTTCATCAAAATCGATCGGATTATATTGCAAAACTCATTAGATTGGAACGAAGAGAACGTACCCGTCGCGGCTGACATGTCTAATGATGGCAATATACTCATTTGCTATGGCAAATGGTCACAACAACACTAGGAACGGCAAAAATTGATAGCGCATTTTTGCGCCCATTTGACGAGACGCTAGTATTTTAGCGCCTTTTTCTTTGTGTGGCCTCCATAGCATAGATCAATTCAAGTGATAGGTGAGAAAAGAAACTATGTTAAATAAAATAATGAACAAAATTTTAGGAGGAACTGTGAATACAACAGATAATCAGGTTACTGCACAAGTGAAAGCAGAACCAACAGTAGCGAAAACTGCTACTCGTACAGCTGCGTCTGAAGGCGAACATAAACAAACTCGCCGCCGCACTAATACACGTCGTCCTGCTGGCGAAGGTCGTACTCGTCAATACGCGACTGGTGAAGGTGAAGGCACAACACGCCAACGCCGTACAAATACTCGTACAAATGCAAATGGTGGTCGCACTAATACGACACGCCGTACAAATACCCGTCGCAATGCTGAGCAAGGTGAAGGTCAAGAACGTACAGAACGTAAACCTCGCCAAACTCGTGCACCACGTGGTGAACGTAGTGAAAATACACGCAATACGAGAACTAATAATGGTCGCAATGGTCAAAACCGTAATAACAACCGTCCAAATAATCGTTCCACAAACCGCAATAATCAAGAGGCTCCTGTGGAATTAGTAGGTCGTACACCAAATGGCGCTAACAAGGGTAAATTCCAAATTATTCCGTTAGGCGGCCTTGGCGAAATCGGTAAAAATATGACCATCTTCCAATATGAAGATGAAATCATCGTTCTTGATGCGGGCCTTGCATTCCCTAGCGAAGATATGCTTGGCGTAGATATCGTTATTCCTGACATGAGCTATATCATCGAGAATAAGGACCGCGTAAAAGCAGTCGTTATCACGCATGGTCACGAGGACCATATCGGTTCCTTGGCGTACCTTATGAAGGAAATCAATTGCCCAGTATATGCAACAAACCTTGTTTGTGGTTTGATTGAAGGCAAATTCAAAGAGCATAAAGTATCTCCAAAATGTCTTCGTACTATTGCAGCAGGCGATGAAGTGCAAATTGGTCAAGTTAAGGTTGGCTTTATCCAAACAAACCACTCCATTCCTGACTCCTGCGCTGTGTACTTTGATACACCAATCGGTACTGTACTTCACACAGGGGACTTTAAAATCGACCAAACCCCAGTTGATGGCCGTTTGATGGATATGCACAAATTTGCTGAGCTCGGCAATAAAGGCGTATTAGCGTTGATGTCCGACTCTACAAACGTAGAAAAACCAGGTACTACAGGCTCTGAAAGCTCCGTAGGTCCTGCTATTAAACAAGCTGTAGGCGAAGCGAAAGGCCGCGTTGTATTGGCTACATTCGCATCTAACGTATCCCGTATTCAACAAGCTATTGATGCGGCAGTTATGTTCAACCGTAAGGTTGTTGTTATGGGCCGCAGCATGGTAAATGTTACAGAAATCGCTCAAGAACGCGGTTACTTGAACATTCCACCAAATACAATCATCGACGTAGATGTAATGCACAACTACACGGATGATCAAATCATGATCTTAACAACAGGTTCTCAAGGCGAACCAATGGCAGGCTTGTCCCGCATGGCTACTAGCAATCACCGTACTGTAGAATTGGCACCGAATGATACTGTTATCATCTCTGCTACACCAATTCCTGGTAACGAAGGTGCTGTAGGTAGAACTATTGATAACTTGCTTCGCCTAGGTTGTCACGTAGTATACGGTAAAGATCGTGGTATCCACGTATCTGGTCATGCGAGCCAAGAAGAGCTTAAAACAATGCTTAACCTTGTTCGTCCAGAATACTTCATCCCAGTTCATGGTGAGTACCGCATGTTGCGCCGTCATGGTGAACTTGGTGTAGCTATGGGCGTAGATCCTAAGAAAGTCCTTATCGGCGACAATGGTCAAATCTTTGAATTCGATAAAGATGGTGGTCGCAAAGCCGGTCGTGTACAAGCTGGCGCTATCTTCGTAGATGGCCTTGGCGTTGGTGACGTAGGTAACATCGTTATCCGCGACCGTCAACAATTGGCTCAAGAAGGTATGGTTATCGTTGTCATGGCGATGGACAAAGCTTCTGGTACAATCGTAGCTGGTCCAGACCTCGTATCTCGTGGCTTCGTATACGTACGTGATGCAGAAGAACTTATGATTGCTGCAGAACACCGTGTAGACCAAGTCCTTGAAGAATGCGAAATGCAACGCATCAAAGATTGGACTACTATTAAGCAAAACGTACGTGACGCGTTGGGTAAATTCTTCTATGATAAAACTCGCCGTCGTCCTATGATTTTGCCGATTATTCAAGACGTATAATCAAATACAATATATGAAAGTACCGCACCTCATGGTGTGGTACTTTTAACATGTTAAAAGGAACCTTTTAAATCTACCATAAATAGCGGTGCTATCGCATTTATCTACTATATGGGGTATTTGAAGTTACCTTTTTAAACTGTTATAATTAAAAGATACCAATTAATCTATCTTCTTTTATTTAGAATGGAGATTTATGAAACAAACAAATACAAGAGCGATGGTAGAAACAGCATTTGTATCGGCCATCGTTGTTATGTTAACTATAGTAGGTTCTACGGTTCCGATCCTCAGTTTGTTAGCAACCTTGGTTGCGCCAGCTGGGATTGCAATCATTGGTATCCGTTGGGGCAGCCGATATAGTTGTGCTGCATCAGTGGTAGCATTCGTTCTTGTTTCCCTTTTAGTAGGCCCATTAATGGCAATGGCGACCATCTTGGCATATTCCTTGCCTAGTATTTTCCTCGGTGAAGCTTTCAGAGCCAATTGGTCCTTTGGTAAGCTCATCGTTATACCAGCCATTGCACTTACGTTGACGAGCCTCATCGGGATTCTCGTGTCTGCAGGACTTACATCCTTTGATTTATCTCAGATTAATCATATGATTGATGTAGATCTTAAAAATGCTATTATTGAGTCTGTGAAACAGCAACCTATGACACAAGAGCAAATGAATGAGTATATTAACCGCTTAGATTTTGCTTTTGATCAAGCAAAGCGTATGCTGTTAGCGTACTGGTTTGCTGCCAATGTAATCGTAACCTATATTTCAGCTAAGCTTGTATGCTATATTGGCCGTCGTACAAATAGTGTTATGCGTACATTGCCAACGATGGATACATGGCGCATGCCGATTTGGGGTGCTGGTGTATTAGCGGTAGGTATTATCCTTGCTTATGGCGGACAGTATCTAGGCTATGCTAATGGCATTCTTTCAGACGTAGGCCTCAATATTGCTTTATTTGGTGGCATGATATGTGGTCTAAATGGCATTACATGTTTGCTATCCATTATGAAGTCTTATAACTTGGCAGGCATCTTTAAGTTTGCTATTATATGCTTTTTGTATGTGATGAGTCCTATGGCACTCGTTATATATGGTATTTTAGATATGTTTTTAGATATGCGAGTACGTTTCCAAAAACGTAGCTTGTAATAGAAAGGAGGCCGTTATGAAATCCTTTCAACGAAAATGGGAAGGTTTAGAAGTTACCATTATTACCGTTATCGTATTGTTGTTATTGTTGCTGGCCTATTTGAACTGGGCTGTTGCAGTTTTAGCATTAATTATCGTAGTAGCGGCATATTTGGTTAACTACAATACCCTTCATAACCGGCGTCGTTTAGCAAGAGAACAGTTTGGGGCGATGATGAAAAACGTCACACAAGCTTCTAACTTTGCTTTACAAAACTTACCAATGGGCATTGTCCTTGTTAATAAACAAGGTACCTTGATATGGAATAATAGTGTCTTTGCAGATTGGGTTACAGTAGATTGGAATAAGATCCAAAAAATGTCTGCTCTATTGCCCGGTTTCCGTATCGATAAAATCTGGGGCAAATCCGGATTTATGACGGAAAAATATGATGAAAGATATTTCCAAATCATTTATAAATTCATCGATCCTCGCGATACGCGACCAGATATTCATAGTGAAGATGAATTGGCCGAACATGCGGTCATGGCACTGTACTTTAAGGATATTACGTCCCTTGAAAAGGCCCGCATTAAAGCTGAAGAAAATCAGCCTGTATGGGGCATGATTCAAATCGATAATCTCGAAGAATTGACAAAAGGTCTTAGTGACCGCGAGTATACTAGTGTTTGGGCAGATATTAACAATATCATTATGGATGAAATTGACCGTTATGAAGGCTTTATTCGTAACTTCCAAGATGATATGTATACCTTTGCTATTTCTCGTGGCGCTCTTCATGAGATGGAGGAAAACGGCTTTAAAGTGCTTGAACGCATTCGTAAATTGCCGTCCCCTCGTCAGGTGCCAGCTACGATTTCTGTGGGGATTAGCGAGAATGTAGGCACTGTAAAAGAGGTTTCTAGCCGTGCTCGCGCTGCATTAGATATTGCATTAGGTCGCGGTGGTGACCAAGTGTGTATTATGGATGGTGAAAGCACCCGCTTCTTCGGCGGCAATACAGCTGGCGTTGAAAAGAATACGCGCGTTCGTGCTCGTGTAGTATCGCAAGCTTTACATGAGCTTATGCTTGATTCTGATAAAATCCTTGTAATGGGCCACAAACGTGAAGACTACGATGCATTAGGTGGTATTATCGGTGTTGTAGCCATTGCGCGGACTTTGGGGAAAGAATTGCGCATCGTGCTTTCAAAAGAAACGAGCGCCATCGATAAAATGGTGACTGTTCTTAAAGAAGATGAGTTCTGGAAAGAACATATTATCACTGTCGATGCAGCAAAAGCGTGGGTAGATGCCAATACGCTCACTATCGTATGTGATACGCATCGTCAAGAAATGGTAGCCGCTCAAGAGGCGCTTGAAATTTCTGAACGACGCATCGTTATCGACCATCACCGTCGTGCAGCGGACTTTGTAGAAAATCCATTGCTTACGTACTTGGAACCAACTGCATCATCTACATCTGAGCTCGTAACAGAGCTTGTACAATATGCAGGTGGTGGCGTAAAACTTTCAAAAGCTGAAGCTACAGGCATTTATGCGGGTATCGTTCTTGATACGAAGAACTTTGTTCAACAAACTGGTGCTCGTACCTTTGAAGCGGCTGCATTCTTGCGCCGTGCAGGGGCGGATATTGAAAAGGTTAAACAATTGTTTATTGAAACCTTCGATTCTGTTCAATTGCGTGCTAAAATGGTATTTGAAGCCAGTCGAACTGAAGGGATTGCTATTTCCGTAGCACCTGAAGGTTTGAAGGATATGATGGCATTAGCTGCACAAAGTGCGGACATGCTCATCAGTAATGAAGATATTGAAGCAGCCTTTGTGCTTTACTCCTTGAATGACGGCGGTATCGGCGTTAGTGCTCGATCCAAAGGCAAGGTAAACGTACAGGTTGTAATGGAAGCCTTGGGTGGCGGTGGTCATAGAACTGTGGCTGGTGCCCAATTACAAGGTATGACGATAGAGGAAGCGAAGAAGGCTATTTTAGAGCATGCTCTTGAAGCCCTTCATTCCGCTGAGAAAGAGGAGGAAGAACAATGAAAGTAGTATTGTTAGAAGACGTTAAAAAGGTTGGTAAAAAAGGCGAAATCGTTGAAGTTAGCGACGCATATGGCCGTAATGTATTAATCAAAAAAGGTCTTGGCCTTGAAGGTACAGCAACTAACGTAAATAATGCGAAACAAAAACAAGAATCCATTGCTCACCACAAAGTTGTAGCGAATGACGAAGCTAAAATCTTGGCTGCTCAATTGGCTAAGGTTGAAGTAACTGTAAAAGTTCGCATGGGTGAAGAAGGTCGTGTATTTGGTTCCGTTACTGCAAAAGACATTTCCGATGCAGCTAAAGCGCAATACAAAGTAGATATCGATAAAAAGAAAATCGAAATCAAAGAACCGTTGAAAACATTAGGCGTACATGACGTACTCGTTCGTGTTCATCCTGAGATTACAAGTACTATCAAGGTTAACGTAGTAGCTGAATAATAGTGTTCACCATGCTCTTTGAGTATGGTGAATTCTTTTATCCATAGTGGTTTTGTAAAGGGGATTATCATGGATGTACGCATTCCACCGCATAATTTAGATGCGGAAAAGGCCGTTTTGGGGGCTTTATTAACGAATGGATCCAACTCGGGTGCTGTTGTTGATACCGTAACGAGTATTCTAAAATCTGAAGACTTTTACCGTGATGCGCATCGTATTATTTATGATGCCATCTTAGAAATTGTGCATGCTAATAAGACGGCGGACTTCATCACTGTTGGTGAAGAGTTAGATCGTCGTAAGCGCCTCGATGCGGTAGGTGGTCTTGCTTATATTACATCTCTCGCCAATGAATCTGTGTCCTACAATGTAGAGGAACATGCGAAAATCATCAGCGAGAAAGCTCAGTTACGCCGCCTCATCGATGCAGGGAATAAAATCGTAGGCATGACGTATGCTGGTGAAGATGAGCCAACGGCTATTCTTAACAAGGCAGAGCAAATGGTACTAGACGTAAGTGGTCAAACACAGTCTGAATCTTCTTTTGCGCCTATTGGTGAGGTAGTATTATCTAACTTAGATAAGTTAAACGCATTGCAACAGCATGATGGTGCTATTACAGGCGTTCCAACAGGCTTTAAGGATGTGGACCATGTCTTCAATGGTCTGCAAAAATCTGACCTCATTCTCGTAGCGGCTCGTCCTGCAATGGGGAAAACGGCTTTCACCTTGAACATTGCTCAAAATGTAACGATGTTATACGACAAGACGGTAGCTTTCTTCTCCCTAGAAATGGGCAAGGAACAGCTCGTTGGTCGTATCCTCTCCTCCGTGGCAGGTGTAAGCTCTGAAAAGTTGCGCCGTGCGAACATGGATCCTGCTGACTGGGAAAAGGTTATCGCTGCAGCGGATCGCATGAGTAAATCCAAGCTCTTTATCGATGATACGCCGGGCCTTACCGTACAAGATATGCGTTCTAAACTGCGTCGCCTTAAGGTAGAACATGGTCTCGATCTCGTTATCGTCGACTATATTCAGTTGATGCAAGGCCGCAACGGTGGCAAGGGCAGCGAGAACCGTCAACAAGAGGTATCTGAAATCTCTCGTAACCTCAAATTGATCGCCCGTGAGTTCAACGTTCCGCTCATCGCCTTATCTCAGTTGTCTCGTAGTGTTGAAAGTAGACCAGATAAACGGCCAGTACTTTCTGACCTTCGTGAATCTGGTTCCCTTGAACAAGATGCGGATATCGTTATCTTCT
>OGGW01002743.1_pt1 | contig 10577 bp, 9 predicted proteins | sample 1571291 | NCBI WGS metagenome assembly OGGW01 (sample SAMEA2582028, study PRJEB24529) | metagenome | biome: Human gut stool | place: China | collected 2011 | reverse complement strand
AAGCGTTCCCCGCAGATGAATTCCGCCGCCGCAGCCGTCAGCCGAAACACAAGCAGGATCACAAGCAGCTTGATGAGCAATGGCAGACAAAGCAGGAGCAGAAGCACCACCGCCGCAACCAGTGTGCCGCTTTTGAGCGTTCCTGCCATAGCCGCTGCCGTTTCCACCGCGCCGCCCATCACGCCCCCGACCACCGGCACCGCCCCGACTGCAATTTTCGCTGTTTTCGCCGCCAGACCGTTCAGCGCACCGCCGCCGATTTTCTGCAGGGAAAGCAGGAGCATAAAAAGCATTGCCGCCCCCTTCATTCCCCAGGAAATGCACTGCCGCATCAGCTCCGCAAATTTCCCCAAAATCGGTTTTTCGGAAATATGGTCTGCCATCTCCAGCGCAATCGAAAGCTGAATCGCAGGTATCAGCACATAGCTGATGCCAACGGAAAGTGCCGTCGCGCCGCCCATCAGCGTCGGCCCCATCAGAGCCCCCTGCGCCAAATTCCCCGATGAAGCAGAAAGCACCAGAAAAATGGGCACCATCGCCCCAAACACCCCACATAGTCCTCGCATCCGCTCCACAACTGATTGCGAAATGCTGTAAAACGAGGTCAGAATCGCCACAATCAATACCATGTAGCAAACATAAAATCCCATTTCGCCCACGTTTTTCCCTTGAAAGGAATCACTGCACTGCTTCAGAATTGCACTCAGAATGACAATCAGCACCAACTGTGCCAGAAGTCTGCCCTGCATGCGCAGCTCTCCGAACATCAATTCCGAAGCCTTCTCCCTGATATTCGCGAATGTAAAATCAAATTCCCCCGAAAGGATTTCCGCAAGCAAATCAGAAAAGCTGACCGCCGCATCCATTTCCTCCGCCGCCGCATCCACAGCATCCGTATCCAACCCTTCCGTTTCGCCTTCTATGCAGATTGCATCCGCCGTTTCCGCCGCAAATGCCGTCCTTGGCAGAAGGGAAAGCAGCAAAATCAGAAGCAACCCCCATTTCTTCATCCTGCCCCCTCCTATACCAAGCCCATGACCAGCTCCAGCAGTCCAATCAGCACAGGGGCCGCCGCCGTCATCATGAGAATCTTTCCTGCCAGTTCAATTTTTGCCGCAACCGTTCCCTCTCCCGCATCCGCGCAAAGCTGTGCGCCGAACTGTGTCAGATATGCAATGCCGATCACCTTCAGCACCACTGCGAAGTAGCCGTCCCCGACCCCCGCCGTTTCCGCCGTTTCTCGCAGCAAGCCAATGAGCCTCCCCAGCGGCACGCAGATTATTCCGAAAATCAAAATCCCCGTCACAGCGGCAAGAAGCATCGCAAGCTGCGGATTCTCCTTTTTCAGCAGAACGGCAAATATCGTCCCCACCAGACCAATGGCGATGATTTTACCAATTTCCATCCGACCGCCTCCTCAAAGCTGAAATAAGGTCTGCACCGTATCAAACAGTTGGCTGATGTATTGAATCACCCAAAACAGCACCACAACCAACCCTGCCAGCGTGGTCAGCATCGCCTGCTCCTCTCTGCCTGCGCGCATCAGCACCTGATGCAGCACTGCCACCAGAATCCCGACCGCCGCAATCCGAAACACAATATTGATTTCCATTTTCTCCCCCCTCACAGCAGTGTTACAATAATGAGCAATCCCGAAAGTCCGCCGATGCCGTAGTAAAGTCTGCCGTTTTTCTCCGATCGTTTTCTGCCCTGCGCCAATGCCTCCTCCAGATACCGCAACAGCAGACAAATGCTCCCCTCCTGCTGCGCCTTATCCAGATAGCCGAGGGTTTTCCCAAAGGAAAGCACCATATCCAAATCCTCCGCCGTCAGGAAAATCTGATTCCGCCGCTTCGACCATGCCTCTGTCCAGATTTCCTCCGCAGAAGCCCTTTCCCTCTCTGCCATGACTGCCGCCGCCTGCGCGAAAATCTCGCCAATCACGCCCTCCGCCTTCCAGCTGACGCTTTCCAGAACCTCTGTCAGAGGAGCGGAAAGGTAGGCAATCTGGCTTTGCAGAAGCAGGATTGCACGTTCCAGCTCTGCCAGCTCCTGCAAACGATATTTCTCCTTTGCCGCAAAATATGCCCCGAACCAGAGCGTCGCACCAAGCACAAGCACACTGCCGAGCAAACGCATCATGCTTCCTCCTCCTTTTTCATCGTCAGTTCTTCTTCCGCAATCATTTTCCCCTCCCTGTCGCACAGCCCCTCTATGGTGCCTGTGCCGTTTCGGTTGGAAAGAAAAAGATACCGTTCAAATATTTTTCTGCGGACAAGCGCACGCAGCTGCGGTCTTGTTTCAATGTCGGCAAAGTCCCGCCCATGTGCCGTCGCAATCAGCTTCACCCCTGCGTTTAAAACCTCCTCCACCGCGGCAACATCCTCACGCCTGCCCAGCTCATCCACAGCGATGATATCAGGAGACATGCTTCGCAGTAAAAGCGTCATCCCCTTCGCCTTCGGGCAGCCCTCCAGAATATCCGTACAGGGGCCAACATCCATCTGCGGCATGCCGTCTCTGAGCGGCGCAATTTCTCCGCGCTCATCCACCACGCCGACCGTTTTTCCTCTCTCACTCAGACAACGGATGAGATCGCGCAAAAGCGTTGTTTTTCCGCATCCCGGCGGTGAAACAAGCAGGGTATGGCAAAGCGTATTCTTTTCCAACAGAAGCGGCAGAAGCGTTTCTCCCCACCCCTTCCTTTCTCTCGCAATGCGGATATTTAAGGCATTGATTTGCCGCAGCGTGCTGATTTCGCCGTTTTCCAGAACCGCCTTGCCGCAGAAGCCGACTCTGTGTCCGCCCTCTATGGTAAGATAGCCCTGTCGCAGCTCTTCCTCAAAGGCATAGAGAGAATAGCCGCTCAGAAGCGAAACGGTTTCACGCAGATCCGCCATGGAAATGCGCATCCCCTTTTCATCCGCCGCAGGCAGAAACACCCCCTCCTTCCCCAGAGAAAACAGTCGATTCTCTCTTTTTAAAAGCAAGGGCTGTCCGCTGCGCAGGCGAATTTCCTGCAAATCGTGCAGATCCTTCTCCGCAAGCACCTCCCGTATTTTTCTCGGCAATGCACGCCAAACTGCCTCTGTCTGCATTGGCTCGTCCTCCCTTCTTTTCTCATCCTATGCGGAAAAGGTGAAAAAATACCTGCGATGGCATTATTTCACAGAGCGCGAATTTTGTAGTATTCTTTTTATAATTTTTATGTACGAAAACATTTACAAGAAATTACATTTTATGTTAAAATTTAAGAAAATTCCCTTGGTGTAATTTTAAATATAAGTCTAATTTCATAAGTTTTACCACGAAAGAGGAGATAATTATGTGCAAAAATTCAATCCATACGACAGGAGCAGCCGCTTCTGCTGTAAATGAACTTTGTACTGACAGGGGTTCCGTTTGTGTCACAAATAGCGAATCCACACATGATGAACCCCTTTATTGCCGCATCAGTACGCAAAAAGCAATCTATAAAATTCCGTATCAGGATATTCTTTTTATCGAAAGTGAGCAAAAAAAATCTGTCATCCATCTGTTGAAAAAAACCATCTGTGTTTCGGTTCCGTTATATCGTATTCTGGAAGTGCTGCCCAAGGAAACCTTTGTGCAGACACATCGCTCCTTTATTGTCAATCTGAAAAATGCATCCTCCATCGATAAATCTCAAAATCCTTGGACGATTTCTTTTTTCGGTTCGGAGCAGCTTGCCTTCGTCGGGCGTTCCTTCAAGGATAACATCATGCAGATTATCCGCCCCACGTTGGATCTTCATACAGGCAAATGACAGCCTTGCTTTGATTGACATTCTCCTGCTTTCTCTTTAGAATAGAGAAAAAAAGGAGGTCTGCCCCATGAAAGAATTTCGTTTGGTTGCCTTTGGCGACAGCTTAACATACGGCTATGGTGTTTTGTCCCATATTGCATATCCCTTCCGCTTGGCAAGGGAGCTGCCGGAGAAAAATCCGCAGCTTCGTTGGAAGGTATACAATCGCGGCATCAACGGAGAAACCACCAGAGAAGCGAAAGAACGGCTGGAAAGTCAGGTGCTTTGGTTAAAGCCGCATCTTACTGTAATTCTGCTGGGTTCCAATGACAGTGCCCTCAACGAAGGGCAATATCGTACACCTTGGGAATATGAACACAATATGATGTTCATTCTGGAACGCCTTCTGGCAGAAAAGCACGGAGATTCTGCTTTCCATAGCGGTGTCTGTCTGCCCGTTCTGGTTACGCCGCCGCCCGTGGTGGATACGGATTTCTACCCCTTCACCACAACCGACCGCATTGAAAAATATGGGGAAATCGTCAAAAAGCTGGCAAAGGGCTATCATTGTCCCGTCATTGATGTATATCAGGCATTTCTGGACATTAAGGAAGCACAAGGCTTCGAAGCGTATGATGCACTGTTTCAGTTCGATGGCGTGCATTGGAGCAACGCAGGCTATGATGTGTTCTATGCCCTTCTGGAAAAGGAAATTCTGGCTTTGACAGAAAATTTCTGAAATCCGGATCAAAAAAAGCCCTGCATGGGAAAATTCTCCCGTGCAAGGCTTTTTTTCTGTTCTGTATACTTTTTTCTTTTATTCCATTTTTTACTGACCGCAAAGGTCAACCGTTACATAAAGCTCCTTGGATTTTGCAGAAATCCCCACGCCTGCCTCCTGCATGGTGCCGTCTGTCAGGCTGTTCTCCTTCGCAGCGGTACGCATCCATTCCTGATAAATCTGCACCACATCGCCGCGCTGTTTAGCAATGGTTTCGGATGCCGTGCGGAAGGCTTTGCCCTTCACCAGAATCCGACTGAAGGGTGTCGAGCCGTCAGAGCCGGTATAGTCGAAATATCCCTTCGCCGTCATATCCTCGGAATGTGCTCTTGCTACGCCCCCCAGCTTACTGTCTGCCGTAAGCAGGGACAGACCCTTTTCCAGACGACACACCTGAATCAAATCAAGCAGCTCCGCTTCCATGGCTTCTCTTGTGGTATACTGCAAGGTGCTCTGGTAATCCTTTGTCTGGGCAAAGCTCTTTTCCTGCAAAAGCACACCACAGATTTTCCCCTCATAATCCAGAGGAACATGCACCTCAGAATTGGCATTGTATACAATACCGCTGTGCTCTAAGCTGCTGACGTGGAAAAGATTCTTAATATTCGCCGCAATGCCCTTGCCGCTTGTACCGTTATAGGTAAAACCTGTGCCCGGCACAAAAATTTCGACAATTTTCCCCTCCTGCATCGTTGCAAAGAAATAATTCTGATACTTGTTGAGATAAACATATCTCTCTAAGCCATACACAGAATCGTCAACGCGGTCGGGTTCACCCCAGACAGCCTTCAGCTCTGCCGCCGTCCAGCCGAGACAGACCTTTTTTTCGCCGACAGTAACCGTTTCTGTTGCCGCCGCCTCCGTCACCTTCACTTCCTCGGTCTTGGTGTCCGCTTTCGTGTCATTTTTGGTGTCCACTTTGGTGTCATTTTTGGTGTCCACTTTGTCCACTTTGTCCACCTTTGGTTCGGTAATTTCCACCTTGCCGCCGGTCTGCTCCTCAATATAGCGATATGCCTTCACGAAGGAAACCACAGCCTCCTGTACCGTCATTTCGCGGAAGGGATGATAACCGCCATCCTGATAGCCTGCAAGAATCCCAATGCCATACAACTGGTCGATATATTTATTGGAGGAAGCAAACAACTGCGCGGTATCGTTGAAGGGATTTTTCTTTGCCTTCTCCGTTAAATCCACGCCGCAGGTTTTCATCACGCGCGCCACCATAATCGCCATCTGCTCACGGGTCAGCGTGCTGTTCGGCTCAAAAATACCGGGGTCTGTGCCGCCGATAATGCCCAGCTCATACGCCGCTGTCACATCTGCATCATCGCAGTCTGTAAAGGGCGTTTTTCCTGCCGCCTTCCATTCCTTTCCGGTGATTACATTCAGAAAACGCATCACCATCTTGCAGAAATCCTTTCTCGTCATGGGCGATTTTGCCTTCTGCAAATCCGCATCCGTCAGAAGTCCCTGCTGATAGGCAAATTCGATGGAAGGCTTTGCCCATTCGCCTGCATTCGTCGCAACAGCAGCAAAGGAAGGCACTGCGGTGGAAAGGCTCAGCATCCCTGCAAGAAGAATTGCCATAAACCGTTTCATACTCGTCATCCTTTCTTATTCCCCCAACGCCATCTGCCCGGGCAGATGATTGGTGGTTTTATCCTTTTCCTGTATAAAATGCCCCGTTGTGGGGATTTTTTTCGTGCGATAATATTCGTATTCCTCTGTTTCAAATTCCGCCTTGGCAAACACCGCTGTAACCGCACTGTTTTTCTTGAGTGTAAAGACCTGCACGCCGCCGGCGTTCTTTGTGGCACTCAGCGGAATCAGCTCTGTATTCAAGAGCGTTGCCTTATCCGCATTGCGCATCAGTATAAAATCCGCTTCCTCCGCGATTTTCGCCATCCGCACCAGCTCTGCCCTTGCGGAATAGGCATTGACCAGCTTGCGGCGATTTGTTTTGGTTTCATAGGCGGAAAGCGGCACCTTCGCCGCCTTGCCGTTTGCAAAGAAAAACACCATCTGACCGCTGTAATCCGCTGTTGCGGTCATGTAAATAATGGTTTCCTCTGCGTCAAGCTGCAAGAGATTCGGGAGATAATCCCCCAAGGCACTCGCCTTGGCATCCGCCACATCCGAGGCTTTCAGCTTATACACATTCTGCTGATTGGAGAAAAACAGCAGATCCATACGGTTTGTGCCCTCCTGCTCCATCAGAAGAACGTCCTCCTCCTTCAGCTTCTGCTCCCCTGCCATGCGCAGAGATGCCTGACTGATTTTCTTGAAATAGTTCTCCTTCGTCAGGAAGAAGGTTACAGGGTAATCCTCGATGAAATCCTCCTTGGAAAGCACCGTCACATCATCCTCATGGATGATTTCGGTTTTTCTGGGCTTGCCGTATTTTTTTGCCACATTGCGCAGCTGCTTACAGATGATATTTTTGATTTTTGCGTCGGAGCGAAGCGTTTCATGCAGACCTTTGATTTCCTTTTCCAGTGCATCCAGCTCTGCAATGCGTTTCAGAATATATTCCTTATTGATGTTGCGCAGCTTGATCTCCGCGATATATTCCGCCTGCACCTCATCAATTTCAAAGCCTGCCATCAGGTTCGGCACAACCATTTTGTCCTCCTCGGTGCCACGGATAATGGCAATCGCCTTATCAATATCCATCAGGATTTTGGAAAGCCCCTCGAGCAGGTGATATTTTTCGGATTTCCTCTGAATATCAAATGCAAGCTGTCTGCGGATGGAATCCATGCGGAAGTCCGTCCAGTGCTTCAGAATTTCGCCCACGCCAAGCGTCATGGGCTTGCCATGAATCAGCACATTAAAATTACAGCTGAAGCTATCCGACAAGGGTGTCATGGCGAACAGCTTGTGCATCAGCAGCTCCACATTCGTGCCGCGCTTGAGGTCAATCGTGATTTTCAGACCGTTTCTGTCTGATTCATCGCGCACATCGGTGATATCCTTGATTTTCCCTGCCTTAACCAATGCAATGATTTTATCCACAATGGCTTCGATATTGGTGGTATAGGGAATTTCATAGACCTCAATACAGTTATCCTTTTTATCGTAACGATATTTTGCACGCAGCTTCACACTGCCGCGTCCCGTTTTATAAATCTGCTCCAAGTCCTTCCGGCTGTAAATCAATTCGCCGCCGGTGGAAAAATCAGGGGCAGAAAGCACCTCGCACAAATCAACCGTATCATCCTTGATATACTGCGCCGTTGCTTCGCACAATTCTGCAAGGTTGAAGCTGCAAATGGAGGATGCCATGCCGACCGCAATGCCAAGGTTCGGATTTGCCAGAATATTCGGGAAGGTAGTCGGCAGAAGCGCCGGCTCCTTCATGCTGCCGTCATAGTTATCCACAAAAGCAACGGTGTCCTTATCAATATCCGCAAAGATTTCCTGACAGATGCCCTCCAGCTTTACCTCTGTGTATCGGGAGGCGGCATACGCCATCTCTCTGGAATAGTATTTCCCGAAATTTCCCTCGGAATCCACAAAGGGCACCAAAAGCGCTTCATTATCCTTCGTCAGACGCACCATGGTTTCATAAATCGCACTGTCCCCATGGGGGTTCAGCTTCATGGTCTGCCCTACCACATTGGCAGATTTGGTTCTGTCACCCTTCAGAAGCCCCATCAGATACATGGTATACAAAAGCTTTCTATGGGAGGGCTTGAAGCCGTCAATCTCAGGAATGGCACGGGAAACAATGACACTCATGGCGTAGGGCATATAATTCAGCTCAAGCGTATCGGTAATGCGCTGCTCCTGTATGAAATTATCGTGATATTCTTTTTTCGTTGTTGTTTTTTTCTTTGCCATACATCCACCTCTTAGCTGAGGTCAATCATATCCAGATATTTATGACCTTCCTCTGCAATGTGTTCCTTTCTGCCGGAAAGATTTTCCCCAAGCAGGAGTTCAAAAATCGCCTGTGTGCGCTCCGCTTCATCGGGCGTAACCAGAATGAGCCTGCGCGTTTCGGGGTTCATGGTGGTTTCCCACATCATGTCTGCGGCATTTTCACCCAAGCCCTTCGAGCGCTTGATTTTCACCTTGCCCTTCAGCTTGGCGGTGATTTTTGCCTTTTCGCTGTCGGTATAGGCGAAATATTTATCCTTGCCGTGGCGGATTTCATATAACGGCGATTCCGCAATATAGACCTTTTTTTCGTAAATCAGCGTCGGTACAAGGCGGTAAAGCATCGTCAAAAGGAGGGTGCGTATCTGGAAGCCGTCCACATCCGCATCGGTGCAGAGGATGACCTTGCTCCAACGAAGCTGCGCCAAATCAAAGGAATTCAGCCCCTTATCATGCTTGGATTTCACCTCAACGCCACAGCCAAGTACCTTCAATAGGTCAATGATGATGTCGCTATTGAAAATCTTATTATAATCTGCCTTCAAGCAGTTCAAAATCTTTCCTCGGATGGGCATAATCGCCTGAAAATCCGCATCTCTGCCCTGCTTACAGGAGCCAAGCGCGGAATCGCCCTCCACGATATAGATTTCTCTGCGGGAAACATCCTTTGTACGGCAGTTTACAAATTTTTCCACACGGTTATTCATATCCAGACTGCCCGTCAGCTTTTTGCGGATATTCACACGGGTATTTTCCGCCGTTTCACGGCTTCTTTTATTCGCAAGCACCTGTGCCGCAATCTTATCGGCATCCATTTTATTTTCAATGAAATAAATCTCTAGCTGCCGGCGGAAGAACTCCGTCATGGCCTCCTGAATGAATTTGTTCGTAATGGATTTTTTCGTCTGGTTTTCGTAGCTTGTTACGGTGGAGAAGGAATTGATGACCAGAATCAGGCTGTCCTCCACATCCGCAAAGGTGATCTTCTTTTCATCCTTTTTATATAAGCTAATGCTTTTCAGATATTTATCAATCGCAAAGACAAAGGCATTGCGCACTGCCTTATCGGGGGAGCCGCCATATTCCAGAAAGCTGGAATTGTGGTAATATTCCAGTACATTCACATGGTTATTGAAGCAGAACGCCGCTTCAAATTTCAGGCGATATTCGGGCTTATCCTCTCTGTCGCGTCCCTTAGTTTCGGTCTGGAGATAATGCACAGCGGTCAGTCCATTTTCGCCGTTCAGCTCCGCAAGATAATCGCGAATCCCGTTTTCATAGCAATATTGGAAGGTTTCGCCGCTTTCCTCATCATATAATTCAAACAAAAGCCCTGCGTTCACAACTGCCTGCTTTTTCAGCACATCCTGAAAATAGGAAAGGGGAATGTGAATTTCGGTAAAAACATCTCTGTCGGGCCGCCATGTAATCTGCGTGCCGGTGGGGTGCTTTTCCGCCGCCTCCTTCATCAGACCGCCGATATTTTCACCCCTTTCAAAATGCAGCTGATAGCACATGCCGTCGCGATAAATGACTGCATCCATAAATTCGGAGGCATACTGGGTTGCACAGGTGCCCAGACCGTTCAGACCCAAGCTGAATTCATAGTTTTCGCCTGTATTATTCTGATATTTGCCGCCTGCGTACAGCTCACAAAACACCAGCTCCCAGTTGAAGCAATCCTCCTTGGGGTTATAATCCACAGGAATCCCCCTGCCATGATCGCGCACGAGAATGGAATCATCCTTGAAACGGGTAATCTCAATCTTTTTGCCGTAGCCCTCTCTCGCCTCATCAATGGAATTGGAAAGGATTTCAAAAAAGGCATGCTCGCACCCATCCAGACCGTCCGAGCCGAAGATTACCCCCGGACGCAGGCGGACGCGTTCCGCCCCCTTTAGGGAAGTGATGCTTTCATTATTATAATTGGAATCTTGCTTTTTCATGGTGCCACCTCTCGTTCTCTGCCGAAATCTGCATGCAAATAAATGCACAGTTACGGCACTATTTTTTACTTTACAGGACGAAACAGCCCCTGTCAAGCGAACAGGCAGAATTTTCTTTATCGTGTGCCTTCCTAAGACGAATTCAGGCGTTTGGCTTATTTCACAATTTTAATTCTTCAATTTCTTGAAAACGCATGAA
>OGGW01002741.1_pt1 | contig 10584 bp, 8 predicted proteins | sample 1571291 | NCBI WGS metagenome assembly OGGW01 (sample SAMEA2582028, study PRJEB24529) | metagenome | biome: Human gut stool | place: China | collected 2011 | reverse complement strand
CGGACAAGAGCTTCAATGTCCGCATCATCGCCGCCACCAACGAGGATCTGGAGAAAGCGGTCATTGAAAAACGTTTCCGACAGGATTTGCTGTACCGTTTGCACGACTTCGAGATAACTGTTCCGCCCTTGCGTGACTGTCAGGAGGACATCATGCCGTTGGCGGAGTTCTTCCGTGAGATTGCCAACAATGAATTGGAATGTAGCGTGACTGGGTTCGATGCGGAAGCCCGTAAGACATTGCTGACCCATCCGTGGCCGGGTAATGTCCGTGAGCTTCGGCAGAAGATAATGGGCGCGGTGTTGCAGGCACAGACGGGAGTTGTCATGAAAGAGCATCTGGAACTTGCCGTAACGAAACCGACCTCACCTGTCAGCTTCGCCTTGCGAAACGATGCGGAGGACAAGGAACGCATCTTACGCGCGTTGAAGCAGGCAAACGGAAACCGCAAGGTTGCCGCCGAATTGCTCGGAATCGGACGTACAACGCTGTATAGCAAGTTGGAAGAGTATGGATTAAAGTATAAATTTCAGCAATCATAGCCCGCAACTTGCCGAAAATAGAAGTAACGGTTAAACCAGATTATTCAGCGAAGATAAAAAACGTCCTGTGATAAAAATCATGGGACATTTTGATGTGTATCCGATTTTTATTGCTACTTTTGTACCAAGACGAGAGACATTGACAGCAACTCACAGCAGAACGTAGAAATAGACAGGGTTGCCAAATCATTACCTCATTTTTACCTTATCCTCAGAACTGCTTGCTAATAAAGTGGTTATAAAAATCTTCCAGAATTAAAAAAAATTAATTAAATCGCTGGGTTTTGCAGCGACAGGCATCCTGATTGAAAAACCAGGCGGAGACGCAGTGAATTTTATCATTATTTTAAATAAAAATTTGAGGCAGGGAAAAGGATTATGGGTTCCACCCGGAGGCCATTTCCTGCCTTATATTGATAACCCCGGGACAAAATTAAAAAATAAAATTTACGAGGAAATCGGGGTGGATTGTGAGGTCATGTGTGAAGAAGGGCAAAAACCATCCGAAGTGCACGACACCATAACCAACGAAGTAGAGTGGCTCGTTCCACCTGCATTCCTATTGAAAGAATTTCTCCCGGACCAGTGCAAACAGCACCATTCCCATCATTTTGATTTAATCTATCTTTGCACTACCGATGGCAAAGTAAAAAATAAAACATGTAAGTATAAAAGCAGCGCTCTCGTCCGGATCCCGCTAAAAGAATGCCTGGACAGCTTCGAAGCGACAGAACGCGCATTGCATAAAAGGGGACACCATCTACCCCCGCTTGCAGACTTACAAAAAGGGCTTTATTTTTATTATGGCTTATTTATCTCTTATACAAAACATCGACGCTTTTAATCGCTTTAGTACTCCGGTTATTTATAGTGGACTTTATCCGCTTCTCGGATTCTTTTATTAGCTGTTAGTAAAAATCTACATATCGTCTTGAAGTCATTCATACTTTCCTTAAATTCTGCTGACCTCATGAAAAGCAACTCAACGCCGAAAGCCCAAAAGAAATGGTGATTAATTTGTCAAATCACCGAATAGTGCCTATTTTTGTATAAAACTCTGCGCTATGTTTCTGTTTCCTGTCTTGCTAAATGAATAAAGAGATTGATGTAGATATTCAGTATTGGACGTCTGTCCGTAAAGATGACTATAGTGCTTTTGGAAAATTGTTTCATAAGTATTATGCTCCTTTATGTCGTTATGCTGAAGGATTCTTAGGAGATTCAGCACAAGCAGAAGATGTCGTGCAGGATATGTTTACTTACTTTTGGGAGCATCGTTCTCAGATTGTTATGGATAAATCTGTATCTGCGTGTTTTTATACCGCTGTACGTCACAGAGCGTTGAGGAAACTGGAAAATTATGCGAGGCAACGTAGTCATGACTCTAAGTTATTGGAGGATATAAAAGATTTGCAGAATACAGATTACTCGGAAGAAGAAGAGCACGATATAGAACGAATCAGGCAGATTATGCAAAAATTGCCACCGCAATGCCTGAAAGTATTTAGGGATATTCAGTAAATGTCCCTAAATAATATCAATACGATAGAAGGTGGTACGCACCTGGCCGGTTTCAAGCGAGCATTGACTTCTACGCTGAAGGCTTATGCTGAAAGTCATGGCATGCTTTCGAAATTGAAGTTCGATATCAATAGTGATGACTTCCGAGAAGGTTTGACTGCAGTGATTTCCGTTAAGGTGGCAGAACCTCAGTTTGAGGGGCAGACCAAGACTAAATTAGGAAATACAGATGTTGGTACTGCAGTGGCACAGGCTGTATCTACCGTTTTAGAGAATTATCTGGAAGAGCATCCTAAAGAAGCAAAAGCGATTGTCGACAAGGTGATACTTGCAGCTACTGCCCGTCATGCAGCCCGTAAGGCACGCGAATTAGTACAGAGAAAGACTGTTTTGAGCGGTTCGGGACTACCGGGAAAATTGGCTGACTGTTCAGATAATGATCCTGCTAAATGTGAAATTTTCCTCGTCGAGGGAGATTCTGCAGGCGGTACTGCAAAACAGGGACGTGATCGCCGTTTCCAGGCGATATTACCTTTGAGAGGTAAGATTTTGAATGTGGAGAAAGCGATGTTGCACCGTGTTTTTGAAAGCGAGGAAATTAAAATGATTTTCCAGTGTCTGGCAATACAGACGGTCTTGTTCCGTGATTTTGTCTTCGTTTCTCACTTGTACATTCAGGATGCCTGAAAGGAGGTCGGTCGTTGCACCGGCTTGGGTTGTTGCTGTCGTTTGCATATTATTGGATTTTAGATGTTAGAAATTCTTGATACGATACAGGTAGGTGATGTGCTGTTCCATGTCCTTGACAATCTTGACTTGTTCGGGATGGAAGTTCATAAACAAAAAACTATCCATTGTTGTAAAAAAACGTCGTACACAACTTACCACTCCAACTGATGAAATACAAATAACAGGCGTTGTCATCGACAAAAACGAGGAAGTTATTCCGGGTGTATCCGTTATTATAAAAGGAACGACATTAGGAACAGCGACAGATATCAACGGTAAATTTGTCATCAGAATACCCTCACGTGATAATATAGTTTTACAATTCTCTTGTATCGGAATGCAGAAAAAAGAGATTGCGATTAAGGATGATAAAGAGCTGATTGTCATCATGGAAGAGAGCTCTGAGGTTATTCAGGAAGTTGTCGTGACGGGTATCTACTCTCGAAATAAAGAGAGTTTTACGGGCTCATTCTCTTCCTATTCAAAGGAAGATTTGAAAATGGTCGGTACACAAAACATTATTCAGAGTCTTCGCAGTCTGGATCCCTCTATGCTGGTTATTGAAAGTAAGCAGTGGGGTTCGGATCCTAACCGGATGCCTGACATTGAAATCCGTGGAAAAACAAGTATTGTCGGTTTAAAGACAGAATTTGAAAATGATCCTAATCAACCATTGTTTATTCTGGATGGTGTGGAAACGACTCTGGAAACAATCGTAAATTTAAGCATGGACCGCGTGGCAAGCGTCACCATCCTGAAAGATGCTGCATCTACTGCCATTTATGGTTCTAAAGCTGCAAACGGTGTCATCGTGGTGGAGACCATTCAACCGAGAAGCGGTCAGTTGCGCCTGTCTTATAACGGGAACTATAAAATTCAATTTGCAGACCTTTCTGATTATAATTTGATGAACGCTGCTGAAAAATTGGAGTTTGAAAGATTGTCCGGACGATACGATGATTTTTCCAGCTATTCTAACAACGTTGTTTTGCAAAAACTTTACAACGAACGTTTGGCTGAAGTCATCAGGGGGGTGGACACCTATTGGATGAGTGAACCTTTGCGCACGGTGCTCAATCACAGTCACAACATCTATATTGACGGTGGAGACAATGCCATGCGTTACGGATTGGGAATTGGCTATAACAATAGCAATGGAGTCATGAAGGGGTCTGACCGAAACGTCATCAGTGCCAATATCGATTTGACCTATAGAAAAAAGAGTCTCTTGTTCAGCAATAAATTCAGTTTGGATGTCACTCACACGGAAAGAGAACCAGTGGCTTTTTCAAAATTCGCACAAGCGAATCCCTATTTTAGGAAAAAACTGGAAAACGGATATATCCCCTTGTGGCTTGAAGATTCCGGTACACAACAAAACTCTGCGTATATTAAAAATCCACTATACGAGTGGACCATAAAAAATACCAATATTGGAAACACCATACAATTGAGGGATAACTTTTCTATTGAGTGGAGAATCTTCACTTCATTGCGGGCAACAGCCAGACTCGGGCTTACGAAATCGGTAGGACGCACGGAGCAATTCAAATCACCCAAGCACCCTGATTTCCTTGAAACAGAAAAATTGAAACAAGGTTCATTCAGTGCATCCTCTTCGGAATCATTCTCTTATAACGGAGATTTGAACCTTGCTTTCGGCAAAATTTTCATAGAGAAACATCAGGTGAATCTTGTTGGAGGCTGGTCGTTTAATGAACATAAAAAGAAATCTGATGGCTACCGGGTTGTCGGTTTTAACGATGATCTGCATCAGAATCCTGCTTTTTCAACCGGCTTCTCTGATGGTCAAAAGCCGACTTACTCGCTTTCCAAGAGTCGTTCTACGAGTTTTTTCCTGAATGCAAACTATTCTTTCATGAATCGTTACTTGATGGACTTCAACTTAAGAGCTGACGGAACTTCAAAATTCGGTGCCAACAAACGCTTCTCTTCCACTTGGGCTGTCGGTTTGGCATGGAATCTTCATAATGAAGAGTTTATGAGGAAGTTGGATATTTTTACAAACTTCAAAATCAGGGCATCCATCGGAAATCCGGGAAATCAGAATTTCGATGCTTACCAGGCAATGAAGATATACAGATACAACGTAGAATATCAAAATATGTTTGGTTCCAGTGCTATCATTGACCAGTTCGGAAATAAAAATCTTAATTGGCAGAGAACCTTAGATAAAAATATAGGAGTAGACCTCTCTATTTTAAATAATCGCGTACGTCTGACATTAGATTACTATCGTAAAAATACCGACCCGTTACTTATCAGCATTCCCATGCCTCCCTCTGTCGGTACGAGCTCCATTAATGCCAACGCCGGACGACAAATCTCATCCGGATGGAACGGATCACTTTTTTACACGATCTTAAGAAAGCAAAACATGAACTGGAGTATGCATCTAAACTTTAGAACATCAAAGTCTGAATACCGGGATATCGGCAATAAACTGCAGGAATTAAATGAACTTGGAAGTGCTCAAAATTTAGTTCGCTATTACGAAGGTGCCAGTCCTGACGATATGTGGGCAGTACCATCTTTAGGTATTGATCCGGCTACAGGTCGGGAGATGTTCAGGAAAAAGGATGGAACTCAAACGTTTGTGTATTCGACAGACGATGAGATTGTTGTCGGTTCTTCCCGTCCGGATGTCGAGGGAGTCATCGGAAGTACATTCTACTATAAAGGATTGTCCGTATCCATGAGTTTACGCTATCGATTGGGTGGTCAGGTGATGGCCTCGGCTCTTTACTCTAAAGTTGAAAATATCGGCAGGCAACAAATCTACTATAATCAAGATAGGAGGGCTTTGCATGACAGATGGCAGAAGCCTGGCGATAAAGCAAAATTCAAATCGATAAAAGAGACCAGCAGTACGCCAATGTCTTCTCGCTTTGTCAGAACAGAAAATACCCTTGCAGGAGAGTCTATCTCCATTGGCTATGAGTCCAATGCCAAATGGGTGCGATACATCGGGGCTGAAGGTATTACATTCAGGGCATATATGAACGATATTTTCCGCCTCTCTTCATTCAAGGAAGAGCGTGGTATAGATTATCCTTTTGCTCGCACAATTTCATTCTCATTAAATTTAAGATTCTAAAAAGGAAAGATTATGAAATTAATTATGCATATAACAAATAAATTGAAGCTTGTAGTGGCGATTGTTTTGTCTATAACAAGCACTTCTTGTAACAATTGGTTGGATTTGGATTCTGAAGACAGAATCTTGGAAAATACCCTATTTTCCTCTCCTTCCGGTTTTATGAGTGCGCTAAACGGAGTATATATAGAATTTTTAAAGCCCAATATGTATGGCGATGTTTTGACGTATAAAACATTTGACGTGCTTGCACAATATTATGATTGCAGTGCAGACGAACACCCCATGCAGAGATTGATAAAATACGAACCGACAGCTAAGGCTGGGCAGGTGAGCGGTCTGTGGTCTACAGCCTATACTTTGCTTGTAAACGTTAATACGATTATAGAATCCTGTGATGCACGTCGGAATGTTCTCAGCAATGAATATTATCACGTTCTTAAAGGAGAAGCATTGGCCATGAGAGCATTGATTCATTTTGAATTACTCCGTGTTTTTGGTCCCATTTATTCCGTTTCGCCAGAAACAGAATGTATTCCGTATGCAAATTCTTCCGATTTGGTGGTACGACCGCTAAAAAAGGCTTCGGAAATTGCAACGTTAATTATGAATGATTTTAAAGAAGCTGAAAACTTATTGAAAGGTTACGACCCGGTTATTACTCAAGGTGCTCCTTTCAAGGATGCCGGCGCCGGTATCCCGAACGATATGGCTTACCGTTCCATGCGATTGAATTATTATGCGGTAAGGGCATATATCGCTCGGCTTGCCCTTTACATAGGAGATCGAGAAACAGCATTGTCTTATGCAAAATCCGTAATCAAAGAGACTCAAGAAGATAATCAGTGGTTTCCTTTGATTACCCGTGCTGCCGCTACAACTCCTGCGAAACAGGATCGGATTTATCAATCCGAGATTCTTTTTGGCCTATATAATTTAAAGCGGGGAACAATATTCGATAATACATTTTCGAATAAAATGGGTAATAATGTCGTATTGCGTCCTTCCTCGGACAATATAGAAGCGTTATATGAAGATAATACAAAATTAAATGATTGGCGTTACACTGAACAATGGATGACATTGAAGGACCCGGATGGGAATGAGCAGAAATATTTTGTTAAATATATGCCTGTAGATGATACCGATGCAAGTGGGGTTAGCCAAGGTTATACATACATTGTACCCATTATGCGTATATCCGAGATGTATTTGATCGTTGCTGAATGTGAAACGGATGAAACCGAAGCTTTTAGCTATTTGAACAAGCTACGGGCTGCTCGTGGTATTGCTATGGTTGAGCCCGGACCTGACAGACAAAAACTTGTTGAAGCCGAATTCAGACGAGAATTTATAGGGGAAGGACAATTGTTTTGGTTTTACAAAAGATTAAATCTAACAGAGATTCCTTCATGTACAAATTTCAATGAAATGGTTGCTATGCAAGAGAGTTTCTACCTTTTCAGCTTACCTCAAGGTGAATTAGATAAACGTAAAGAAAAAAAATAATAATCATGAAAACAATAAAAATAAATGGTTTTACCATGTCACTAATAGTCGGTTTTACGATCTTGGTGTATGCCTGCAAAACCGATATGATGGACTACGAGGGAGTCGATGGTGTGTATTTTGTCATGCAGCGTAAACCGCCATCCGGCTATGGTGATCCGGAACAATACGAATATGTTGACACGACCTACATCCCGTTCGGTACGACCTCTTCAAAAGATACAACACTTTTTATCCGTGTCCGTGTGATGGGAGATGTGAAAAATTATGACCGCTACGTAACAATAAAAGTTGATCCCAAGGCTACGACAGCAGAAGCTAATATTGACTATATTCCATTTGATGACCATCAAACCATAAAAGCGGGAGAACGACAGGTGGATATTCCATGTAGAATCACATGGAATGAAAAGTTGGCTTTTAATCCGGATTCCACGTTTTATTTAGCAGTAAAATTGGAAGAAAATGAGTTTTTCTCTCTACCGCTGAAAAAATGGTATCCTGTCGGAGATATCTACGGCGATAAAAACAAAATGATTAACCCTCTTGTACATGTGATTGGCATTAACGATCAGTTGGGAAAGCCAAATATCTGGAATCAAAATTATTGGGGAGATTTTTCTCCGACAAAGATTAAATTGATGTGTGCCGTACTCGGAGCTCAAATATCTGATTTTGACAAATACACAACGATGGATATTAATCGCCAAATAGCTTATGGACGTATTTTTGCAAAATACCTGCGAGAAGAAAAAGAAGCTGGTAGAACAGTCTACGACTATGACGCACTGGGAAACAAATTTGAAATGACGATGGGACCCAATGCAAAATAATTTGATCACAAAAAAACTAATATCATGAAAATGTTAATATACAAAATAAGTCTGATTTTAGCTCTTGTCAGTATTTTTCTTGCCGGTTGCTATGATGACAAAGGAAATTACGAGTATCACGATATCAATAGGATGACTTTGAAACATGCTTTTTTTGACAGTACGTTGCAAATGAGTTCGTATGCAGATACGTTACGTATTGAGCCGGAAGTGTCCGGCACAATGATTGATGCTCCGGAGAACTATGAATACGAGTGGAATATTATTCGAAGTTTCCTGGAAGATGCTAATGCTCAAGCTCAGTTTTTGGGAAATGAAAAAAGTCTGGTATATCCCATCGCTTTACCGGCTGGAACTTATACGGTTTATTGCAAGGTCTTTGACAAGACAACCAAACTAACAGCTTTTGCTAATTTCTACTTAAAATTGGTTACCCAATTTTCATCCGGTTGGCTCGTTTGCGGTGAAGGTGACGATGGAATGACGCAATTAGATATGGTGTCCATTGTTGGAAAAGATACAACCATATTGAAGAATATTTTAGTAAATACTCATTTGGACTTAGGGAAACCGGTCCGAGTGCAAGTTCCTCCCCTTCGATTCGGTGCCTTAAACAATATTTTGCTCAGCACGGATAAAGGGACTTTCCAACTGTATCCGGACAATCTGCAGCCTACAGAGGGTTCCCATTTAAAATGGACTTTCTATGATGTCAATTCTGCCGGGGAGTGTGTTATGACTGATTTTGCTCAGGTTATGGGATACTTTCGAGCAATGATTATTGATGGTCGCTTTTTCTATGCCAATCTCTTTGGGACAATGAACTGTAACTTGGATTTGCCCACAAACCATTATTCCGGTTCCGATGAACTCTTTCCCATTGGAGAATCGTTGGGAAGCGGTTTGAAAGAATATAGCCAAACTATAGTCTTGTATAATAAAACGAAGGGTTGTTTCGTCTCTCAATCAAACAGCTATCAAGCTTATTGCACGGACTTAAAGGACAAGACGACAGATAGTTTTTCTTGGGCTCCTGGACCGGATTATCAATTTGTCACCACGATAAATACTCGGAAAGACAACGGATATACCTATACCATCCTCAAGAAAGACAACGAATATTATCTATACGTGTATCGTATCTCTTCCTATTTTGGGGTCATTAAACAAAGAATGGTCAAGATGGAAAATGCCGTGGATTTGGACAAAGCGAGATTCTTCGGAGGCAGTTCGCTACTCTCCATCATTTATTACATCGCTGATAATCGTCTGTACGGCTACGACTATTTAAAGGATAAGAGCGAATTGTTGGAAACTTACGATGGTTACGAGGTAACCATGCTTCAACATGATATTTTGGTTCAAACCACCAAAGACTATTTTTACGTGGCTCTCTACGATCCCTCTAAACCGGCTTCATCGGGAGGAATCATCAAAAAATACGCTGTAGTCGATGATGTCAACAATATCATCATCAAGGAAGAAACAGATAGCGAATGGACAAATTTGTGCAAAGTGAAAAATATATCTTATAAATACAGATGACTTTAAACTTTTGTAGAGAGTCTGTTCTTGTATTTTGCAGCGTAAGATAATAGGATTTAGGCGACCTATATGATGGTCGCCTAAATATCTTTTAGGGATATGGTATGAGAATGTTAATTTTAACTATCTTTGTGGGGTAATTATGGGTGGTAATGGAAACAGATCAACGGGATATCTTATTAGAATATTGAAGCGACGGGAGGAGAAGGCTTATGAGTTGCTTTATCGTCATTTTTATACTCCGTTGGTTTTGTTTGCAGGTAAGTATGTTGGAAATGAAGATGTGGCGAAGGATGTCGTGCAGGAAATTTTTATTTCGATGCTGGATTCGGAGATGGAGTTTGATAGCCGGGTGGCTTTGAAAGTATATTTGTATACTGCTGTGAAGAATAAAGCGTTGAATTATCTGAGGCGTCTGAAAGTCAGAGGACAGTATGAATCTATGGCATTGAAAGAGGGAGAGAAGTATGAGGTGTTTTTGGAAAGAATGATGGAGGAGGATGTGTTTGCCCGAATTATGTTAGTGGTTGAGCAGTTGCCGCCACAATACCGAAAGGTAATGACCCTTACGCTGAAAGGTTACAAGATTTCGGAAATTGCTGAAATTATGGGAATCTCTTTGGATACTGCGAAGGAGTATAAAAAGGATGGTAAAAAGAGATTGTGCGGCAAGTTGAATGGTGCCGTTTATTAGAGTTTATATTGAATAATTGATTAAAGCGTTCTTTGACTTATCTTTGTGGTCTAAAAAGTTCAATTGATGTATTACGACAAGATTCGCCACCGT
>OGGW01002738.1_pt1 | contig 10590 bp, 9 predicted proteins | sample 1571291 | NCBI WGS metagenome assembly OGGW01 (sample SAMEA2582028, study PRJEB24529) | metagenome | biome: Human gut stool | place: China | collected 2011 | reverse complement strand
TATCCATTTGGCGGATGGCTCGGCTTTCGAGATCTTCGGTCATGTAGATATCTCTTGCCCGGTCATTTTCACGACAGCCTATGATGAATATGCGCTGAAGGCGTTTAAAGTGAATAGCGTAGATTATCTGCTGAAACCGATCGATGCGGATGATATACGGAAAGCTTTGGATAAGCTGTCACGGTTACAATCGACGACTGTGGAGAAAGAAGCGATCGATTATTCCGCTGTCATGCAAGCCTTGAAGCGGGTGGAAGGATATAAAACGCATTTCTTGATCCCTATGAAAGGGGATAAGCTGCTACCTGTTTCCGTGGATATGATCTTATTTTTCTATATAGCGGACGGAAATGTAAAGGCGGTGATGACGGACGGGAAAGAATACCTTTTCACGCAGACCTTGGATGAGCTCGCCGATAGCCTTGATCCCGCCTTGTTCTTCCGGATCAATCGTCAGTACTTGATATCCAGAAAGGCGGTGCAAGATATCGATCTCTGGTTTAACGGACGCCTTGCGATCAATTTGATCGTACCGACCTTGGAGCGTATATTGGTGAGCAAGGCGAGAGTGCCGGATTTCAAGACGTGGTTTACGTCATGATGGATTATCAAGAGGGTTGTAGGGATGGAGTACGATGAACCGGGCTCCATGCTTATACGTCGGGTCTAATTGAATGGAGCCACCTAAATGCTCGATAATTGTTTGGCTGATGGATAACCCTAAGCCTGTACCCTGTGCATATTCATCTACCTTTTCGAAACGCTCGAATATGGCTTTCTGCTTATCCTCCGGTATTCCACATCCGGTATCGGTTACGGTGATACGTACATGCTGCTTGTCCTCATCTATTTGATAAGATAGGTTGATCTCTCCTTCTTTCGTGAACTTGCAGGCATTGGTCAATAAGTTTATCAATAATTGTTGGAGACGTATCGAATCTGTCTGGATATGTAAGGGGTCTTCAGAAGGTGTATAGGTCAATTGAACACCCGGGAAGACCCGGTGCTCTACACTTGCCAAAGCGTTCCGGCAACAATCCGATAAGCTTGTCTTCTCTATAATGAACTTCATATTCCCGGATTCTAGGCGAGAAAGGTCAAGAATGTCATTTATCAGATTAAGTAATAAATAAGAGTTATTGTTGATAATGGAGAAAAACTCTTTCTTTTCGCCAGCGGAAATAGATTCATCGGATATTAATTCCGAAAAGCCGACAATCGCGTTAAGTGGCGTACGGATCTCATGGCTGATATTGGCGATAAACGTGCTTTTCATCTGGTTGGCGTGTTCCGCTATCTCTTTGGCTGTACGAAGTTGACGCTCGGACTCTACTAAGGCTTCCTTGTCTTTCATAAGTTCTCGTTGGTAGCGGCGTGCGGAGCGATAGGACTTGTATACGATGTATAGCATCACTAAAAGCACGATCGATACTACGAGTAGAATAATCATTAACAACCTTTGGGTATGCAGTTGTTGTTCACGTAGCTGTAGTTCATATGCCTGCATCTCTTGATTGTTTAGATCATGTAATGTCCGGAGCTGATTGATCTGCCGGTTGAAGGCCTCGTTATGCAACATCTTGGTATGTTCTACAACTTCTCTACTAAATGCGAGCGCTTCTTTATAACGTCCCAATGCTTCGAGTATCTCGACTTTCAGCTCCGAGGTTCGTATATCTTCTTCTGTTAATTTATTTTTATCTATGATATTCAGCGCCCTTTCATACATACCTATTAAATAGTAATACTTGGCGAAAACGAAGTTGTAGCAGAATTCTGTATAATCATCTCCGGTTTTCTCTACGATCGGTGTCGCTTTCAACAAGGCGTCCAATGTCTCCTTGGGCTTGTCTTGAAGGACATACATATCCGCATAAAAAACATACATTAACGCACGGCAACGATCCACGGGGAAAGCGGTTCCTTGCTCTTCATTCTCTCTTTCTCTATCTTGGATCATTTCATCGTAACGAGTTAATAATTCCTTGGCTTCGGTGAAATGGTCGGTTCGAAGATAAGATTCGATGAGGTTTCCCATGTATTGCATCTCGAATTTCGGATTGTCACCTCGTTTCTGTAATAAATCGAGACCTTCCCGATAAGCTACTATCGCATCACTATCCCGATGTATCTCTTGATAGATTAAACCTAGGTTCTCATTGCAACAAATCAATCCATATTCACTTTTTGTATCACGGGCATAGTTGTATAGGCTGATCGCCCCGTTCATTGCTAACTCATAATTGCCGTCCCATAGATCCATTTGGCAAATGAATCCTCGTGCATCGAATAATGCGTCTGGAACCTCATTCTTGGCCGCGGCCAATGAATCTATCTTATGCGACCAGTAAATCAGGCTATCCCTGTTTTGTATATTGTAATAATGGCGGGATAAGTTGGCCCATGCGTAATATAAAGAAGCATGACCTTTCAAAGTGGAGCTTGCCACATCCGCCATTTTGTTTAGGTAAACAATCTCCTTGGGCGTTTGCCTGTACATTGTCGCTAAATCTTTATATAACTCGATCTGTTCATCTACGGTTGGCGAGGACTTTAATAGGGATAAAAGACTATCTTCCCTTTGTTGGGTAGTATAGGTGTTTTCCGCTAAAGAAAAAATTGGGATCATTAAGTAGATAAATAATACTAAATAGGTATTTCTCATGATATTGTATGATGTTCAATACAAAAATACATTTTAATATTAAATATCAAGCGTATGTTATGGAATTTTCGAGGTCTGCCTTATAGTTTCTTTTTCAAAGTGAAGAAAAAAGTAACCCCTTTTCCCGGACTGCTCTTCGCCGATATTTGTCCTTTATGAAAATTAACCCCGTTTTTAACGATAGATAATCCTAATCCGGTTCCTCCGATCTTACGACTGCGTCCCTTGTCTACCCGGTAGAAGCGCTCGAATATGCGATTGATATGTTCTTCCGGGATACCCACTCCATTATCGGAGAAGCTAAAGTAATAATATTTAGGATCTTCTTTATAGCAGTTGACGGTAATCTTTATGTTTTCTCCCGCATAAGCGATCGCGTTGTCATATAGATTCCGGAATATGGAATAGAGTAGGGAGTTATTCCCGAACACGGTCGGATCTCCCGGGAGGATAATTTCCGACGTGATGTGTTTTTCTTCCATATCTTGGGAGCATTCTTTTTGTATCTCGGCGATAAGCTTCGTGATATTTACTTCCGTGAGGTCGAACATCTCGGATGCCTCGTCAAGTCTGTTTAATACGGAAATATCTCGTAATAATCCTGTAAGGCGGGTACTTTGGGAATAACAACGTTCCAAGAAAAATTGACGTTTGTCCGGACTCAAATCTGGGTTGGATAGGATTGTTTCCAAATACCCTTGAATGCTGCTGACCGGTGTTTTCAGCTCGTGAGAGACGTTCTGCGTAAGCTGTCGTTTCATCCGGCTTTCTTCTTCTTGACGGGATATATCATTAATAGAGATCTCATAACTATTATCGAGGAATAAAATACATTCGATCAAGAATATTTTACCGTTCTTGTCAATAGTCACGGACTCTCTTAATACTTTCTTTTTCCGATTCAGATTCCGGATATTCTTATTCAAGAAGGTACGGATTGGTTCTAATTCGGCTATATCAGTAACGTCTTCCACTTGGTGGATCTGGGTGTCGGATATGACATTTATGAATTGAATGAATAGGATGTTAGAAAGAATCTCCCGCCCTTCACTTGTAAACATGGCGAAGCCTTCCTTGGAATATTGGAAATGTTTGATAAGCTTTTCCCGCTCCATGGATAACTCGTTTTTCGCTTTCTGCTGCCGATGGTATAAGGTTACGATATTCTGTGAGATGTCACCTAGCTCATCATTCGGGAAAACATAATCGACCGCAGGCATTCGATCTTTCTCTACGTTTAAGGCGAAATCCCTTAGTTTGGATATCGTTTTACCTATGCTGAAAGTAAAACGGGAAAGGACAAAGAAGAAAATCAAGGTCATCAATGCCATGAAATAAATGAAGTCCTTGTTTACCGTCAATATCCCTCTTACATATGGATCATAGGGCAGGGCTGAGCGGTAAATATAACCTCCTATATTTGATGCCGAATAGAAATACCTTTTTCCCGTAGATTCAGAGGAACGGATAGCGAATCCTTCATTATATAATCGGGCTTTGCGTACCTCGCTCCGGTCGTTATGGTTATTAAACTCGTCCGTCCCGCTATTATCAAACAATACGTCGCCGGATGGATCTATAATGGTTACCCGCAAATCCTTTTGAGGGATGTCGTCCATGAAACTTATTACGGTCTTGTTGATGTCCGTACTTTGTTGGCATTTGCGGAATAATTGGTAATTATAGTTACTCAACACATTGTTCAACTTTTCTTGCGCGAACTCCCTTTCCCGCTGATATTGGAATAGCAGGAAACAGACCGTAAAGCCCAAGAACATAAAAAAGACCGACCAGAAAAGCCGTTGGCTAAACGGTATCCGGTGTCTTTTCTCACCATCTATCTTTACCATGATTCACGACAATATTAGCATTCAAAACAATAACCGAAACCTAAGCGAGTTACGATGTTCTTTCCATAAGGACCTATTTTCTTACGTAACCGGGTGATGTTGACATCGATGGTACGGTCTAGAACATATACCTCGTCTTTCCAGATGCGAGACAGTATTTCCTCTCTGGAGAAGACGTTCCCTTTATTTTCCAATAGAAGTTTTAGTATCTCAAACTCTTTTTTGGTCAATGGAACTTCCACCCCGTCTACCGTAGCCTTGATGCGTTTCGTATCAAGAGCTAATGTCTCATACTCGAGTTTCTCAATCTCTTTTTCTTTTGATTTCTCGGAAGTTCTTCTTAGTACGGCCTTAACACGCGCTATCACTTGGCGGATGGAGAAAGGCTTGGAGATATAGTCGTCCGCCCCGAGATTGAACCCTGTGAGCATATCGTTCTCCGTATCTTTGGCCGTGAGGAAGATGATAGGGGTATTAGCCGTCTTCTCATCTTGTCGCAGGATACGTGCCATCTTGAAACCGGAGATTTCTCCCATCATGACATCCAACAATAATAAATTGTAAACGGTCAGATCCTTTTTCAATGCCTCTTCCGCACTATAGGCGGTATCTACTTCATAACCTTCTATTTCTAAGTTGAATTTAAGGATCTCACACAAATCCTCTTCATCATCCACTACAAGAATACGAGTTGTTGCCATAAGCTGTTCTGTTTTTAAAAGAGTGCCTTACGGCTCTCCATATACAAATATAATTATTTTTGGCAAAGAACGGATATTCTTATTTCGGAGAAATGAAATATATGTTACATTGCTGTTAAGATCGCTCATATAACATTTCTGCCGCAGGATATGTGTTAGTATAATAGATCATTAGGGATGCTACTTCCTATAATAATTATAATCCGTGACAAAACCCTCGCAAAGCCAGTTGGCCAAGGCTTGCCGATTGTTGCTGAGGATGATCCGTTGTTGGTCGTATTGGTTTTGTATGTTGCCCAATTCGACGAATACGGAGGTCGGGGTCGTGTGACGTAATACATATAAGTTACGATCGTCTACCGTGCCCGAGAATCCCCGGCCCGGCTGGTGGCGGTTGTATTTGCGCGAGAAAGTGGATTTCATCGTTTTAGCCAAGCGCTTGCTCGCTTGATCCTTGGGCTTATGATAGAAAAAGACATCGGTCCTTTGATGCCGGCTCCGGCTGTCCACATGGATGAATATCGCTCTCTTATAAGTTTCTTTATCTTTCCGGCTCAAGCTGTTTATCTTGGCGCAACGCTGATCCAGACGGCTTACTTGGCTGAGGGGGATCGGACTACCCATACAAGTTTCCCGTTTGCTGTTATTGAGGAATTGCTGGTCACGTATTCCGTCCTTTGCGTCTTGGATGATAATATGTACCTTTGCGCCTCGCGTTAAAAGATTGCGTGCCAGACGTAGCATGATGTCGTAAGCGTATTCATCCTCATGCAATTCATGGGAGCCCATTTTACCGATCGCTCCGGGGTCCGGACCGCCATGACCGCTGACCAGATAAAAGCAAGCTCCCTTTAAATCGGAAGAGGTTATTTTGTAACTGGCTAGCGACTTGCCGAATAGGGGCTGATAATTCTTCTTCTGAGGGGCGGAGGCGAGCGGAGGCAAGGTATATTTTACGCCCATGCGCAGACTGTTATTTTTACCCAACTTCCCTTTATTAAGCTCGATAAACTCTTTCTGATACGTCCCGCCGGTACGGTTGAAGCGTTTGAGAAAAAGAGTGATGCCCTCTCCGTTTTTCGGATACGCCTTTTCTTGGGCAGTCAAGGAACCTGTATATACGAGAGCGATAATAAAGAAGAAAATACGGATACTATGTTTCACAGACATCTTAAAAATTGATTCTACGCCGTAAAGATAATTAAATCAACCTATAGTCAAAAACGATAATTTATAAAAAGAATCAATCAACCCATAAATGAGAGGGAGGATATCCTATTATAAATTTCTTTGGTTAATTGAATATCATAGGATGCGTCATGCAATTTAGCGGAATCTATTTGTATGCCTAAAGCCCTTGCCACTGTTTCCTGCTTGAAATCTGTCATCTCATGCCGTTTGCGCATCAAATGCTGGGTAGACAATACCATTACGTCGATCGAGTTCACCCAGAACCATGAGTAGAAATAATGATCTCCGTTCTGTACGAAGAAGGCTTTCAAGAAGTGATTATCGAAAGAGGCGTTGTTGTATCCTACGAGAAAGAACTTGTCTTTTTTATCAAACTTGTCCACGTATTTGGACAGCATGTTCACGAATTTAACGTACACCTCTCGCATGGGAGGATAAGCTTGTATCTGTTCCTTGGACACGTTGCAAATGCGAAGCGCTTCTTCCTCTATCTCACATTGGGGATGTGGGCAGACATTGAAATTAAAAGATTCCTTCGTAACCCCATCAATTACGATCTCCCCACTTATTTGGTGGACGCCATTTCTCCAGTATTTTATGCCGGTAGTCTCTAAATCAAAAAAAAGTAGTTTCATAAATGCTTTTTGGTATAGGATGCAAAAGTAAGTTTTTTTATTCTTAAATGAGAGGATCTATAAGGTTTTCTCCGTTTATTTTATTATCTTTGCGAAAGTTTGAGTCTAGAATCATTATCGACATAGTTCTTCTTTTTATATTATTATTAAGCGGATCTCTCCTTTAATCATCAATTCTCACGCTAAGTTAGTATAAACAACGCTTCACGGAACGTGAGGCCCTAGTATAAATTAAAATCGACTGTATGGCAAAATACGCATCATTTGGTAAACGTGAAAACGAGAAAAAGAAACAAGCCCGCCGAGTAGAGAAACAGAACAGGAAAGAGGAAAGAAAATCATCCGGTAAGGCGACTAGCTTTGAGGATATGATCGCTTATGTGGATGAAAATGGGATGATCACCTCTGTCCCTCCCGAACTTCGTCAAAAAGAAGAGATAAATCAGGAAGATATCTTGATCTCGACTCCTAAGAAAGAGGATGTGGCTCCCGTTATCTTAAGGGGCAGGGTAGACTATTTTAATGAGGCAAAAGGGTTCGGGTTTATCCGTGACTTGTCGGGGACGGAAAAGTATTTCTTTCACGTGAACAATGTTGTGGATGATATCTCCGTGAACGATATCGTGACGTTCGACCTTGAACGTGGCGACAGAGGCTTAAGTGCCGTGAATGTTTGTCTTGAAAATAAATAATAATACTTACCTTTGCGGCCGAAACAATTAATAAAAATATAATATGTCTGTCGCAAAAGTAGATGATAATAGAAAGGTGACCACACATCGCCTGATAGAGATGAAGCAGCGTGGCGAGAAAATATCCATGCTTACCGCCTATGATTATTCGATGGCGAAATTGATCGATCAAGCAGGAATGGATGTGATCTTGGTGGGAGACTCCGCTTCTAACGTAATGGCTGGAAACGTGACCACTTTGCCGATTACGCTCGACCAGATGATTTACCATGGTAAATCGGTCATGAAAGCGGTGAATCGTGCGCTGGTGGTGGTAGACCTGCCTTTCGGTACGTACCAAGGAAACTCTAAAGAAGCCTTGGCCTCCGCTATCCGGGTGATGAAAGAGACGCATGCCGATTGTATCAAGTTGGAAGGCGGGGCTGAGGTTCGGGAATCTATCGAACGTATCTTGTGTGCCGGTATTCCAATTATGGGACATTTAGGATTGACGCCGCAATCGATCAATAAATTCGGTACGTATACGGTACGTGCCCGTGAAGAGGCCGAGGCTAATAAACTGATCGAGGATGCCCATTTGCTAGAGGAGATAGGTTGTTTCGCCTTGGTGCTGGAGAAGATCCCGGCGGAGTTGGCAGCTCGTGTCGCTTCGGAGCTTACGATCCCGGTTATCGGCATTGGCGCTGGTGGAGGCGTAGATGGTCAAGTGTTGGTTATGCATGATATGCTCGGTATCAATCAAGGCTTTTCTCCCCGTTTCTTACGTCGCTACGCTAATTTAGGGGAGGAGATTACCCGTGCCGTACAAGCGTACATCGAGGACGTGAAATCTCAAGACTTCCCGAACGAGAAGGAGCAATATTAGAAACAGAATACATGAGATCTCATTTGCTAATAGGCGCCGCTTCGTCGGGAAGCGGGAAGACTACTTTTACCTTAGGATTGCTTCGTGCCTTGAGAAATCGTTCTTTACGGGTGCAGCCTTTTAAGTGTGGGCCGGATTATATAGATACTCGTCATCATAAAATGGCGGCTGGTTGCGCTTCCGTGAATTTGGATGGTTTCATGATGTCGGAAGGGCATATCAAGGATTTATATGCCCGGTATACCTCGAATGCGGATGTAGCCGTGACCGAAGGGGTGATGGGGCTGTTCGATGGCTACGATGCCATGCGAGGGAGTAGTGCGGAGATCTCCGGTTTATTGCGGATACCGATCGTATTGGTGGTGAACGCTAAAAGTACGGCTTATTCGGTAGCTCCCTTGCTTTATGGCTTCCGGAATTTTCGGAAAGATCTGAATGTCGTGGGGGCGGTATTTAATTTCGTGGCGTCGGAGAGTCATTATTCTTTCTTGAGACAAGCGTGTGAGGATGCGGGTGTGGAAGCGTTTGGCTATCTACCGAAGTGTGCGGATGTAGAGATCCCGAGCCGGCATTTGGGGTTGTCGTTGGATGAGGATTTTTGCTTTGAGGAGTTTGCGGACCGGGTTGCTTGCTTGGTGGAGGAGCATGTGGATATAGACCGCCTGTTGGCAATCACGGCTTTGCCAGAGCGACAGCCAGTTCCTCGGGTTAAGGAAGTCATGAGGACTGTTTCAAAGGCAAACTTAAATATAGCCATCGCCCGTGATCCCGCTTTTAATTTCTCATATGAGGAAAATATACATTTCTTATCTACTCTAGGCAAGATTACCTATTTCAGTCCATTGAGGGATGATTGTTTACCGGAGGCCGATTTTGTCTATTTGCCGGGTGGATATCCCGAGTTATATTTATCGGAGTTGAGCATGAATTCCGGGATGCGTGAATCGATTCATTCCTTTGTGGAAGTGGGGGGCAAGTTGCTGGCGGAATGTGGGGGGATGATGTATCTCTGTAAAGAGATTATCGGTACGGATGGGAATGCCTATCCAATGGCCGGTGTATTACCGCAATCCGCCACGATGGAGAACATGAAGTTACGTTTAGGGTATCGGACTTTATGCTATAAGAATGATGTCTTACGAGGGCATGAGTTCCATTATTCCCGGATCGTGCCTATGGAAAGCCCGCTGCCTTCGGTAGCGAAAGCCTTTACGGCGAAAGGAGGTCAAACGGATACCCCGCTATATCGCTACAAGAACGTATTGGCGGGGTACACGCATTTATATTGGGGAGATCCCTGTCGGAACGATTGGTTTATTGATTATCTGTATGGGGAAGCCCCAGATTGTTCTCGATAAACATTTTCAATATATTGATGGCGATCTGGTTGCTTCCTCCTTCGGGTATAATTAGGTCGGCATATCGTTTGCTAGGCTCTATAAATTGCAGGTGCATAGGCTTTAGTACCCGGGTATAGCGTTCCATTACCGCTTCCGCCGTGCGTCCTCTCTCGATCATATCCCGTTGGATCACACGGATAAGACGTTCGTCCGAATCTGTATCGACAAATACTTTCAAGTCCATCAAGTCTCGTAATTGAGGGTCGCATAAAGCGAGGATCCCTTCGATGATGACAACATCACGAGGCTTGATATGAATGGTCTCGGGCAATCGGCAGCAGGTAAGATAAGAATAAGTCGGCTGCTCGATGCATTTCCCCTCTTTCAGCAAGGTGACTTGCTCTGAGAGGAGCGGCCAATCAAATGCGTCGGGATGGTCGAAATTAATATATTGACGTTTCTCTACCGGCACATGGCTGTTATCTTTGTAATAAGAATCTTGAGGGAGTAATACGACCTCACCGGGAGGTAAACTTTCTATGATCTTTTTTACCACTGTAGTTTTCCCGGAACCAGTCCCGCCCGCTATACCTATAATTAGCATGATTTCTTATATTAATCCATATTTATGTTTATAAATGCAAAGGTAAG
>OGGW01002730.1_pt1 | contig 10617 bp, 11 predicted proteins | sample 1571291 | NCBI WGS metagenome assembly OGGW01 (sample SAMEA2582028, study PRJEB24529) | metagenome | biome: Human gut stool | place: China | collected 2011 | reverse complement strand
GGCGTCCAGACCCGCTGTACTGTGGCGATAGGCAGCATCAGCACCAGCGCCCCCAATAGGATCACGCCCGCAAAGCCGAGGATCATGATTTGAAAAGAAGTCAAATGCCGCTTTAAGCGAAACAAAGTCTCCGTCACATCACACACCTCCTTGAAACAATGGTACTCTCAATTTGCCGTACAGTATAGCACGGCTTTTGCAATGTGTCTGTATGTATCTTGTACAATTTTCAGGTGCAGAGTCCTTATTTGCAGCCCGGAGGCGGGCTGCAAAGCTGCGGTTGACAGACTTTGGTGCATAGAATTCTCCGCGTGACCTGTAAATCTTTCCTGATTTTTTTACAGAAACCGTTGCCTTTTTTCAATATTTGTTCTAAGATAAGCTCTCTGTCTGTCATATTCAGCTGAAATTCTACAAAGCTTTTTAAAAAAGTCCCAACGGGAGAACTAATATGCTCAAAGAAAAAACATCCGATGTATCCATGACAAATACAAATCAAGGCTCTGGCACTGCTGCTGAAGCGGCAGTGCCCATGAGCCATGGCCTTTGGAATACGTGGCGCAAAAATCTCCTGCTGTTCTGCCTGACCGGCGTTTATGTGGAGCTGTGCCTGCATCTGTGCGTATTCGGCTCGATGGACCGGTACGCGGGATATCCTGTCCTGTTTGGCCTGCTGGGCGGCGCACTCTGCACGCTGGTAGTCTCAAGCCTGCCAAAGGTTCTGCGCCAGATCACAGGGGTTTTCCTGGTCGCGGCACAGGTGCTGCTGGCCGAGGTGCAGCTGGTCTATCACTGCATCTTCGGAGATTTCATGCCCGTCAGCCAGATCGGCATGGGCGGAAATGTGGTCGTCAATTTCAACTCGCAGCTTCTCTATGGGATCCGCCAAAATCTGCTGAAGATCCTGCTCCTCCTGCTGCCGCTGATTGCCGTGATCCTCTGCCTTGCCCTGCGAAGGGGGCAGGCTCTGAAGCTGCGGCTGCGCTGGAAACAGACTATGGCCTCCTTTGCCGTGCTCCTCGCACTGCTGCTGACGGTCACGGGACTCATGTATGTTGGACGGGACAACGCCTTTTCCGTCTATCGTACCTTCACCAATGTGAACACCTCCACCGACAGCAGTTATAAAAAAATCGGTATGCTGGCCACCACGGCGCAGGAGCTTCGATACATGCTCTTCAGCGGCAGCGGCAGCATTATGATCACGCCGTCGTCCTTGAATATAAGCGATGTTCCGCGGACATACAGCAGCAACTCCTATAACGTGATCGAAAGCATCGATTTTACGGCTCTTGCAGACAGTACCGACAGCGATATTCTCAAGGCCACAGACGAGTATCTGGCAAATGCAACACCCACCCGCAAAAACAACTACACAGGACTTCTTAAGGACTATAACCTCATCACCATCTGCGCCGAGAGCTTCTGCCCGTGGTTTATCAGCGAGGAGCTGACGCCGACGCTCTACAAGCTGAGCCATACGGGTATTCTCTTTGAAAATTACTACGGCACGTTCCAGTCCGTCACCACCAACGGCGAATACACCATGTGCATGGGGCTTTATCCGGATATGTCCCGCACGAAGACGGATTCCAGCTTCAATGTGGCGGGCACCAACTATCTGCCGTTCTGCCTGGGCAATGCGCTCAAGGGCATGGGCTATCAAGCCTGGGGCTATCACGACTACATCGGGGATTTCTACAACCGGAACATCACCCACGCCAACATGGGCTACACGTTCAAGGCGGCGGATTCTGGTCTGGCCATGAAGATCGACTGGCCCTCCTCCGATCTGGAGATGATGGAGGCCTCCGTGGACGACTACATCAACAGCGGAGAGCCCTTCCACGCCTATTACATGACCTTCAGCGGTCACTACCAGTACAACTGGGACAACGCCATGAGCGCCAAGAACCACGACGCGGTGAAGGATCTGCCCTATTCCGAGCCGGTGAAGGCGTATATCGCCTGCAATCTGGAGCTGGAAAACGCGCTGACCTACCTGATGAATCAGCTGGAGCAGGCGGGCGTGGCCGATAAGACCTGCATCGTACTGACCAATGACCACTATCCCTACGGTCTGACGGAGGATGAGTACAACGAGCTGGCAGGGCGGGAGATGGATCTTACCTTTGAGAAGTACCGCAACAGCTTTATCTGCTACGTTCCCGGCCTCTCTGAGAACATCGTGGTGGATGAGTACTGCTCCACGGCGGACATCCTGCCCACTCTGCTGAACCTGTTCGGCGTGGACTACGACTCCCGGCTGCTGGCGGGCACCGACGTGCTGTCCAACGGCATACATATGGCGGTGCTGTCGGACAAGTCCTTCCTGACAAAGACCTTCCGCTATGACGCCGGTACGGAGACGGTGATCCCCGCCGACGAGAGCATCGTTATTTCTGACGAGCAGCTGGAGGCCTACCGGCTGTATGTGGACAATAAGTTCCAGATGTCCAGCAACATCGTCAACAGTGACTACTACGCCCACGTTTTTGGCAAGGCGTCCAGCGGCGGCACGCTGGAGGATACGGTGGTGTTTACGGACATCACAGGCATTTTCAACCAGGCCAGCGTCCTCTATATGTACCGCAACGGATATATAGACCCGGAAACGCCGGATACCTTCGGCGGAAAGGCCACGGCAAAGGTGGGCGAATTCGTGGATGTGCTGTACCGCATCTCCCAAAGGCCGGAGACGGACAACACCGCCTTGCCGCCCGATTATGAAACCGAGGAATTCAACAGCTCCGCCTGCCCCTACTACGACGCCGTGTGCTGGGCGTATCAAACGGGGCTGCTTCGCCAGGAGGACCTGCACACCGGCTACGATGATGACATGGATTATCAGACGGCCTGTCTGCTGATCTATCGCTACGCCGTCATGTCCGGCATTGACACCCGCGTAGATCAGGAGCTGCTGCGGCAGACCATGTGGGAAAATCCCCGGCTCAGCGGCGAGGTCGTCAAGGCCATGCTGTGGTGTGACGATCGGGATATCACCACCCGCGACAGCGGACTGGGTGAGCTGCTGGCGGCCTATGACACCCATATCAGCCGCTATCAGATGACCTCGTTCCTGTTCTATCTGTGTACCTATGAGCTGAATTCGCGAAACGAAGCATAATGCAGCGTTTTGCTTTCATAGACAATGCAAAACGTTTTTTTGCCCGCGCGTGACGTTGGCATCCTTGCTTTTTGACAGGACGCAGAATATACTGAAAACAAAAAAGCCGAGGTATGCACATGAACCTGTTGATGACACTGGATCGGAACTATGTTCCGCAGCTAAATGTAATGCTGTTCTCCGCGCTGCATAGTGACAGCGCCGCGCATTTTGACGTGTACCTGCTGCACGACGAGGGACTGTCAGAGGAGGATGTGGCGGGAACGCGGGTGCTGCTGGGGCAGCGGGGCGAACTGCACCTGATACGAGTGGGCGAGGACGGTCTGGCGGACGCGCCGACCTCCGACCGCTACCCAAAAGCCATTTACTATCGTATTTTTGCGGCCAAATATCTGCCGGACACGCTGGATCGGGTGCTGTATCTCGACCCGGATATTGTAGTGCGCCAGAGTCTGCGGGAGCTGTATGAGATGCCGATGGGCACGGCGTTTTTTGCGGCGGCCACCCATATCCGCGGCTTTCTGCACCGTTTCAATGAGCTGCGTCTGGACATGGACGAGGACAGTCCCTATATCAATTCCGGCGTCATGCTGATGAATCTGCAGGCTCTGCGGGCGGAACAGGATACGCAGGCGGTATTCGACTACATGGACGCCCACAAGGGGCGGCTCATGCTGCCGGATCAGGACATCATCAGCGCCCTGTACGGCCAGCGCATCCTACCGCTGGATCCTATCCGCTACAACATGACGGAAAAGCTGTTTGCCCTCCACCGGCGCAACGGGGACGGCATGACGCTGGAGGACGTGCGGCAGCAGTCCGCGGTCATCCACTACTGTGGGCGGAACAAGCCCTGGAAGCCTGGATATATGGGGGAATTGAACGTGTTTTATAATGAAGCAGTCTCTCAAATGTCAGAGAACGGTCATCATTGAATTATTTTTGTATCATATATGGCAATAAAGTGCGGCAGTTCAGCAACTGAACTGCCGCACTTTTGCATCACCCCACGCGGCGTCGAAGCTGATGGCACAGACCTTCTGGCTGCGCTCCACAGAGTAGATGGGCAGCTGCCGAGTCGTGGCCGCAGCGCTGACAGATGCCGGGTAGTTCACCGCGTAAAAAATGGCCGCAGCGGCCAGCAGCGCCGCACCGCCCACCATGTACCAGCGCCGCAGGAGGAGTATTTTGACCTTGCTCATAAAACGTGCGCCCCTTTCTGTTTTTTGCCCTATCCTATGCCGCTCCCGGCGGAAATATATCCCGCGGCGGCGCCTCGCAGCCTGCCGGCCGCGCAGGGAAAAGGACCGTCCGTTTGAAACGGGACGGTCCTTCGTATGGAGGGGGCGGGGCGCAAGGAGTAGGCGCCGCCGCAGAGGAAGATAACTTATTTACGCAGGAACAGGTCGATCTTAGACTTGGCGCGGGCCTTGACGCTGGCTTTACCGGCCTTGACCATCTCGTAGTAGTCGCCATTGGCAGAGCCGCTGAGCAACCCTTCCACATAGGCCATGCGGATCTCCGTGGCAACATTGATCTTGCGAATTCCGATCTCAATAGCGGTCTGGATCATATCGTCGGGAATGCCGGAGCCACCGTGCAGCACAAGGGGCACATCGGTGACGTCACGTACCTCCTGCAGGCGCTGGAAATCCAGATTGGGACGGCCCTTATACAGACCGTGTGCATTGCCGATACCCACGGCCAGCGCGTCCACCTTGACGGCGGCGGTAAAGTCGATCACATCCTGCACGCGGACCAGGAACGGCTTGGAGTCATCATGAGAGATGTTGTCCTCAGAGCCGAGGATCGCGCCCAGCTCCGCCTCCACAGAGGCGCCGGCAGCGTTGGCGATGCGGACGACCTCCTGCGTAACGGCGATGTTGTCCTCGAAGGACAGCTTGGATCCGTCGATCATCACGGAGGTAAAACCGGCGCACAGGGCTTTGACGACCTGCTCCACGCTCTGCCCATGATCCAGGTGCAGCACCACAGGGGTCTTCATATCCTTGACCAGCGTGCGAACTGTGGCGGCCAGGCTCTCCAGCTTGCCGTCCTTGATGGCTGCCTGACCGACTGCGATGATAGCGGGGCAGTTCTCCTCCTCCACAGTCTCCAGAATAGCCTGGGTAATCTCCATCGTGTCAATATTAAAGGCGGGAATGGCGATCTTCTTTTCCTCTGCATAGGGGAGGATCTCATGCATCGTAACAAGAGACATATTTCATTGCATCCTTTCGTTGCTTTATAAGATATCTACTGTAATGCTTCCGCCGTTGAGGACTTCCTCGATCCGTCCGGCATTGGGGACCACTGTGTGGCCGCCCAGGCTCTCGCAGGTGCGGAAGTATCCATATATTGTTTTCCTCCTTTCTCAAGCCCAGATAGGCGCGGGCAGGGTCAGCTTCATCGCCACCACGAAGAACAGGTACACAAAGGCCACCATGCCCACAGGCAGCGCGATCAGCATGACCTTGCTGCGGCAGCCCATCAGATATTCGATCGCAGGGATCATAATGAGCAGCGCCAGCAGCATACCGACGATCTTCATCAGCACCACAAAGCCCACAACAATTCCCAGCATGATGTACACATGGATCATTCCGGGGCTCTTCCAGTCGATGGTCTTCTTTTCCTCGCCGGGTTCTTTTTTAAGCGCCGTTTCGATGATCAGCGCCACAGACAGCAGCGCCAGCGCACCGGCCAGAATGCAGGGCCACACCGCGGGGTTTTTCTGCGCCGAAGATCCGATGGTATAACCACTGGATTCATAAAAGATATATCCGGATAACAGCAGCATCACCACGGATACGATATAGTTGTATTTTTTCATGCAAATGACCTCCAGAACATAGGGGATCCTCTCTCCGCAAAACAAGGAGGTGCCTACCGAACATATATGCGGCAGGCACCTCTTCTTATTTTACGCGATGAAGCATACCGCAGCCAAATCAGCCGTTGATATCGATGTCGGCGCAGATATCCTTATAGAAAGCCATCTGCTCGTTGATGAACGTGTTCAACTCATCGCCGTACAGGGTGATGTACTGCATACCCAGGGACTCGATCTGGGTCTTGTACTCGTCGCTCTCAACAGCCTTACCCATCAGATCGCGCAGGGCGGCGACCACATCATCGGGGGTGCCCAGGGTGTAGCCGTCGGGATCAGCCTCAGGCAGAGCCTCCATGCCGATCAGGCCGGCATTACCGGTCTTGTTGTCCACCACGAAGGTGTATTTGCTGTCGAGGCTGGTCGCCACGTTCAGCAGCGCGCATGGCACTCATGCGGCATACAGGCGGTACGCGCGTGATACGCAGACGCCGCGCTGCCGCCGGAGAATGCATATGCCCCCCGCTTCGCTCCTGCCGGTCGGGTATACGGAGGAGATAGGGGGTGACAAGCCGCGCCAAATATGATACACTGATATGGACGACCGCAAGGAGGACACCACCATGCATATCAACTGGTTCAAGGACGAAAATCACCTGGTCTATATCAACGGCGAAACACAGCTGACGGAGCTGGAACGGACGCTGCACTTTCCCGGTCTGGCGGACGCCGCCAACGAGCTGCGGCGGCACCCCACAGCGGAGGGCCTCTCCAGCATGGGACCGAAGCGCACCAGCGGCCGTCTGTTCGTGCCGGATCTGACCTTCGGTGAACACATCGAGATGGGCGAAAACATTTTCTTCTATATGGGAGAGATGCAGGAATGCTACGTCATCTACTGGCTGGACGCTCCGGTAGCACAATAAGCGGAAAAGGGCCGCCCCATTCGGGGCGGCCCTTTCATGTCATGTGCAGCCGTTCAATCGCTGGCGCCGGTATGCACGACCTTGCCCATGTTCCACAGCAGCGCCACGCGGCGCGCGGACTCCAGACGTTCCTCGGGCGTGCGGTACTCGGCGTGCGCCGTCTCGGCCCCGCAGTCCATGCAGGCCACGGAGACAGACCAGCCCTGCTCATCCTGCATGGCACCCACGCCGCGGCAGATGGGGCAGTCCTGCAATTCAATATCAAAAATCGGGTCCATGTACATCCTCCTATGGGTCAGGTTGGGCTCAGTATAGCGCATATAGCGGGGAAAGGCAAGAAAAATATCCCCCCTCCCCTGCCATGCAAAAACGCCCCGGCACCGAAAGGTGCCGGGGCGTTTCGCTCCTGTTACTGAATGGAGATGGCGCTGTTCTTGGGCAGCTGCTTCTTCACATTCTTGGGCACGGAGATGGTCAGGATGCCATCCTCAAACCTGGCGCTGACGTCCTCCGGCTCTACCGCATCGCCCACATAGAAGCTGCGGCTGCACGCGCCGGCGTAACGCTCCTGACGGATGTACTTGCCCTTCTTATCCGTCTCGTCCTTGTCCAGGCTCTTGACCGCCTGGATGGTCAGCACGCCGTCCTTCAGCTCCAGCGTGACCTCATCCTTCTTGAAGCCCGGCAGATCCACGTCCAGCTCATAGGTATCCTCCGTCTCGCGGACATCGGTACGCATCAGGTTCTTGGCGTGCTTGCCGTACAGCGGGTCACGGCCGCGGGGCATCATGCCGAAGGGATCGCCAAAGAAATCATCAAACAAATTCTCACCAAAAATGCTGGGCAACATATGTCATTCCTCCATTCGAAGCTCTCCACGCGCTACGGCTCACGCCGCCGGCACATGGCTGTCACCACTGATTTGTATACATTTCATCGCCCCTCGGAGGTTCGCTTCCGTTCCCCTCCCTCAAGGTTCGGCTTTATTATAACGCCGATTTTAGCACTGTCAATAGGAGAGTGCTAATGTTCACAGAAGTCACGATATTTGTTCACAAAATATGCGATTTCTCTGGCGCAGTGCCGTCCGCCGTGATACAATAGGCACAACATCCCATGCAGGAGGACAGTTTATGGAACAGTTTTACGATAAGGTCAGCGCCTCCGCCGCATACATCCGGGCGCACATCCCCCAGACACCCACAGTGGGCATCATTCTGGGCAGCGGGCTGGGTGGTCTGGTGGACGCCATGACGGACAAGACCGTCATCCCCTACGGGGATATCCCCCACTTCCCCTGCTCCACCGTGGCGGGCCACGCGGGCAATCTGGTCATCGGGCGGCTGGGCAGTCAGGTGGCGGCGGCGCTTCAGGGGCGGTTTCACTACTACGAGGGCTTCAGCATGAAGGAGGTCACCTATCCGGTGTATGTGCTGGCGCTGCTGGGGGTAAAGACCCTCATCGTCACCAACGCCTGCGGCGGCATCAACCGGACGTTTGTCCCCGGGGACCTGATGCTGCTGTCGGACCAAACCAATATGCTGGGCGCCAACTCCCTCATCGGTCCCAACGACGAGCGCTTCGGCCCCCGCTTCCCGGATATGACGGAGGCCTATCCCCACCGCCTGCGGGAGAAGGCCCATCAGGCCGCCGGGGCGCTGGGCTTCGCGTGCAAGGAGGGTGTATACGCTATCTTCCCCGGTCCGTGCTATGAGACGGCAGCGGAGATACGGGCCTATGAACACCTGGGCGCCGACGCCATCGGTATGTCCACCGTACCGGAGGTCATCGCCGCCAACTATCTGGGCATGGCGGTGCTGGGCATCGCCTGCATCACCAACATGGCCACCGGCATCGCCAGGGAGAAGCACTCCCATCAGGAGGTGCTGCGTATCGCCAACGAGAGCAGCCAGAAGCTCTGTGCGCTGGTAGAGCGCGTCGTGCGAGAGCTGTAACGCAAAAACGCCCTCCCGGCGGGAGGGCGTTTTCTTTTTATTTCTCGTTGACGCGCAGCTCCAGCACGTCGGGACGGGCGTAGTGGCCCACGCAGTCCAGCTCCATACGGCTGGCGGGGACCTTCTGCATATCCAGGTCGGCGTAGATGATGTCCTCCTTGTCCCAGACGGTGACGGAGGCCTCGTGGCCGAAGGGGTCGATGACGCAGCTGCCGCCCCGGCAGGCGATGTCCGGCAGGGCCGCGATCTCGGCGGTGCCGCTGACGGTCTGGGGATAGTCGCTGCGGCGGAAGACCAGATCGGCGTTGATAAAGTAGCAGTGACTCTCGATGGCAATGTGGCGGATGGTGTCCTGCCACTCCGGATTGTCGTTGGTATTGGGGGAGATGTACAGGGATATCCCCTTCTGGTACAGCGCCACCCGGGCCAGGGGCATATAGCTCTCCCAGCAGATGAGATTGCCCATGGGGCCCCAGGGCGTGTCCATCACAGGGAAGTAATCCCGGTCCGCATCGCCCCAGACCACGCGCTCGCTGCCGGTGGGCTTGAGCTTGCGGTGGTTCAGGGCCTCGCCCTCCGGGGAGATCATCATGTTAGCGTTATACAGCGTACCGGTGACGGCGTCGCGCTCGGAATAGCCCATACTGATATAGACACCCAGCTCCCTGGCGCGGCGGAGGAGCTTACGCATCTCCGGCCCGTCGGCCAGCAGGGAGTTGTCGTAGTACATCTTCCAGTCCTCGCGGCCCACGGCCTTGCGGCTGCCCACGGTGAAGCCGAAGGTCATGCCGTAGGGGTAGCCGGGGATGAACAGCTCCGGAAAGACAATGAGCTCCGCGCCCTCGCCGGCGGCCTCGTCGATGAGCCGCAGGGCCTTCTCAAGACATTTGTCCTTGCGGAACATCACAGGGGTGGCCTGCACCACCGCCACGCGGCAGGTGTTCTTCAGATCTCGCATGGGTCGACCTCCTTGCAGAATGATACCATGATTATACCAGACGGACACGCCGGAACGCAACAGGTTTCGGCGCAAGATGCAGCAGCTGTCGTACAGCGGGGTGAATTCCGCCTCCATGTGCAGGCGGTGCGTGCCGCCAACAGCACGCACAGCACCGGAAGCCAGGACCGTTTCCGTCTGTGCATCATACGCCCAGTTCTCTCTGCTCGCCATGAAAAGAGACGGGCGGAAGGGGCCGGCAACCCCCCACCGCACTATGGAAAGCAGACGGCTGATGCCGCCCCGACTTGACCGCAACAGAAATGCCCATCCCTCTGCAGGGATAGGCGGTGCGTTTTGGTAAGAAAAACGCCGTTTCTGCATCGCAAAAACAGCGTGGTCCTTCCTGTGGTGCCACACGGAGAAAACGCCCGCTGTGCCTGGTCCTCCGACGTGCAATTCTTCTGCCTCGCGCCGCGGAGCTCTCGCTCCCCGTCTGCCGCCTACCTTCTCAGGCTCACGCCCAATGGCTGACTTTCGTCACACAGCTTTCGCTGTTTCGGTGCATCCTTGCGCTCACAGTGCCGTTCGCGGTGGGTTTTGACCCATTTCCTTTTAGGCTGCCGCCTGACCAGACCTGGCCTTTGCAGCGGGCAGCCGCACGACTTCACCGGACCCTATTCACTTAACAGTGGTAGTATACCACCAGAAAGCGCCACTTGTCAACGACATTCGACGAAAACGCATCGACCAGTGCGGCGTCAGCCGGCCCATTGCCGCTTATATACACCGACCCCCGCGGCGTCAGCCGGCCCATTGCCGCTTATATACACCGACCCCCC
>OGGW01002726.1_pt1 | contig 10632 bp, 7 predicted proteins | sample 1571291 | NCBI WGS metagenome assembly OGGW01 (sample SAMEA2582028, study PRJEB24529) | metagenome | biome: Human gut stool | place: China | collected 2011 | reverse complement strand
TCCATAATCAGGCGGAACAACGTCGTCTTTCCGGCACCGTTCGGACCGATGATGCCGACGATAGCGCCTTTCGGTACCGAGAAGCTCAGATCGTCAATCAGAACGCGGTCGCCGTAAGATTTGCGCAGATGGCTGACTTCCAGAACTTTATCGCCCAGACGCGGGCCTGGCGGAATGAACAGTTCGTTAGTCTCGTTACGTTTCTGATATTCAACGTTGTTAAGCTCTTCAAAGCGCGCCAGGCGGGCTTTGCCCTTAGACTGACGGCCTTTCGCGCCCTGGCGAACCCACTCGAGTTCTTTTTCGATAGATTTGCGGCGTGCGGCTTCCTGAGAAGCTTCTTGCGCCAGACGCTGGTCTTTCTGCTCCAGCCAGGAGGAGTAGTTGCCTTCCCACGGAATACCTTCGCCGCGGTCAAGCTCGAGGATCCAGCCGGCGACGTTATCAAGGAAGTAACGGTCGTGGGTAATCGCCACCACGGTGCCTTCGAAGTCGTGCAGGAAGCGTTCCAGCCAGGCGACGGACTCGGCGTCGAGGTGGTTGGTCGGTTCGTCGAGCAGCAGCATATCCGGTTTTTCCAGCAGCAGACGGCACAGCGCGACGCGGCGGCGTTCACCACCGGAAAGATTAGCGATTTTCGCATCCCAGTCCGGCAGGCGCAGGGCGTCGGCCGCGCGCTCCAGCTGGACGTTCAGGTTGTGGCCGTCGTGCGCCTGGATAATCTCTTCGAACTTGCCTTGCTGTGCGGCAAGCTTATCGAAGTCCGCATCCGGCTCGGCGTATTTGGCATAGACTTCGTCCAGCCCCTTCAGCGCGTTAACCACTTCGGCGACCGCTTCTTCCACGGACTCGCGCACGGTGTGCTCCGGGTTGAGCTGCGGCTCCTGCGGCAGGTAGCCGATTTTGATGCCGGGCTGCGGACGCGCTTCACCTTCGATCTCGATGTCTATACCGGCCATGATGCGCAGCAGGGTAGATTTACCGGCGCCGTTCAGACCGAGCACACCGATTTTCGCGCCAGGGAAAAAGCTGAGGGAGATATTTTTCAAAATATGACGTTTCGGCGGAACCACTTTGCCGACACGATGCATGGTATAAACGAATTGAGCCACGTTGGACTTCGCCTCTTTCTATTTTGATAGATAGTTCAAAGCCGAAGTGTAGCCTTTTTCGCGCGCTAATCCCAGCGAGGCGACAGGATTCACAGAAGCGTAAAAAAATGTCCAGGACATGGCGCGTTTAGCGTTGTCTGATTAGCATAAGTAAAGCCGCCTGCCGAACCGGCAGGGGTTTTTAAGCGGCACGATGCTGCGAAAATGCACCGGAAAGAGGAAGAGCTTGTGGAAAAAGCCAAAAAAATGGCGTGGCATCTTTTGGCTGCCAGCGTTGGTTTGTTGACGTTGAGTCAGCTGGCGCATGCGGATTCACTGGATGAACAGCGCAGCCGCTACGCACAAATTAAGCAGGCGTGGGATAACCGGCAGATGGATGTAGTCGACCAGCTGATGCCCACGTTAAGCACCTATCCCCTGTATCCCTATTTGCAGTACCGACAGATCACCGACGATCTGATGAACCAGCCGGCGCTGGTGGTGAAAAACTTTATTGACGCCAATCCGACGCTGCCCCCTGCGCGTTCATTACGTTCGCGCTTCGTGAATGAACTGGCCCGGCGCAGCGACTGGCGCGGCTTGCTGGCGTTTAGCCCGGATAAGCCGACCAGCACCGAGGCGCAGTGCAACTATTACTACGCCAAGCTGAGCGTGGGGCAGTCGCAGGAGGCCTGGAGCGGGGCGAAAGAGCTGTGGCTGACGGGCAAGAATCAGCCCGGCGCCTGTGAACCGCTGTTCAGCGCCTGGCGCGACTCCGGTCAGCAGGATCCGCTGGCCTATCTCGAACGGATCCGCCTGGCGATGAAGGCCGGCAATATCGGGCTGGTGAAATCGCTGGCCCAGCAAATGCCCGCCAACTACCAGAGCATCGCCAGCGCCGTGGTCGCCCTGGCTAACGATCCAAACAGCGTCCTCACCTTCGCCCGCACCACCGGGGCGACGGACTTTACCCGTCAGATGGCCGCCGTCGCCTTCGCCAGCGTCGCCCGCCAGGACGTGGAAAATGCCCGCCTGATGATCCCTTCGCTGGTACAGGCTCAGCAGCTCAATGAGGATCAGACCCAGGAACTGCGCGATATTGTCGCCTGGCGCCTGATGGGTAGCGATGTAACCGAAGAGCAGGCCATCTGGCGCGATGACGCAATCATGCGTTCGCAGTCCACGCCGCTGGTGGAGCGGCGGGTACGGATGGCGTTGGGGACGGGCGATCGCCATGGCCTCAACACCTGGCTGGCGCGTCTGCCGATGGAGGCGAAAGAGAAAGACGAATGGCGCTACTGGCAGGCGGATCTGCTGCTGGAGCGCGGCAGGGATGAGGAGGCGCAGGCGATCCTTCGCTCGTTGATGCAACAGCGAGGCTTCTACCCGATGGTCGCCGCGCAGCGTCTTGGCGAGGAGTATACCTTCCGCATCGATAAAGCCTCGGGCACCATCGATCCGGCGCTGGCCTCCGGGCCGGAGATGGCGCGGGTACGTGAGCTGATGTACTGGAATATGGATAACACCGCGCGCACCGAATGGGCCAACCTGGTCACTAGTCGCACCAAATCCCAGCAGGCGCAGCTGGCGCGCTATGCCTTCGATCAGCACTGGTGGGATCTGAGCGTGCAGGCGACGATCGCCGGTAAGCTGTGGGATCAGCTGGAAGAACGTTTCCCGCTGGCCTATAACGACCTGTTTGCCCGCTATGTTAGCGGCAAAGATATTCCGCAGAGCTACGCGATGGCGATTGCCCGTCAGGAGAGCGCCTGGAACCCGAAAGTGCGCTCGCCGGTCGGCGCCAGCGGACTGATGCAGATTATGCCGGGCACCGCGACGCATACCGTCAGTATGTTCAGCATTCCCGGATACAGCGGCCCGTCGCAGCTGTTGGATCCGGAAACCAACATCAATATCGGCACCAGCTATCTGCAGTACGTTTATCAGCAGTTCGGCAATAACCGTATCTACGCCTCAGCGGCCTATAACGCCGGGCCGGGCCGGGTACGCAGCTGGCAGGGGAATAGCGCCGGACGGATCGACGCCGTGGCGTTTGTCGAGAGTATTCCGTTTTCGGAAACCCGCGGCTACGTGAAGAATGTCCTCTCCTATGACGCCTACTACCGCTACTTTATGGGGCAGCAGGATAAGATCCTCAGCGATGCGGAGTGGCGCCAGCGTTACTGATCGCCGGGAAGTATGTTATGCTTTGTACTCGTTGAAGAGTACATTCGACGGGCAGCGTAAGCTGCCCGTCTCAATATGGTGGCGCGATATGACCCAACAATCTCCCTATTCCGCGGCCGTTGCCGAACAACGTCATCAGGAGTGGCTGCGCTTTGTTGCCCTGCTTCAGCAGGCCTATGCTGAGGATCTGCATCTGCCGTTGCTGCAGCTGATGCTGACGCCCGACGAGCGCGAAGCCCTGGGTACCCGGGTGCGCATTATCGAAGAGTTGCTGCGCGGCGAGATGAGCCAGCGTGAGCTGAAAAATGAGCTCGGCGCCGGAATTGCGACCATTACCCGCGGGTCGAACAGCCTGAAATCGGCGCCGGTAGAGCTGCGCCAGTGGCTTGAGCAGACGCTGCTGGCTAGCGATAAATAGCGTTATGGAACGGGCTTAGCGCCAGCACGACCGCCTGGTGGTAAACGCTGCTGCGGGTTAATCTGCCGCCGGTGAAAACCCCAATCGCCCCCTCTTTACGACCGATCTGATCGATGCCGGTATACTGCGACATGACCGGGCCGAGGGCTTCGCCAGCGCGAACCTGCTCAAGAATAACGTCAGGCAACGGCAGCGTGGCTGAGCGCGCTTCTCCGCGCTGGCTGGCGCTTTCGATGACCACCCAGCTAAAGGTGCTGTCATCGTCGATACCGGCTTCGATGGCTACCCAGAAATCGGCATTTGGCTGGGCAAGGCGCGCATTGGCGACGCGATTTCGTGCGCCAGCGCGCGTTTCCTCGCTGCCGAAGGGCTGTTCCGGCACGCCGCTCTCGACGGCGACGGACTCAATGTGGCAGGATCCTTCGCCGAAAATCTCGTCAAAAGCCTGCAGAATTGCCTGAATTTTGGCGGGATTAGTGGTCGCTGAGACAACATGGTGCATAATCAAAACAACTCAGAATAAACTAACGTCATCGCAGTATACTCTAAATCACCCCGAGGGCAGGCGGTAATGCCCGAAAGCGGTTGATAACGAGTCCAGAACGGAAAAAAAGCATGTTACAAGTATACCTTGTTCGCCACGGTGAAACGCAGTGGAACGCCGAGCGACGTATTCAGGGTCAGTCCGACAGCCCGCTGACCGCCCATGGTGAGCGCCAGGCCTGGCAGGTGGGCGAGCGCGCCAGAACGCTGGGGATCACCCATATCATTACCAGCGATCTGGGGCGAACCCGCCGCACAGCAGAAATTATCGCCGAAGCCTGCGGCTGCAGCGTGATCGCCGATGCGCGCCTGCGCGAACTGGATATGGGGGTGCTGGAGAAGCGCCATATCGACTCGCTCAGCGAAGAAGAAGAAGGCTGGCGTCGCCAGCTGGTCAACGGCACACCGGACGGTCGTATTCCGCAGGGCGAATCGATGCAGGAGCTCAGCGAGCGTATGCATGCGGCGCTGGCATCCTGTCTGGAATTACCCGCCGGTAGCCGGCCGCTGCTGGTGAGTCATGGGATCGCGCTGGGCTGCCTGGTGAGCACGATATTAGGGCTGCCGGCGTACGCTGAGCGTCGTCTGCGGCTGCGCAACTGCTCTATTTCGCGCGTCGACTATCAGCAAAGCCCGTGGCTGGCTTCCGGCTGGGTGGTGGAAACGGCGGGCGACGTCTCGCATCTTGACGCCCCCGCAATGGACGAGCTGCAGCGTTAACGGCGGATCGGGATCAGATACTCGCAGCGCAACTGAATCGGCGTGGCCTGATCCCGGCTTTCATCTTCAGGGTAGAAGCGTTCAATATCCAGCCCCTTGCGACGCGTCAGGTTCAGCATCGGCATGCAGGTGCCGTAGACGGTCAGGATGAATTCCTGCAGACCGGTACCCAGCCCTTCATACGTAAACATGACATACTCGCCGCCCTCCAGGGTCACTGGATGGGCATGCTGCAGGTGGCCGTTAGCCATCTCCGGCGTCAGCGCGGTGGTATAGAATACTTCCTGCTCATCGTCTTTTTCCAGGCTCGGACGCGGCTCATGCAGCCCGTAGAGCACCGGGGGGATTGACGGTGAGTTGCCGAGGAAGTCTCGCCAGAACTGGACCCGCATCTGGTTACGAAAATCGGAGATTTCCTCGAGCTTACAGGTATAGCTCTGGGTCACGCCAAGCAGCTGAGTAGGGGGCAGAGTGATAAACTCATGTTTCGGCAGGGTAAATTCGCCAAGACGCAGCGGCGGGCGCATACCGAACGAACTCCAGTCCGGCGAGCGGCGGTAGAGCGCCGGCGTCAGCGAGAATTGTTTCTTAAACGCTCGGGTGAAGGTCTGCTGGGAGTCGAAACGGTACTGCAGCGCAATATCAAGGATTGGACGGGCGGTCAGGCGTAATGCGACAGCAGATTTCGACAAGCGGCGCGCGCGAATATAGGCACCGATGGCATGGCCGGTGACATCCTTAAACATTCGCTGCAAATGCCACTTGGAATAACCTGCCTTCGCCGCCACATTATCCAGAGAAAGCGGCTGATCCAGGTGACCTTCCAGCCAGCTAAGGAGATCGCGAATAATCCCTGCTTGATCCATAAAATGTCCCCATCCTTAAACACAGGTGCCTGATATTAAAGTAGCGGATAATAGCATTTTTTGATGTTTTAGCATTCAGTGTTTTTTTTGCTTTTAAATGCGGTAGGTCAGGGGATTTGAACGATAATTTTGTAAAGCTGTGATCTATAAACCTTTTCTGCTAAGTGCGTGATAATCACTCAGCTATATTTTTTAATAATGGTAACAATATGAAATACAAGAAGTTTGCGATGGGGCTGCTCCTGCTGGCCGGTAGCCAGCTGGCTCAGGCGGAGCAGATTGGTTCCGTGGATACGGTCGTCAAATGGTTAGGGCCGGATCACAAAATCGTCGTCGAAGCCTTTGACGATCCGGATGTGCAGAACGTGACCTGCTATATCAGCCGGGCGAAAACCGGTGGCATCAAAGGCGGGCTGGGGCTGGCGGAAGATACCTCTGACGCGGCGATTTCCTGCCAGCAGGTCGGGCCGATTGAGCTAACGGACAAAATCAAAAACGGTAAAAGCCAGGGCGACGTGGTGTTCCAGAAGCGCACCTCGCTGGTGTTTAAAAAACTGCCGGTCGTGCGTTTCTATGATGCGAAGCGCAATGCGCTGGTCTATCTGACCTACTCGGATAAAGTGGTTGATGGCTCGCCGAAGAACGCCATCAGCGCCGTGCCGATCATGCCATGGAATAAATAAACGGGAGCGCGCATGCAGCAGCCACGGATTTGGTTAGTTGAGGATGAACAGAGTATCGCTGATACCCTGGTTTACATGCTGCAGCAGGAGGGCTTCCAGGTCAGCGTCTTTGGCCGCGGTTTGCCCGCGCTGGAGGCGGCGGCGCATCAGGCGCCAGATGTCGCCATCCTCGACGTCGGCTTGCCGGATATCAGCGGCTTCGAGCTCTGTCGGCGTCTGCTGATGCGTTATCCGGCGCTGCCGGTGCTGTTTTTGACGGCGCGTAGCGACGAGGTCGATAAGCTGCTGGGGCTGGAAATCGGCGCTGACGATTATATCGCCAAGCCGTTTTCACCACGCGAAGTCTGCGCGCGGGTGCGAACCGTGCTGCGGCGGCTGCAGAAGTTTGCCGCGCCATCGCCGGTGGTACGCGTCGGCGAGTTTGTGCTCGATGAGCAGGCGGCGGCGATCAGCTGGTTCGGCCAGCCGCTGAATCTGACGCGCTACGAATTTCTGCTGTTGAAAACCCTGCTTCACGCGCCCGGTCGCGTCTTCTCCCGTCAGCAGCTGATGGAGCTGGTGTGGAGCGATGCCTGGGAAAGCCTCGACCGCACCGTCGATACCCATATCAAAACCCTGCGCGCTAAGCTGCGGGCTGTGAATCCTGAAAAGGCGCCAATCAATACCCATCGCGGTATGGGCTACAGCCTGGGGCGCGGCTGATGCGCATCGGCATGCGCCTGCTGCTGGGCTATTTTCTTATCGTCGCGATCGCCGCGTGGTTTGTGCTGTCGATCTTTGTCCAGGAAGTGAAGCCGGGCGTGCGCCGGGCGACAGAGGGGACCCTCAATGATACCGCTACCCTGTTGGCGGCGCTGGCGCGTGAGGATCTGCTGGCGGCAAACCCGCAGCAGGGCAGGCTGGCGCAGGCCTTTCACCAGCTCAACCAGCAGCCGCTCAACGCCAATATCGGCGTAATTAAAAAGGTACGTAATGAGTACCGCGTCTATCTGACCGATGCCCGGGGCAAGGTGGTGTTTGACTCCAGCGGGCAGGCGACAGGGCAGGACTATTCGCGCTGGAACGATGTCTGGCTCACCCTGCGCGGCCAGTACGGCGCGCGCAGTACGCGCAGCGATCCGCATGATGAAGCCAGCTCGGTGATGTATATCGCCGCGCCGGTGATGGATAAGGGGCGGATTATCGGCGTGCTGAGCGTCGGTAAACCCAACCTGGCGATGACGCCGGTCATTAAGCGCAGCGAGCGGCGGATCCTCTGGGCCGGCGGCGCCCTGCTGGGCATTGCGCTGTTGATTGGCGGCGGCGTCGTCTGGTGGATCAATTTCTCTATCGGCAAGCTGGTGCGCTATGCGGACTCGGTGACCGCTGAGCGCCCGCTGCCGCTGCCGGAGGTTGGCAGCAGCGAATTGCGCAAGCTGGCCCAGGCTCTGGAGAGCATGCGGGTAAAGCTCGAAGGTAAGAATGCCATCGAAAACTATGTCTATAACCTGACCCATGAACTGAAAAGCCCGCTGGCGGCCATCCGCGGCGCGGCGGAGATCCTGCGCGAAGGGCCGCCGCCTGAGGTGGCGGCGCGGTTTACTGATAATATCCTCGCGCAAAACTCCCGGATGCAACTGCTGGTGGAGCGGCTGCTCCAGCAGGCGCGACTGGAAAGCAGGCTGGAGATAAAGCAGCAGCCGGTGTCGATAGATGCGCTATACCAACGGCTGACGGAGGAGCGCAACATCGCTCTGGCGGCGAAAGCTATCACCCTGCGCTGGCGGGAGAGTGGGATGCTGGTCAATGGCGATGGCGAGCTGCTGGCCCAGGCGCTGGGTAATCTGCTCGACAACGCGATTGACTTTACCCCCCAGGGCGGTGAGATCGCCCTGGCTGCGGAGAAGCGAAATGAAGAGGTGCAATTGAGCGTTATCGACAACGGGTGCGGTATTCCGGACTATGCCCTGGAACGAATCTTTGAGCGATTCTATTCGCTGCCGCGCGAAGACGGCCATAAGAGCAGCGGCCTTGGGCTGGCGTTCGTTCGTGAAGTCGCGCGCCTGCATCACGGCGATATCAATCTGCACAATCGGCCCGAAGGCGGCGTGGTCGCCACGCTGCGACTTCACCGTCCCTTCACATAGCTTCAAATTCTCCCCACACAGCCGTCCTATTGTGAGGCCATCACGATAGGGAGAAAGGCTATGTTGAAATCACCGTTATTCTGGAAAATCACCACGTTAATAGGCTGTATTGTGCTGCTATCTTTGCCGTTAATGATGGTCAGGGAGCTTATTAATGAGCGAGCGGATTATCGTAGCGAAGTGGTGGACGCCATTGAGCAAAGCACCAGCGGCTCGCAAAAACTCGCCGGACCGCTGATCGCTATTCCGATAACCGAGACCCTGACCCGCATGGAGAACCAAAAAGAGGTCAACTATCAGCGGAACTGGGTGTATTACTGGCTGCCGGAGTCGCTGGCGGTCACCGGCAAACAGACCGTGGAGTCGAGGAGGGTGGGCATCTACAGCGGCCAGGTCTGGCATAACGCCTTGCAGATTAAGGCCTCGTTTGATCCGCTGCGTCTGGCGGCGCTGAGAAAAACGAATATCGTCTTAGGCCAGCCGCGGCTGGTGGTGAGCGTCGGCGATGCCCGCGGCATTGGCGCCATCCATGCCCCGGAGGTCAACGGTAACGTATTAAGCGTGGAGCCGGGGCTGGGGATAAGCGGCGATGGCGCAGGTATTCATATGCCAATGCCTGCGCTGGCGGAGGACAACAAGCCGCTTGAGATTGCCTTTTCACTCGATCTGAACGGGACGGGAGAGTTTTCACTGGTGCCGCTCGGGCGTAACAGCGAGCTGCAGCTGACCAGTAACTGGCCGCATCCCAGTTTTCTCGGCAGCTTCCTGCCAACGCAACGGGAAGTGAGTGCTGCCGGCTATCGCGCCCACTGGCAAAGCAGCTGGTTCGCCAACGATATGGGGAGCTATTTCAAGGATGATATGGAGATCCCGTGGTCGCGACTGCCGGCGTTCAGTGCCGATGTGATGTCCCTTGCCGACCAGTACCAGCTAACCGATCGGGCGACAAAATATGCCATCCTGTTAATCGGGCTGACCTTTATGGCTTTTTTCGTGTTCGAGAGCCTGACCCGTCGTCCCCTGCATCCGATGCAATATCTGCTGGTGGGCTTATCGCTGGTGCTGTTTTACCTGGTGCTGCTGGCGCTCTCAGAGCACATTGGTTTTACCGCCGCCTGGCTGGCGGACAGCCTGGCTGGCGCGGGGATGAATGGGATCTACCTTCAGGCGGTGCTCAGAGGATGGCGTAACAGCCTGCTGTTTGTCGCCGCGCTACTGCTGCTGGATGGCGTGATGTGGTTTCTGTTGCATTCTGAGGATAGCGCGCTGCTGCTGGGTACCGGGGTGCTGGCGCTGGCGCTGAGCGTCCTGATGTTTTTGACCCGTCGCGTGGACTGGTATGCATTATCGCTGCCGAAAGGCACAGTGCCTCCGACACCGGCTGCCGATGACGATAAGCTGCGTCTCTGGAAAGAGTGACGGCATAAAAAACGGCGCCCCTGGGGCCCCGTTTTCGCATCGTGGCTGCGGAATAAATCGTATTATTCCTGCAGATCGCCACAGAAACGGTAGCCTTCACCGTGAATGGTAGCGATGATTTCCGGAGTATCCGGAGTGGATTCGAAGTGTTTACGAATCCGACGAATGGTCACGTCAACGGTACGGTCATGCGGCTTCAGCTCGCGACCGGTCATTTTCTTCAGCAGCTCGGCACGAGACTGAATTTTGCCCGGGTTTTCGCAGAAGTGCAGCATCGCGCGGAATTCACTGCGCGGCAGCTTGTACTGTTCGCCGTTCGGGCTAACCAGGGAACGGCTGTTGATATCGAGTTCCCAGCCGTTGAACTTGTAGCTTTCCACGCTGCGACGCTCTTCGCTCACGGTACCGAGGTTCATGGTACGGGAGAGCAGGTTGCGCGCGCGGATAGTCAGTTCACGCGGGTTAAACGGTTTAGTGATATAGTCGTCAGCGCCGATTTCGAGGCCAAGGATCTTATCCACTTCGTTGTCGCGGCCGGTTAAGAACATCAGCGCGACAACGAAGTGGATAAGATCCTTG
>OGGW01002723.1_pt1 | contig 10638 bp, 6 predicted proteins | sample 1571291 | NCBI WGS metagenome assembly OGGW01 (sample SAMEA2582028, study PRJEB24529) | metagenome | biome: Human gut stool | place: China | collected 2011 | reverse complement strand
AAGTAAGCTTGCTTCTTCCACCGTCCAGCCTTGGGTTGGACGGTCACGGACAACACCTTTCCCGGTTTGAATACACACTGGAAGTGCCGGAGAAGCCTCCCTCTCCTTGCTTGTCAATTGGTTTCCCTTGTACACAGCATCCAAGTTACCATCAGCCGAAAGGATATTGGTGAGCCATCCTTGGACTGGTTGCTGCCATCACAGGAGTCTTCAACATCATGGGTGAAGAAGTGCTTGAGGCTGTGGTTGACGAATTGTTCCTCCATTTCCCTCATCCTTTTGTTCTGCACGCAGAAAGTTTATGGTATTACATTCCTAAAACTTTGGAAAAATAGAAGTTTATGGTATCGGATTCCTAAAACTTTTGCTATCTTTGCTGTTGATAACTAATACGACGGCATATGAAAAGGATAAATCGGGATGCATATCTCAATAAGCTGATAGAGTTCAGGGACAAGAAGGTGATAAAGGTTATCACTGGCATCCGTAGGTGTGGTAAGTCAACCATAATGGAGATTTATCGTGATTGGCTGTTGGCAAATGGTGTTGACAGCAGTCAGATAGTGTATGTCAATTTCGAGGACTTTGATAATTATGAGTTGCGAGACCCTCGGGCGCTCTATTCATACGTTAAACCCTTGCTGCGCAATGATTCCATGCTCTATGTTTTCTTTGATGAAATCCAGCATGTACAGGATTTTCCCGATGTGGTCAACAGCCTCAATATAAAGCCGTATGTGGATGTGTATGTGACTGGTTCCAATGCTTATATGCTATCTACAGAGATTGCCACGCTGCTGTCGGGCAGATATGTGGAGATACCAATGCTCCCGTTGTCGTTCCGTGAATTTGTTGGCGCAAACAGTTATGGTGATAATCTTCAAAAGGCATATAATGACTATGTCACCAGAAGCAGTTTCCCCTATGCGCTCGAACTGGATTCTGAGGGTGCTTTACGTGATTATCTTAGTGGTATCTACGATACTATAGTGGTGAAGGACATCATGACCCGAAAGAAATTGGGCGATGTGATGATGCTTGAGAGCGTAATCCGTTTCATCGCCGACAACATAGGAAACATTCTCTCGACCAAGCGTATAGCCGATATCATGACAGCCGATGGGCGCAAGATAGACCAGAAGACGGTGGAGAAATATCTGTCATCACTTTGCGAGACGTTCTTCGTTTATGAAGCCAAGCGTTATAATATAAAGGGTAAGCAGTTGCTCAAGACGCTCGGCAAGTATTATCTGGTGGATGTGGGTTTGCGTCGCATGTTGCTCGGTTCGCGCTCTTATGATGTTGGTCGCGTGCTTGAGAATGTGGTATATATAGAATTGCTTCATCGTCAGAACCAGGTGTATGTGGGCAAGACAGACGATCAGGAGGTGGATTTTGTTGCCATAGGCAGCGAGGGAATAGCCTATTATCAGGTGTTGGCCAGCGTGCGTGATGAAGCTACGTTGGCACGTGAATTGGCTTCGTTGAAGAAGATAAACGACCAGTATCCCAAGTATGTTCTCACGCTTGATGACGATCCCGTATCAGACTATGAAGGCATACGACGTATGAACGTGTTGGAATGGCTTCTGGGGTAGCATACCCTTTGCGGCTGATTATATGTATCTTTGTGGGTGAGTAAACGGGAAATGGATATGAGTATGAAGGTTATGCGGTGGTGCTCTTGTGCACTTGTGTTGTGCATGGTGATGCTTGGTTCGTGTGTCAGGGACGATGAGCCTAAGGGGGTGAAGGAGTATGTGAAGGTGGGTGACAGGCTTCCGCGCTTCTCTGTGAAACTGCTGGACGGAACCGAAGTGAACAATGCCACATGGGAGGGAAAGGCTCTGGTGCTGGTGTTCTTCAGTACGAAGTGTCCCGATTGTCAGCATGAACTGCCCGAGGTGGAGCGCTTCTACCGGCAGGTGAGCGGGCGTGCCGATGTGTTTACGCTGGCTGTGAGCCGTGAGGAGGGGTACGAAAAGGTACGTGACTATTGGCATGAACATGCCCTCACAATTCCCTGTTCGCCGCAGGAAGACAGGCGCATCTACCATCTCTTTGCCACTGGCATTGTCCCCCGCATCTATGTCGTCAACCCCCAGGGTAGGGTAACCCACATGTACGGAGACACCGACATGCCGTCGGCAGAGGTTCTCCTGCAAGCGGTGGGCAGGTGAGAACAGGTGCGTAGGTAGGCATCCGAAGTCTCCACGGAGTAGCAAAATCCCTCGCGCGCGTATTATATATATAAGGTGAAAGGCTGTGCTTTGGCCGTTTTTCCGCACCTGATAAGGCTCGGAAAGCATTTAACTAAAATTTCTTAAAACATTTTGCGTTATTTGTCGGCATGGTGTGAAAAATAAGCAGTAACTTTGTGTATTCATGTTGCCCTTGGAGATTGCTGCAGGGGTGGCGTGTGTACTAACGTAGTAACCCCCAAAAACAACTAATGATGAATAGATTGGTTAAAGTCCTGAGACGGGCTGCTTGTCTGATGGCAGCGGCTTCGGCCCTATGGCTGACGGGCTGTCAGGAGAATGTTGACACCAGCAACCGCTACGTCTTTACGAAGCAGACCATTGTCTCTTACTTGCAGAAACACGAGGTGTATAGCGAGTATCTGAGTCTGCTGGACAAGGTGAAGGTCAGCCCCAAGAGCAATTCCACGGTCAAGCAGCTGCTCACAGCACGTGGCAGTTACACCTGCTTCGCTCCCACCAACGAGGCCATTGCCAATTATCTGGACTCTCTGGTGGCCAAGGGACTTATCTCTGAACCCTCTTGGGATTCTTTCACATCCGAAAAGGTGCGCGACTCTGTGTATAAGGTGATAGTCTTCAACAGTATCATAGATGGCGGATATTTCGATTACGATGGTGCACGTGTCATGTATGAGACAGTTGCCATGCCTTATAATCCCAATGAGGAGATTGCTTCACCCACTATGGCTGACCGCAAGTTGTCTGTTCTTCGAGGCAACAATCCAGACAGCATCCTCATCAACAAGACTCTGCGCATGTCGCCCAAGAACAAGGACATTCCTGCTATCAATGGCGTGATTCACCAGATGGAAGATGTCATTGCTCCCGGCAACGATGCCTTGTCGGCTGTGCTTCAGAGCTATATCGACACTCAGAAAGATGGCTTCCAGGTGATGGCACGTCTGGTGTTTGCCTGCGGACTGGGCGATACCTTGTCGAAGTTGCGCGATGAGACCTATGAACTTCTCTACCAGACGGGTTACTTCGAGAACCTCTTCAAGCATCCCACTGAAGGCTCTCAGGGCTATGTGCCCAGGCACCGCAAGTATGGTTTCACCATCTTTGCAGAGCCTGATGAGTTCTGGAGAGAGGAGCTGGGCAAGGAGCCTAAGGACATCACTCCAGAGGATGTAATGGCCTATCTGGATGCCAAGGGCGTGTATCCCGAGGCTACTCGTGATGACAAGTATAGGAGTGAGAAGAACCTGCTCAACCAGTTTGTCACCTACCATATGCTGCCTGAGCGTCTGCCTGTGGATAAGTTGGTGCTGCACTACAATGAGCGAGGGTATGACCCCAAGTTGTGTATCCCTACCGTGTGTATGTACGAGCTTTACACCACCATGGGCAAGCGCCGCCTGCTGAAGATATTCGAGAGCCGTGAGAGCGAAGGCGTCTTCCTCAACCGTTTCCCTAATATCCAGAACGGCCGACGTGAGAACTATCACGAGAGCAGTTGCGATGCCAGCAAGGTGGGACACTTTGTGGATAAGGATAATGCCAATGTGGAAGCCACCAACGGCATCATCTATCCCATCAAGGGATTGCTCCTGTATGACGAAGAGACACGCAACAACCTGCAGCGTCAGCGCTTGCGCTGGGATGTATCGAGCCTCTTCCCCGAGTTTATGAACAATGATATCCGCGGCCAGACGGTGACCACCAAGGAAAACATGACGGTTGGTATCCCATCGGACGACGTGTATAAGTACTTCGATGATATGGAAATCGTGCATGGCTCACAATTCTATTATCTGTTGGGACGTGGCAAGGGATGGCACAACTATCTGGGTGACGAGTTCAATGTGATCGGCCGTTACGAACTGGTGATGCGTCTGCCGCCTGTACCCAAGAAGGGAACTTACGAGTTCCGTATTGCCAACTCCGTAGGTGGACCGTGGCGAAGCATGTGTCAGGTGTATTGGGGTACCGACAAGAACCACCTTACAGCCATGGGCACACCGCTTGATTTCCGTTTGAACGGACTGTATCACTATACCAATGCAGGCACTTTCACCAGCCCTGTAGGTTGGGTGCAGGATTCTGACGACGATGATTATAATGCCGAGATTGACAAGACGATGCGCAACAAGGGCTTCATGAAGGGTGCTCAGATTTATTGCGCCGGTGGTCCTGGAGTGGCCGAGTCTGCCCGTCAACATTATTATCTGACACGTCGTGTGATGCTGACAGCCGTCATGGATCCCGATGTATCTTACTATATACGTCTTAAGAACGTGCTTGACCAGGACGAAAAGCAGCTCTATATGGACTACATCGAGTTGGTTTCCAAGGAGGTTTACGACAACCCCAATACCCCCGAGGATATCTGGTAAGCTCGTAGCAAGCGGGCTCTAAGGCACTTGCCACATATTATATAATAAGAGTCCGGCTCCCCATGGAGTCGGACTCTTGTGCTATATTGCGAAGCATCCACGCAAACTCTCAGGCATTTCTTTTGAGCCTCTCGGGCTTTAGTTGTACTATTTTTTAGGGCTGTTGCTATTGTTGAATATGCAATTCTCCCCACATTGTGGCTGTAATTAGTGACAATGTGGGGAGATTGTGGAGAACCTACACGCCAATTGTGCAGATTCTCCTGTGGGGCCATCGGAGGCTTATCCTCTCACGCTATGGGTGCCAGACTGTAAGGTTTTGGTTTTTCCGGAAGGGAAGACTACCTCTGCCGTGGTACCCGATGGTACTGTGACATCAATCTGGAGCTTTTTGCCCTTGCGCTGGATGTTGACTGAAATCTCACCGCTCACGCTGCTGACGTGGCAACTGGCTTGCTTGAGATAACCCATCTGAGGACGTATGCGGAAGGTGCGGAATCCAGGTGAGGTAGGCTCTATGCCGCACACTTTCTGGGAAAGGAGGGTGAGAGGACCGCCGCTCCATCCGTGGTTGTATGTACCCCAAAAGGCATTGATCATTGGCTCTCCTGGCTTCAGCTGTATGGTCTCGTCTATCCAGTTTTCCGGCAGTGTGGTGAGTCCGGGATACTCCACCATTGTCTTATAACGCTTTCTGATGCGGTCCAGAGCCTCATCGGTAGCATCCATGCAGAAGAGTGCTTCGAGGACGTATTTCTCCATATACGGGCTGGCATGATACTCTGTGGTGAGGAGCGTCTTCAGGGCAGGGTACTTGTCCTTTGATGCCAGGCCGGAGACTACAGCCAAGGCGTTGCCGCGGTCGTCAGTCTCACCCTTGTAGTCAGGCGAGCGGTACGACGAACCTGTCCAGAAACGATGGTCAAAGTTATCCTCCATACGCTTCATCATGGTCTGTATGGTCTGTACGTCATCGCTCTTCCCGAAGAGACGTGCCAGTTCCAGTTCTCCCTTCAGAGCCAGATAGTACCAGGCATTCTGTAGCAGGAGCTGGTCGATGTTCTCACCCCAGTCTCCCCAGAACCAGTCACCATGCCTGAGGATGGCCAGTCCGTCGGCATCAGTCTTCCATACCTCATGCAGATAGCGGTGCAGGCGGTCGTAATGGCGACGTGCAACGGAGAAGTCGTTGGCATAGTAGCATTGCATATAGATGCCGTACCAGCCTGTGGTGGCAAGTATCTGAGAGGGCAGTTCCTTGTTCCAGTTGCCTGCCGGTACAGGTGAATAGAGTACACCGTCACCGCGCTGCCAGCAGAACAGTTCGTTGAGAGCCTTCATGCCCAGCTTGTTGCCATCTGGAGTGAGTGCATAGTAGGCTTCTCCCAACTCGTTCACTGCATCTCCCCACCATTGCCCACGCTCGCGGTCCGGGCAGTCCATATAGTTGTCACGCATGGTGATGTAGAGTGTGCGCTGTGCCCTTATCCACAGTTCATTGAAGAAGGGGTCGTCACAATGGAACGGCTCCACCATGTCGCATCCGTATCCACTCTCGCGATACTTGACGTCCAAGACTTCTACGCCCTCGGGCAGGATGTACCATATCTGATGGCCGTTGAACCAGCCCATGTTCTCATACTCCTGTTCTCCCTCACGTGTGATGTACTCACATCTCACCGTGGGAGAACCGCCTATCATGTGTACGTCGGTCTGTATCTTGACCAGTTGCCCTGCCTTCTGGGAACGGAGTTTGATGTATGGAGTACACTGGCAGTTGTACGGCAAGGTGCATACCAGCGTATCTCCCTTCATCTCCTTGGACTTGAAGTCGAGCAACCCGCTGTCCTTGAATAGGGGGATGGGGCGCTTGACCAGTTTACCCAAGGGACAGTTCTCCACATCCACGGGCAACACTTCTTCCAGTCCGTAGGTATAGGCACGTGTGTACCATCCCTTTTCCTCCTTGCGTCCATCAAAACGTATGTTGCTCTCCGATATGCGGTAGTTGGGCTTGGGAGCATCTGTCTCGCCATATGCTCCATACAGGGCACCACGCCAAGTCTTGTCCGAAACCACTTGCACTCCGTCACCTTCTGCCTCAAAGAGGAGACCTGAAGTACCGCTGTTGACATGGCTGAACCCGTTGAGGCCAAAGTGCCAGGTAAGCACAGCTATCAGGTTGTCTCCCTCTTGCAGATAAGGAGCTATCTCTACCTCGTCATAGTAAGTGGCATTAGGCTCTGGTCCTCGTTTGAGTCCTCCCTCAAAGACCACCAGCCGTTCGTTTATGTAGAGCCAGTACTTGGTGTCTGTGGCTATGCGTGCTTTCACCGATGACGGCACCTTGTCCACATTGAAGTTCTTGCGCCACAGCGCCCATGTGTTTGGGCGGCTTTGTGAATGTTCCAGAATCAGGAACTTGCCTTTCCATTCTGTTGCATACGTACCAACTGCAACAGAGAACAGAAGCAGAGCGGAGAGCAGTTTTCTTACCATCCTTATATACCTTTGTTATGCAACACTATAAATGGTTAATCTTTAGGAGTGTGAGCAGCGAAGAATCTGCTCAGTACTTTGTCGTGTCATGTGATTCAATTGACTTGGTGTTGCAACAAGGACCAACCAAACCTTCAACAGACATTGCAAATTTACGAATTTAAGTTTTATCCGTCAAATGCGTAGGCAAGAAATAGCATCCCTTGTATTCTCCTCTTCTGACTTTCTCCTGCGCCCGTACCTTATATATATGGTTTGAGAGCATTCCCATATGGTGTTGCTTATAAAACGAGAGGAGTGTTTCACAAAATACGCCTGACGTATGATTGTCTTTCGGAAATTCTTAGCTACTTTTGCAGGGCAATTAGGCATATGACTACAGATAGGGAACAACTCGACCGAAACAAGTAGCAGACTTTTCACATAGCAAAATGAACAGATTATTCTTCGTAAGCCTTTTCGTTGCATCGGCCATAACAGTCAATGCTCAAGACAATGGTGCCAAAGATTCGCTCACTATGGAAACCATGATGCGTAATCTCCCTGAGATAATGGTCAAGGGTTCACGGCCCATTGTCAAGGCAGAGCGTGGTATGCTGACATACGACATGCCCTTGCTGTTGAAGCAGTTGCCTGCCGATAATGCCTACGAGGCATTGACGCGCCTGCCAGGTGTCAGCGATGCCACTGGCGGCATCTCCTTCATGGGCAATGAGGTGGCACTGATTGTCAACGGGCAAGCCACTACACTGACAAAGGAGCAACTGGCTGAGCGCCTGAAGGCAATGCCCGCCACACAGTTGGCCAAAGCAGAAGTGATGCTGTCTGCTCCTGCCCGCTATCACGTGCGAGGTATGGCCATCAACATAGTCACGAAAGACTATGCCGGCACCCATCAGTTGTCGGGACAAATCGTCGGCGGCATGCAGCAAAGCAAATACGCAGAAGGGTTTGGCAACCTCTATCTTTCCATGCAAAGAGGCAAGTTCGGATTGGATGCACAATACAAGTTTGTTGACGGCAATTCATACCGTGAATCTTCACATATAGCCAATCATCCCTTGGGCAACAGTCGTGTAAACTATCATGATAAAGTCTGGTATAAGTTGTCCGGCCTTTCCCATGACTACCGGTTGGGTATGAATTATGCCTTTGGCAAGAACCATCGTCTCGATATCGCCTATACGGGTAAATGGGACAAGACCACCTCCAACAACCACACGACAGGTTCGAGCATAAGCGGAATGCACAGTGACAGTCACGAGTATCTGCACAACGTGGATGTGAATTACTCATTACCTTTCGGGCTTGCCGTCAGCGCTTCGTACACCAACTATCGCACTCCTCAGCAACAGATACTCGATGGGACGATGCATACAGATGACAGTACGGCAGCAACGGAACGTAACCAGACAAGCGACAGCAGGCAGACCATCAGCAAATGGATGTTTGCGGCCGACCAGACACATTCTCTGGCACACGGATGGGGACTGTCGTATGGCGTGAATGGGCAATTCATGAGCAACAACAGCTTTCAGACCACAACAGACAAGCAGGGGCACATCTTGCCTGATGCGACAAGCAGCGTAGATATCAACGAGCGGCTATGGAACATGCACGCAGGATTCAGCAAGCAGATAAGCAAGACCGTCAGTCTGGAGGCATCTGTGGCAGCCGAGCAGTATCACTCACCCGTATGGAACAGATGGCGTGTATATCCTACGCTAAATCCCTTGTGGAACATCAACGACAACCATTTGCTCAATCTCTCATTCAGTTCCGACTCTGAGTTCCCGAGCTATTGGTCCACCATGAGCAATGTGTTCTATTCATCCACATATACCGAGATACATGGCAATCCCAGTTTGAAGCCGTCCTCTGATTATTATGTCAGCCTAATGTGGCAGATAAAGAGGCGTTATACGCTTACGGCTTACGCAGATCTGAAGCCAGACTATTTCGTGCAGCTGCCATACCAGACGACAGACCGCATGGCGGTAATCATGAAGGAAACCAACTTCGACTATGACCACGGCTTCGGGCTGCAAGCCTCTGCCATGTTCAGTGCGGGCAAATGGCTCAATGGCAACGTGTTTGCCGTGGGAACTTACAGGCACGACAAGAGCAGCCATTTCTTCGACTTGCCATTCGACCGCTGGAAACTGTCGGCCATACTTGGTGGTACGGCATCGGTCAAACTGTGTCGTGCGCAGGACCTTCGTCTCATTCTGAATCCTTTCTTCCAGTCAAAGGCCATACAGGGCGTTTATGACATAAGTCCAATCTTCCGCATGGATGCCAAACTGCAATGGTCGTCGCGTGATGGAAAATGGGGAGTGCGCCTCAATGGCAGCAACATCTTCAACAACCGATTCGATACCCGTTCCGTGCAGGGCAACCAGGACTTCCGCATGAAGGTCAACCACAGTTGGGCTTCAGCCACACTGGGCGTCATCTATAAGTTCGGCGGTTACAAGGAGAAGGCTGTAAAGGAGGTTGATACCTCTCGCATGGGACACTAAACAGCATTTCTTGCATTCATATCCTATATAATAAAAGCCATCGCGTAGCTATAATAAGTTCTCTGTTTGCAGCCTTTGGATGTACATACGCAGCCTTTGTACGGCCGTTTGCAGGTTGCGTATGGCCGTACAAAGGCTGCAAACGGAGATGCAAGCCTGCTTCATGGACGATTTCAGCGTGCTGCATAGACGGTTGCAGCATGCTGCAAATGGAATCGCAGCGTGATGCGGGAAAAGGCCTGTGCTTTTGGTGGCAGTGGGGGAGTGGGGAAAATGGTTGGCTTGAGGGAATAAGAAACGCGCCCTTCTGGGATTGTCCAGAGGGGCGCGTCTGTTATAGAATGTCGGACTAATTGCTCAGTTTGTGTGAGAGGGTAGAATCCTCTCACTTAACCAGCACCTTGGGCTTTCGCCCGAGCTGCTTCTCGTTCGGGCTTCTGGGAATAAATCCGTTGGCTTTCTTCCCAGAATCCTCTCACTTAACCAGCACCTTGACACCATTGAGGATGTAGAGACCCTTGCCGAGAGAGTTGATGTCGTTGAGGGTTCCATTGGCGCGAACGAGCTTGCCGTCGATGGTGTAGATGTTGCCGCGCTGGCTGATGTGCTCCAGAGTGGAGTTGATACCATCTGGTGTCACATCGGGGAGGAGGATGCTGAGAGCATGCTCACCGGCCTCAATCTGAGGACATGCGTTGATGTCGAGGTAGGCTGTGCTGCCCTGGATGGTTCTGGGCTCGTCTGCTTTGACGGTCTCCACGGTGTTGTTGACGAAGGTAACCATACCTTCCTTTGCGGGCTTGGAAACGAGTGTGCCTACCAGACCGTTGTGTGAACCGGCGTTGAAGTTGAACTTCGTGTCGAGCTTGAACACAATGGGAGTAATCTCGGCAGGAGCCTCTTCGGTAGTCTCCTTCCAGTCCTCGGGAGTATCCATGATGAATAGGATGGGCTGGCCGGCCTCTACAGTACCTTCTGTTTTGTCGAGAGCCAGATAAACCTTCTCGGCTTCATCCT
>OGGW01002709.1_pt1 | contig 10672 bp, 9 predicted proteins | sample 1571291 | NCBI WGS metagenome assembly OGGW01 (sample SAMEA2582028, study PRJEB24529) | metagenome | biome: Human gut stool | place: China | collected 2011 | reverse complement strand
CGTACAAGGGCTGCGTCAGCAAGGATTTCGTGGTCGGAGTGACAGCAAATCGGGGGCAACCCCGAGGCGAAAAGCCTCGACTGTATCGAAACCCTCCCACTTAAGTGGCGAGGTTGTTTAGGCGAGCGCATGGAAGGATGCGTCGCATACAGCCACACCGACTTTGTCTTGTGCACTGGAGTTGGATGCTCCAGTCGTTTTCCGGCCCGGTTGTAACCTTATGTATTTGAGCAACCCCGTTCAGCTTTCCGTACGTAACATCCAAAATTGACGGTCCTTACGTTCGGACGAATAACCTTGGAAGGCACCCCTTTCATACATGTATGTTAACGCCTTTATTACAACGGTTTCTAAAATGCCAGTCCTGGGTGTCATAACCCTATAACGACGTGCAAATGAATTCGCCCTTCGCAAGGTCGTGAGCAGAAACAACCGTTATTGCTAGCGGTGTTTTCCGAAAAATTCACTTCTTTTTTTTAAAGAACAATCATGATTAGCAAGAAGAAAGTTACGGCCCTCGCCTTGGCCGGTTTGTTCGTGACGCCCGTTCTGGCTGCAACTGAAGTCGATTACAACGAAATTCGAAGCGGCGACGGATATTTGACAGCCGATGACAACCTTTTCAGTGAAGCACTGGAGAACTCTCTTAACAGAACGGACTCCAGCTAGAACGCCGTCAAACTCTCCATGTATGGCAAGTACGACGACACCAGCAAGGACGGACTCACCGAGCTCAAGTTGTCCGGCAAGACCTACGACAACGTCAACTACATCTTGTTCGCCGACAACTCCGGGCAGAACAACGCCATTCATCGCTCAAGTTTCAGTCTTGATGAGACGACTCTGACGTTGTCGAAAGGCGTCATCTTCAGAAATGCCTCCAACTTCATCGAGCGGAACGGGGATGGCAGCTTCGACGAAAACAAACGCAAGCAACTTAAAAACGAGTCTGTTCTCAATCTCAGTCAGAGCACGCTTACCGGAGCCGTCATCAATCAATTCGACACGTTTCGTGAGAGCAGCAGCTACTATTACCAGATTAGCAAGGAAAATAATACGAAAGTCGTCCTCACCGATTCCCAGTGGACGGGCGACCTCAAGGACGAAATCAACCTGAACGGGACTTCTCTTGGCGAAGCCGTCAATAAAGAAGATGCCGCCAGCAAAAACGTCATTAGTCTTACGGACGGCTCTTCCTGGATCGGCGGCGTCGACGTAACCGCCAAGTCGACTGTTGATGTCACCCTCGACGGTACCTCGTCCTGGACGGTGACCAAGAACAGCAGGGTCAACTCCATCGGGCTTGCCCCGTCCGAGTCCCGTCAGGCCGCCAAGAACAGCGGCGTGACGATCGGCAACGGCGTAACGCTCACGATTGCCGAAGGCTCTTCCGCGAGCACCATCAGCAGCCTTCAGACAGGCACGGGCTCGAGCCTCGAGGTTGAATCGGCTCAGGTGACGATCAACAGCATCGGCGGCAGCGGGACGGTCCAATTGAACAAGAACGGTGTCGTCACGATCGAAGCCGCCTCCGATGATGTCAACGCCACCCTGACGTCCCTTGAAGGCTCGAAGCTCACGACCGCCGAAGACGTCAGCGCCAGCGTGACGATTGCCGGCGCCCTGGCCGACGAGATGGGCATGGACGCCGTCATCAAGGCCTACAACGACCGCAAAAACTACGCCGGCAACGGCAAGGTCACCTTCTCCGGCGGCCTCATCGGGGACGACCTCATTGGCCGCAACGATGAAAATGGCGTATTCGTGCAGGAGTCCTCGCGCAAGAACACCCAACTCGTCTCGATTGGCGAAGGTACGGCCATCACGATGATGCAGTGGCGTGCCGACGCCGACGACATGGCCCAGCGCATGGGCGACCTTCGCAGCGGCGACGGCACGGCCGGCGCTTGGGTGCGCACCTTCGGCGGCAAAGCCGAAGCCGGTCATGTCGACAACAAGTACTACGGCATCCAGGCGGGCGTCGACGCCCTGATCGGCACGGGCGGCACGAAGCAGTTCGCGGGCGGCGCGCTCTCCTATGCGACGGGAGACGCAGACTTTGCGAACGGCACGGGCGAAAACTACATCGGCACGCTGACGGGCTACAGCACCTGGCTCTTCGAAAACGGCGCCTACATCGACGTGACGGCCAAGTGGGGCAAGCTCCACAATGAATTCGACCTCGCCGTCGACACCCGAAAGCTCTCGGGCCGTTACAGCACGCAAGCGCTTGCGCTGACGGTTGAATCCGGACACCGCTTCCCGCTCAGTCGCCTGACCTACGTTGAGCCGCAGGTCGCCTTCACGGCCTCGCACATCTTCGGCGAAGACTACGGCGCGTCTGAAGGCGTTACGGTCGAGCAGGATTCGATCAACTCGTACGTGGCACGCGTGGGCCTTCAGGCCGGCGTCAACTGCCCGAACAATATGGGAGCGTTTTTCGTTCGCGCCTCCTACCTCTACGACCTTGACGGCGAAACGTCCACCACGGCCGGCATGGCCAATGCCAAGGATGCCAATCGCTTCGATCAGGACTTTGGAGGCGGTTGGTATGAGTTCGGCCTCGGCATGAACGTGAACTTCACGAAGAATCTGTACGGCTACGCCGACTTTGAATACGTGACAGGCGGCGAAATCAAGACGCCGTATCGCTGGAATGCCGGCGTCAGATACGCCTTCTAACCGAATGCCCTGACGAGCATCCGTTTCGGACGCACTTGAGGCCGCTGCGTTTTCCACATGGGCGCAGCGGCCTTTTGCCTGCTGCAGGACAGCATCCAGCATTCCGGAAACAATGGGCAGCCTCGTCAGGCTGCCCCCGGAATGCCCGGCCCGAACGAGGCAATCCGGACACACCCCGCTCATTCGTCAGCTCGAAACGCAAATCGTGTTCGTGAGAAGGGTGAAGATGACGACGATCGCCGGATCGACCGCGATGCGGCGACTTGTCTGAACATGTTGTACGCAGATCTTGAAAAAGAAACCCACGCCCCGGAACGGATCCGCGAGGCCGTTCCAGCCGGAGCAACAGCCTGGCGTGACGCCGGTGTCGTAGTCATTCAAGCCCGAGAAGGCATCACCGAGCGCGAGTTCGGGAGGTTTCGACAGCGGGGGATTCCGACCCTTGCCGTACAAGGGCTGCGTCAGCAAGGATTTCGTGGTCGGAGTAACAACAAATCGGGAACAACCCCGAGGCGAAAACCTCGACTGTATCGAACCCCTCCCACTTCAGTGGCGAGGTTGTTTAGACACATTTACACCCGTTGTCCTTTCGGGTCGACACGGGAACGGGCGATGAAGCCTACGCCGTCGGCTTGAGCTGCGCATCGTGCTACAGGTTCGCCCGGGTACCGGGCTTCGCCGTCAAGAACCTGATCGTTCAGGGCTGATTTACCGGACTTATCCACATGCACGCGGGTCCCGCTTCCGGATTGGATACGGGACCCACGGCGTTGGAGACATGCCCGGACGTCCAAAAGGCCGCACGTCCTTGTGGAGACATGCGGCCTTCCTGAATGCGCTGTAGGAACGGGTGGTCCCTGCGACTTCGTTAGAAGTGGTAGGAAACGCCGGCACCGAAGCCGTAGGCGATGTCGCCGTCAACCATCGGGCTGTCCTTGATTTCCTTGGAGAGGGAGCGGACCGTGCCTTCAGCGTAGACGCTGAACTTTTCGGAGATGCGGTAGTCGCCGATCAGACGGAAGTACGGGGAGACGCCTGCATCGGCGCTGTAGGCGTCGAGGCCGCTGCGCTTGGATTCGGCGTGGGAGACGCCGTAGTAGTAGTCGTTGAACTTTTCGCTCGTGAAGAGAACGCCGACCTGCGGGGTGACGCCGAAGCCGGCCACGTCGAAGCGCTTCATCCAGCTCACGTCGCTCATGAAGCCCTCGGACTTGCCGGAGATGTCGGCGCCGATGCTGGCCGTGATCTGGCCGAGCTGGCTGCGCCAGGCGTACGTGACGTTGGCGAAGAAGGATCCGTCGCGGTCGTCGAGCTTCTTCATCCGGGCGTCGTCCGAGTCACCGGCGTCAAAGCCGAGTCCCATGTAGGAGACGCCGAGCATCAGGCGGTGGGCGTCGGTCTTGACGAGGAAGCCGCCGGCTTCGAGACCCTTGAAGTAGAAGTGATCGGTTTCAACGTCGACTGCGGGGATCGGCCAGACCTGAGCGTCCGTGTCGCGGTAGCCGCCGTCCCAGACGTGAACGCCAAGACCGGCGGAACCGGTGAATTCGGCGTGGGCGGGAACGGCGAAGGCGGCGCACACGGCGCCGAGAACGGTGGCGGTCTTGAACTTGCTGGCAAGCTTCATGATGAGTGTCTTCTTTTGTGGTTTCTTGTGGATTGGAAATCCTAAACCCCTGTCGCACTGTGTCAGGGAGGAATTTGCTGAATGAACGTTTGTTCAGTGAGGCGACACTATACAGCAACGGCGCCTGCCGTACAAAGAGGACGAAATGCCGAGAACGCCCTTCCCCCGCTCGTGAAGCGCCTTCGGCTTCACGTTGACTTCAGTGGGAATCACATATCGGACGTCTTTCCCTCTGCGAGAGGCTCCGGCAGTAGATCGGCCTGTTTTCAGCGCCAGTCTGGATCCCGGAGCTAAGGGATTTCCCCTAGCTTGCATAATTCCTGCTTGCGGCGTGACTTTTTTGCCACACGTCCAATTCAAGAACTTTGGGCAAGTCGTTGAGAGAAAAGGACAATGCCGCAAAAGCCGTGAGGTGTAGAATTTCCTGCATGAAGGCGGACGGGCCGCGTGCCGGAGCCGTCTGCAACGCACACACCACGAACAAGGAGACCGGCTCATGCAGTCCTTCACCTACCATTAACCCACGAAGCTTCATTTCGGCGTCGGCGCCGTGGCCGACCACATGGCTGACGAACTTACCTCACGCAGGTATAAAACGGCGCTCGTCGTCACGGGCGGCGGCAGCGTGCGCCTCAACGGGTCGCTCGACGCGGTCCTCAAGGACCTTGAAGCTGCGGGCGTGCGCGCCGTCGAGTTTTCAGGGATCGAACCCAATCCGCGCGTGACGTCGGTTGACCGCGCTGCTGCCCTCTGCCGCGCTGAAGGCGTGGATCTCGTAGTTGCCGTCGGCGGTGGTTTGACGATGGACGCCTCAAAGGCGATCTGCGCGGCGGCCGGACATGACGGACCCGCCTGGGATCTCGTGCTCGACAACAGTCTCGTCACCGATGCCTTGCCCCTCATGACGGTCAACACCATCGCCGCCACGGGGAGCGAATATGACAACGGCGCTGTGATCTCGAACATCGAGACCAACGAGAAGCTTCCGCTCGTGAGCGACCTGCTCTGGCCCGTCGTCTCCTTCATTGATCCGACCTATACGATTACGGTTTCCGCCCGCCAGACCGTTGCGGGCTCCTGCGACATCATGAGCCACTACCTGGAACAGTACTTCGTGAAGGACATCTCTCCCGTCGCCGAAGGTCTCATCGAAGGCATCCTGCGTACGGTGATCCCCAACACGCCCGTTGTGCTCGAAAATCCTGCCGACCTTGACGCCCGATCCGAACTTCTCTGGGCGAGCACGCTCGGCTGCAACGGCATCGACAACACGCACTTCGAGGCCATGGCCGAGCACATCGAGAAGCACTGGTTTGCGCCGCTTGAAGCCTTTCCTGTTCCGTTCTCGAGGAAGGACGTCGTGGAGGTGCTGAAGCGCAGCCTCTGAGAAGCCTGAAGATCTGAAGAAGCTCCCGCCCTTTTGCTCGATCGGTTTGGCGGGTGAGAGCAAAGGAAACGCCGCCGGCGGAGAGTATCCACGGCGGTCTTTCTCATCCCACGCTGTTGGGCGTGCTCCTCTTCCTTCCTGACAAAGACAATCGCCCGAACGTCGTCAAACGTTCGGGCGAGGTTGGAGGGGACAGTTCGAGTTGAGCCGTCAGCTCATCCCATGGACGTCACTCTTTCGTCACGTAGATCAGAACGCGTGCCTCACGCCGATGGTGGCACGCCAGTCTTCGTCAAGGGTCGCGCCTTCGGTGCGTTCGACGTCGGCCCAGAAGTAGGTGTTGGGCGTCAGGTTGAAGTTGGCGCCGATGCCGTATTCAACCCAGGTGTCCTTGCCGTCCTCTTCGAGCGTTGCGCCGTTGGCGCCCGTGATCTTGCGGTCGCCCGCAAACTCATGGACTGCGGAAACGCGCAGGTAGACGTCGCCCTTGTTGTTCGGGCACTTCATGCCGGTGGCGAAGCCCACGCGGCCCATGAAGCTGTTCATGGAGTCAAACGTGTAGGAGGCCGTGCCGAGGTGAAGGTCGTCCTCGTCGATGTAGGTCCACGTCAGTTCGCTCTGCGGCTCGACGTAGAACTGCTCGGAGAGGTTGAAGCGCCAGCCGAATTCACCCGACAGGCTGTAGGCGTAGTTTTCGAGCGTGCCCTTCTTCGCGGCGCCGTCGGCCGTGACGTCGGTCTCGGCCTTCGCGACGCGAGCGATCACGTCGGCGAACATGCCGTTGTCACCGTACCAGAGGCCGTAGGCGGAAAGCGACCAGGCGTCCATTTCGGCGGAACCGCGCGTGAAGTCGGCGTCACCGTTGGTGTAGCTGCCGGCAAAACCGACGCGGAAGTTCTGGTTCGGCACCAGCGTGTCGACGCCGACCTGGATCGTGTTGAAGTCGTTTTCAACGGCACCGCCCGAGAGGCGGCCGCCGTCCCAGCGTGCCCAAGCGCCGGTCGTGCCTTCAGCGGAACGGACGTCGCCCATGCGCTTCCTGATGTCGTTCGAGAGGATGCGGTTGAGGCTGAGCGTCGTGGCGCCGTTGAGCGTGAGGACGTCCTGCATCAGGGTGTTCGTCTTCGTGACGGTGTTGCCCTGCTGGTCGACGATGATCGAGCCGTTGTAGTCGCCTTCCTTCACTTCGCCCGTGATCGTGGCACCTTTAGCATTGATGCGGTCAAGCATCTTGGCGGCTTCTTCGGTCGTCACGTAGTCGGCGGTCTTCGAGGCTACTGCCTTGAGTTCCTTCACGGTGTTGGTGGTCGCCGTGAGCCTGTTCTCGCCAGCGGCGTCCATGACGATCGTGCCGTTCTTGCCCGTGAGCGAGGCAACCGTCACGTTCTTGTCCGTGGCGGAAATGTCGACCGTGGCGTTTTCAACGACGAGGGCGTCAACGGAGCTTTCGCCCTTGACCGTCCAGACGGCGTTTTCCTTGAAGGCGAGCGTGTTGTCGCCATCCCTTGCTGTGGACTTTTCGATGTTCGCCTGACCCGTGAGGAAGGAGTCCTTGCCGCTGAAGGTGAGCGGCATGGAGGCTTCCTGCTTGACCGTCACGTCGCCCGTGACCTGAAGCGTTTCGGACTTGATGGTCGAAGTGCCGGCCTTGGCAACGACGTCGCCGGTGATGGCCGTCTTCTTCGTTTCGACGTTGAAGATCGGCGCGGCGGCATCGGCTTCGGCTGCATAGACGTCGAGACCGATGACGTCGGCCTTGTTGGATTCGCTTTCCGTCACGTCGATCGTGAAGACGTTGGCCTTGACGTCGACAGTACCGGCGCCGACGGCAAAAGCGGCGACCTTGCGGTCTCCGGCGCCTTCACCCTGATCGATGTTGGCGCTCACGTGAAGCTCGTCAACTTCGAAAGTGGTTTTCGAAGTGGGAAACGAATTTTTATCGGGCGTCATGGAATTGAAGGCGGTGCGCTTGTCAGCAGAGAGGAAAACCTTTCCGCCCTTGATGTTCAAGGTGCCGCCGTTGTTGTTGATGGCGCTGCCGTTGTCAACCTCGGACGTCGTAGAAATGTGAAGTTCAGCGAAGTCGGTGATGTCGAGGGACGTTTGCGATCCGGTCATGTAGATGGCGGTCTGATCTTTGCTCGAAATGTTGATGACACCCGCCGCCTCATTGGTTGCAATCTTCATCTTCGAAGTGCTTTCAAGCCAGAGGCAGTAATTTTGGGCGCTCGAAAGCGTCACATTATCAGCCTTCAGAGACGACGTGCCAGTGGAAAAGACCACGTTGTTGCCGCTATGCTTCAGCGTGAGATTACCCTTGCCCTGCATCGTAACGTTCTGAAACGCGGATTGGTAATCCGGAGTTGCGGAAGTGTAGTTGGTATCGATTGTCAGGTTGTGGCCGTTGAGGTCGATGTTTGCCATTTTGACAATGACGGATTCCGTGCCGTTGATAGTGTAGTCACCGCCAAGCTGGTACTGGCCGTTGAGGAGCGGTTGGGCGCCCTGACCCTGAAGAATCGTGACGTTCGTGTCTGCAGCGCAAGCGGCGCCCATGGAGAATGCCGAGGCAAGGGCGACGGCGAGGATTGTCTTTTGCATAAAGCCTCCAAGTAGGTGCGAACCCTCATGTAGAATTCCGCACTCAACGTGAACGGTTTCGGGTTCGCCTGTTTCGCATGCCTCTCTTTTTAAAGGAATTGCCGATAGGGGGGGGTGGGTAAACCCTTAGATTGTTGTCTTTGCCCTACCCTGTTCGTGCCGCGAAACTTCGGAGAAGAACCCGAAAATACGATGAGAGAGGCGTTTTGGCAATTGACATCCAATACCTTCAATGTCAATTGGTCTCACCAGACGTTAGTCCAGACGAAAGGCGAATGTGTCGCCTTTTTGACACTGAGGACAACATCCGTCTCTTCCTGAAAGATGTTTGAGATGGGATGACTGTGAGGTTCCGTCTTCTCCTCTTTGCTCCGATATGTTCATGCAGGGCTGCCCGGCGTGGCGCGGGTTCTGAGGGCGAACCGTGCCCTCAGGATTCTGTGTCCGGTGATCAGAAGAGTCCCTTCGCCAGCTCGGGCTTGGCGGGATAATCGTGGATCTCGGTTCGGATCTTCGCAATCAGTGCCCTTCTCGACGCGCTGGCGTCTTCAACGTTGACATGATTTCCGAGCGAGGCGTTCACGGCGATGCGGTTCTTGAGCAGTTCGACCACCTCGATGACGAGTTCGGGCTTGCTGTTCTTCCAACCGGTTCCGCTGTATTCGTCCCGGGGCACGGTCCGGAAGAAGTCGCGGGAAGGAAGCGACGGCGCGGGCTTGTACCTTGAGCGGAGCTCGTAAATGAGGGCGTCGTGGAGGTCCTTGTCGTACTTCATGTTGACCTGGGCTTGCGCGGCGTGATTGCCGTCGAAGTGGACCCACCCATCGTTCTCTTCCGGAACCCGAAGCACACGTCCTTGGTCTCCCACCTCTTGTCCTGCCAGATGCGCTTCACCTTGCAGCCGCGCTTCTCCTTGAAGAGCTTTTCGAGCGCATCCTTGCTGTTGATGCCGAGCGTCACGGCGCCGATCCTCATGCGATAGTCCTTGCGCTTCATCAGCGCCTCGATCTCGGCCGCCTGAGCAACTGCAGGTGCAACCATGACGGCGATGCTCGTGCCGTCGACAATGATGTCGAAGGTCTCGGACAGATAGTTGGATCCCTTCTTGACGAACGCCTCGCCGCTCGACTTGGCCATCTGGTCCACATAGACGGCGACAGCTTTGTCAACCTCCGCTCGCCTGATGCCCGGCACATGGACGCGGGTGACCTCAACCGTCGGTTCGTCGGTACTCAGGTGCTTGAAGTGATACTCGACAAAGTCGGCATAGCCGTCAGGACGCAGCTTGAAGCTGTCGGAGACCTCGCGGTTGGGCCTGAAGACGTCATATTTCTCGCTCATGACGACCGTTCCGTTCTGCGTGAACGGAACGCCGAAATCAACGAGTCCCGGAATACTGCACCATGCGTCAAAACCTGAGGTTGCGAACAGAAGAGGCCTGAACGCTTAGACGCGCGACAAAGATGGGGGCCTCTTTACCCCGAACATTTTGGACTCATAAAACCTCAGGTAGAGCAGAGGTAATGGCGCTGTTATCATGCAGATAGAGAGAAATTGAGCCGAGATCCTACACTTTTGCGGCAAAAGTTGCTATCCTTATCTTTTCCCCTTAATGCCCGCCAACGCCGGCACAAAATCATGCGCCCGAGGTCCGAATGCGTTCGAGCTCAAGCTCACGCCTGGCCAGTCGGGCGCTCGTCTTTTTGGAGAACAAGAATGACCAATACCGCCGCCCCTCTCGAATCGTTTGGCAAGATCTTTCAGGGCGATTTCATTGAACGCAACGGCATGACCCTGCTGCAGCTCGCCTCCGCCTCCGGCATCCCGGTCGCCGAGATCGAAGCCATCATCAAGGACGAACGTCCGCTCACGGACGACGATGCCGAACGCTTCGGCCGCGTTTTCGGCGTCTCCGGGGAGTATTTCAAGAACCTGTACGCCCAGTACGCCAAGTAATGGCTTGAGAGGACTTGCCGTCAACCTACCCTCTTGTTGTTATCGATGGAAACCTAAAAGGCAGGCTGTCCACCTGACCCTGCCCTTTTGTTTTCTTCTGGGTTCGGCTGCACTTTTCAGCACGCTGACGAATAGCTTGTTTGTCCGTCACATAGTCAGCAGTCTTGTGTCTCGGCCGTCGAGCTCCGAATGAACTTCAAGTGAGTCCTGATGCCAAGCGGGCTGCCTTGTGGAATCCAAGACCAGCCAACTGTTGTTCTGATCCCTGACACTTTCTTCGAGTCTGCTCATTCGCAGAGTAGCCACTTGTCTGCAGAATCCCGGAAAAGGTTTCGACAGCAATCTTGCTACGCATCATTAGGTGGTGACTGCTCCCCGTCCGATTTGAAAACAAATCGGGCGAGGCTTCCTGCTTCTTC
>OGGW01002695.1_pt1 | contig 10708 bp, 8 predicted proteins | sample 1571291 | NCBI WGS metagenome assembly OGGW01 (sample SAMEA2582028, study PRJEB24529) | metagenome | biome: Human gut stool | place: China | collected 2011 | reverse complement strand
GCATTCCACGTTATTTACATTCGCTGCCACCTCATACATACCATACGACGGCGAGATCGTCACTACACTATCCAACCCCGGCTCGCAAAAAGCACGGATCACCAGATCGATGGCCTCGTCACTGCCATTGCCCAAGAAGATCGAGCTACGGTCCACGCCTTTCAACACGGCCAGACGATCCTTCAATTTCCACTGCAAGGGATCGGGATAACGGTTATACGGCATATTCCACGGATTCTCATTCGCGTCCAGAAAAACGGAGGCATCCCCATGAAACTCATCACGTGCGGATGAATACGGTTTCAAATTCCAGACATTCGGTCTTACTAAATCTTTCAGGTCTTTCATATCGTGTTCAATCTAATTGTTACTGCGTTGCGGTGAGCATCCAGCTGCTCGTTGGCCGCCATGGTTTGGATCGTACTACCCAAGGCACGGATACCATCGGAAGTGATCTCTTGGAAAGTGATCTTCTTGATGAAACTATCCAAGTTCACGCCGCTATATGCCTTGGCATAGCCGTTGGTCGGCAAGGTATGATTCGTGCCGGAAGCATAATCGCCTGCGCTTTCCGGAGTATATGGACCCATAAAGACACTGCCGGCGTTCTCGATTCGCTCCGCGATAGCGGTGTAATCCGATGTTTGGATAATCAAGTGCTCAGGAGCGTATTGATTCGTGAAGTCCACGACTTCCCGCGAATCTTTCAATACGATGATACGGCTGTGCGCTAACGATTTCTCGGTAATCTCCTTTCGGGGCAAACGATCGAGTTGCTCTTGGATGGCACGGGCCACGGGTTCCACGATCGTTTCCGAAGCGGTTACGAGGACCGCTTGGCTATCCACCCCATGCTCGGCCTGCGAGAGGAAATCGGCGGCGATAAAATCGGGATTTGCTGTCTCGTCTGCGATCACCTCTACCTCGGATGGTCCGGCGGGCATATCGATGGCGACTTCTTTCAGGCTTACTAATTGCTTCGCCGCCGTCACGTATTGATTACCCGGGCCAAAGATCTTATACACCTTGGGAACTGATTCCGTCCCATAGGCCATCGCCGCTATCGCTTGGATTCCTCCAGCCTTGAATATCTTACTTACACCCGCGACCTCCGCAGCAAACAGGATAGCGGGATGTACTTTCCCTTCCCGGTTCGGTGGCGTACATAATACGATCTCCTTGCATCCGGCGATACGTGCGGGCACTGCCAACATCAATACCGTGGAAAACAAAGGCGCCGTTCCGCCCGGAATATATAAACCGACTTTCTCGATCGCTACCACTTTCTGCCAACAAGTGACTCCCGGGGTAGTCTCCACTTTCTTTCCTTCGAAACGCTGTGAGGCATGGAACTTCTCGATATTCGCCTTTGCCGTACGAATCGCCTGTTTCAAGTCCTCAGCGACCAAGGCATCCGCTTCCCGCATCTCCTCTTCCGAGACTTGAAGGGAAGAAAGGAGCACTTTATCAAACTTTTCCTCATACGCTTTTACGGCAGTGTCACCCTGCTCGCGTACCTCGTCCAATACCGTACGGACCGTATCGAACAAGGTGGTTACATCTAATGCGGGACGTTTGATTAGTGAGCTCCATTCCTCACGTCCGGGATATTTTATAATCTCCATATTATACAATCATTTTCTCGATCGGAAGCACTAAGATACCTTCAGCCCCCAATGATTTTAGTTTACCAATAATTTCCCAGAAATGCTTCTCGGCGATCACGGATTGAACAGAGACCCATTCATCGTTTGCCAAAGGCGTTATGGTCGGGCTCTTCATACCGGGAAGCACCTCGATAATCTCATCCAGCTTTTCTTTCGGAGCGTTCAGCAACACGTACTTCTTGCCCTCGGCGACTTGAATCGCCTCGAAGCGGAATAGAAGCTCATCCAATATCTCCAGTTTCTCTTTGGATAGATTATTGTTAGCGATCAATAAAGCCTCACAAGGAAGGACTACCTCCACTTCTCTCAATTGATTGCTTACCAAAGTGCTACCGGAGCTTACGATATCAAAGATAGCGTCCGCCAAACCAATGCCCGGGGCGATTTCCACAGAGCCGCTGATTACATGAATATCCGCCTTCACGCCTCTCTCCTCTAAGAAAGACCGTAGGATCACGGGATAGGAAGTAGCGATCGTTTTTCCCTCAAACCATTCAGCTCCCTTATATTCCTCATCTTTGGGGATAGCTAAGGATAGACGGCACTTACTAAAGCCCAGACGCTTGATCAATTTCGCCTCTTGCCCTTTCTCCACGTACTCGTTCTCTCCGACAATACCAATATCCGCCACACCGTTAGCCACAGACTGAGGAATATCATCATCACGAAGGAATAATACCTCTACCGGAAAACCTTTTGCCGATAATAACAGAATGCGTTTGCCCCTGTTTAGTTTAATACCCGCTTCTTCAAGCAACATCATGGTCTCGTCGTACAGACGGCCCTTCGATTGTACCGCAATTCTCAACATAACTATATCTTATTTTTATATTATAAATATCAACAAAAAAGGCTTACCGCAAAACGGCAAGCCTTTATCTTTTTATCATGAGTACATACATACCATTCAGCCCACCGAACTATCGCCCGCTGTAATGATGATGGTGATGTAATGTAGTCGTTATTTTCATTTCTTTTGTTATTTACGTCGCAAAGTTACAATAATAATTGAAAGAACAAATATTTCTGACAAAATATTATCACAATATCTATATTACTTCAATCCGTTCTTACGGAGCAACTCTTCTATCTCTTTCAAGCTTATAGATTCACGTTCTGCTTTGTTTTCATAATCATCAATGAAAGAGGCATAATGCTTCCGCAAACGTTTCGCTTCCTTCTTAAAGGAGGCTAAGACTTCTATTCTATATTCCATCTCTCATTTCTTTTAAGAAATCTCTCGCTGATTGTTTCCTCCCGGCAATCATGTCTTTCAGCCCGGCATCAATCCCTGCCAAGATTTCTTCCTTGCTAATATATTCCGTTTCTTCCTCTTCGGCTTTTGTCCTAATTTTATTGTTCAGCTTTTTCAGATAGTTCTTCACACGGTTGAGCGTGTCTTTATCATCGATGCTTAACAATTCTTCGACCAAATCCATCTTTAGGCATTTTAGTTCCATTGCCGTCATACAAATACTCCTTTCTAATTAATTCGTTCTCAAGGACAAAGATAATGATTTACTTTAATACAAATGACTCGCTTGCTGCTTAATCTTATTGGAAAGCATCAAGGGGAAGTCCGGATGCGCGGTAAAAAACGCATCAACTTCTTCCCGAGCTTCCTTCGATGTATGGGCGGAAAGCAAGGAGCGAACCCAAGCGGTGGGGAAAAAGATATCGCCAGTCCGCTGTACTTCCGGCATCGCTTCCAAGGCCGGACGGATATAAGCGACCGACTCTTGTTCTCGTAGGCGATGGTTCAAATTAGCGAGAGCGGAAGAGGCCCATGGCTCCACCCTACGATTCCCGGCGATCAACAAGGACGCGAAGACACTGTCACGTTCCGCCTTGCGGGGCGATACGGATGGGGAGATAAATTGATACTCCTTCTTCCGGTCCGGATTCTGTATGCGGGATAATTGCGTAGCGATAATCTTATCCGCTTTTTCCGGCAAATGCATCGCCAGTATATAGGATAAGCCAATATAATCACTCTCGCTCAACGTACAATCTTTCGGAGCTTTCCGTTCCTGCCATAACGTATACAGACGTTGTACCGCCTCCTCTGAATCCGCTATCGAACGATACAAACGAAACGCCTGCAAACGATGTTGGGATACGGGATTCGTTGTCACGATCTTCCACAAGACCTGTTCCAACGGACGAGAATCCGACGGGAATATCCGCTGGCAATCTCCTAAATAGCTTAAAGCCATCGAGAACAATAAAGAATTAGACTCATTCGGTAAATACGCTAACATCTCTTCACGGAACCCTTGCGGAGAAATCGTTTTCCAACGAAGATTCTCATAAAGGGTAATCAGCAAAGATCCCTTCAACACCTCATCTTCCGATGAGCGAAGCACAGACCATAGACCGGAAGACTCCCCCTCTGTTATTTTAAAGAAGCCATAACCACGCCCATTTATATTCGGAAGAATGACACAATTTCCATTCGGAAGAAAACTTAATTTCATTCGGAAGGAATCAGAGTTTCCTTCGAGAGAAACCGGGATTTCTTCCGAATCCGTTCCACAGATCACCCGATAGGTTAATTCTTGCGGCCATTTTAAACCCCGGCCCAACGGATCACGCTGCTCTACGACCAACTCGCCGTCCTTAACCGAAGCCGTAATCTCCGGCATACCCTTCTGATTCACCCACACCTCACTCCAAGCGGCCAGATCCTCTTCCGTATATTTATTCAAGATACGGATCAAGCCCTCCCACGTAGCGTTCCCATACGCATAAGTAGTCAAGTACTCACGGATTCCCTGCTGGAAAGCGTCTTCTCCCAGAACACGTACCAACATCTCCATAATCACGGGAGATTTATCATAGATGATATTTCCATATACCAAACCGGCGTTCCGCAAATTATCCAAATCTTGCTTGATCGGATTCGCACCTGACGTACGGTCTTCCGAATAAGACGCAGGAATATAATCCCGAATAAAATTCAACCGGTGATTCACGTCCGGATATAAAGGTTCTACGATACGGGAAGCAAAATAATTAGCGAAAACCTCTTTTGTCCATACATCATCAAACCATTTCATCGTTACATAATCGCCAAACCACATATGAGAGGTTTCATGCGCGATCAAGGCACTCCGGCTCAATCGCTCATTTAAGGTAGGATGCTCATCCAGAAACATCCGGCGATCCGTATATAAGGTAGCACCCGTATGTTCCATACCTCCATATTGGAAACCGGGTAAGATAATCACGTCATATTTAGCAAAAGGATAAGGAATACCAGTAAAGTCTTCCTGCCATTCCAACGCGTCGAACACCTCATCGGCAATGGCTGGGCATTGAGCGATTTTCTTCGGATCTGTCTCCCGATGATAAATAGAGATATCCCGTCCGTTCCGGGAATAAACCTCCCGAGTCAGTTCACCGGCCACGAATGAGAACAGGTAGGTACTAAGCGGTTCCGTCTCCTTGAAAGAAATACGATTCCGACCGGAGACGCCCGTACTATCCGTTTGCGTGATAGCGCTATTCGCCACGGCCTGCCAAGTGGAAGGAACTTCCAAGGTCAAGGTAAAAAGCGACTTCATATCCGGCTGGTCAAAACAAGGGAATACCGTACGTGCCCGGTCCGGAACCAATAACGTGTACAGGAACTCATCCCGTCGGTTCAAGGATTGATCCGCCGGAGTAAAAGCGATCGCTACCCGGTTCTCTCCCACCGCTACCCAATCTGAGGCTATCACGATATGCTCATCTTTCACCTCGTAGGGAATATCGCCTCCGTTCAAGGTTACGGATGTCACTTGCTCCTGTTCTCCGCGGAAATCAATAATAAGCGGCTGCTTCTCGTCTAATCGTAACGATAGCTCCACCTTTCCCCGGATCGCCTCGTCACGAGATTCCGGGATCGAGAAGAAAAGATTATAACGGACATCGGAGAAATGCTCCTTCCGGAATCGCGCCAGCTCAAGGCCCACACCGGGCCGGGACAAACCGGCCTCATCTTGTTTAACAGAGCTACAAGCAACCAGACCGGACAGTACGCAAGCTCCGATAAATACCTTTAGGTTCATATCTCGTAATTATTCTCTTAAGTATTCTGCTATACCCATAAAATTTCGTTCCAACAAATACATCTGGCTAGCCATAAACGTGAAAAAATCTCCCCAATGCGCTCGCCGATGCAAATCCAATCCTTCCTTTGCCACATAGATACGGGCCACTTGTCGGCCATTCTCACGGACAAAGCAAATATCCCAGATCAAGCCTTCGGGAAAATCCTGTTCCAAGGTCTCTTTATACCAAGTCAGGCGCTCAAACATTTCCAGACGTAAATCCTCGCTACGGTGGTTTACCTCAAGAATAACGTAAGCCCCTTGGCGGTTCGCGTCGAATTTCAACTCAACGCCCTTTACCTTCGTATCATATAATGTCCAAATTTTCTTACGCCCCCGCAAATAGGGTTGCACCTCACAAAAAGCGGCGAAGCTTTCCCAAAACTCCAATTTGAGATTCTTCAGTTCCTCCTTACTATACATTATTTATAAATGTCTTTCCTTGTTACCTTAACGATCTGTCCGAATTTGGAGAGTTTCTCCATATCCATACTCTTTGAATTACCGACTATCGCATATATCATTAAATGATCTTGTATATTCTCCTTATAAAAACGAAGGATATCCTCCATAGTCATCCGATCGATGACCTCCAGATAATCCTTGTTCGGATCGCTCTCGTACCCTTCACGCCGGAAACCGGCGATCTTCAAGGAAAGAGAGCGACTAGTAGGATATTCATTATTCACCCAATTACGAATCGTCTGCTTCACCGACTCCACCCGTTCCGGACGTTCCGGCATATCATGCACCAGATTTTCCAGCACTTCCATCGCATCGATCATCTTATCCGTCTGTGTAGCCAGTTTCATCACGAAACTAGCGGGCTTCTCCGATCGATTCAAAGGAGGATGTTTCAAACGGGCATTTACTTGATAAGCGAACGAACGAAACTCACGGATCTCCTGAAACATCAAGGATGACATATCCCTTCCGAAATAAGCGCTAAACAACCGGGAAACAGGACGATCTTCCTTAGCCTTCAACGGATCGATATACATATAGGCATAGATTATGCTTTGCGCGACATCCTCCATGTCCATGAAAAAGACAGTCGGCTTATCATACGTCATAAGATCACGAATATAGGGAGAGTTCGATGGAATACTTACCTCCTCCAAGGGTAAATGCAGCTTGATCTGCCGAGCGGCCTCCTCCGTAGACAATGTACCACAATAATGCAGGTTACAAGCGACCGAACGTACCTTACTGAAGGTGTCCAGCAACATCTTTCCTTTTAGTTTTTTGATTTCAGCGAACGATAATTTGGTCAAATAACGGGATTGCTCCCCAAATTTGACTTTCTCTAACAGCATATCGGCTACGTTCTCGCTGGAATTGAACAACGATTTCTCCGTTACCTTCGCCTCGTCCACAATCTGCCGTAACTTCTTGTCATCTGGCTTGGCGTGCCGCAAGAAATCGCCGACCAAAGCCATTGTTTGGGTAAAATGCCCATCGAAACCATTCACCACCACCAGAAACTCAGAATCCGTGGAATCAAAAGTCAATGTACTACCAAGTTCCTGCAATTTACCCCGAAAGACCTCAAAAGACATCGATTCCGTCGCTACGAAAGGTAGATAAGCGGACAATTTATCAAGATCACGAAGCTCCAACTGCCCCACTCCATAAGATAGTGTCAGCGAGAATATATCATTTACGGAATTATGAGTCTTATACAACGTGACAAGCGGACGCAAGGATACGACCTCGGCGTCTTTCTCAAAATCGAGAAAATGCGGTTTCAATTCTTGTACGGGTATCTTTTCCAGACAAGCGGAGGAAGCATCGGAGTTCTTCGGTATAATCGGTGAATAATCCGGCTTGGGTAAGATCGTTTTTGGATAGCGTCCGGTCTTCTTCGTGACGTACATATAATTCTCCGTAAAATATTTCTTGGCGACCTCAATCACGTCTTCTCTCGACAAGGCATCGATACGAGTGACCTCATCCAAATAATCCTGCCAGCTTTTCCCTTGAGAGAAAATACGCATCATCACCTCGGCCCTTGAGTTTATGTCTTCCAATTTGGAGGCATATTCACGTTTCTGTTCCAATTTCAAGCTTTGGAACATCTCATCGCTAAAATCCCCCTCCTTAATACGGTTGATTTGTTTCCATACTAATTTCTCGGCTGCCGCATAGGTCTGGAAAAAGAACTTCGGAAATACCAACAAGCCTAATATTCCAGCCTCATTCATACTTTGGTTAACCGCCATCGCACCCATCACCTTATGATCTACCGTCAGCTTATCCAAAAATCCCGTACCATTGGAGTTATTCAATAAAGATACGGCGATATTGAGCGCAACTTGATCCGGATGATTCGCAGGAACTCCCCGGAATCCCAATGCCATAATTTTCACGAAAGGCATAGGAATACGTACGCTCACTTTTTCCCGCCCCTCGAATGGTGGAAGCGCAACGATATCCCGGTGGGGCGGCTTCCCTTTTCGTATCCGTGAAAAAGTAGATTCCAAGATTGGCAAGACCTCCTCCGTATCGAAATCCCCGCTTAAGATCAATCCCATATTGGAAGCGACATAGTATTTCTCGAAGAACCGGCGCATCTCCGAAAGACGGGGATTCTTCAAGTTCTCCGCACTTCCGATAATCGGATAAGCATACGGATGCGGATAGAAATAACGCTCTGTCAATTTCTCGATGGCGACACTAGCCATCGTATCTCCATACATGTTCTTTTCCTCATAGACCGTCTCCAGCTCACTCTGGAAAAGACGAAATACGGGATTTACCAAACGCTCACTATTGATCTCGGCCCATTGGGAGATATATTGCGGAGAGAATGTATTGAAATATAATGTATAGTCGTAAGAAGTCCCGGCATTCAACTTCGTACCACCGAAACGAGAGATCAACCGGTCGAACTCATTCGGTATTACATACTCAGCGGCACGTACGCTCAGGTCGTTAATGATTTGCTGCAAATGGGCACGCATCTTGGGATCCTCGGTATCCGCCAAAGCGTCATATTTCTCGGCGATAATGTCCAGCAAGACTTTCTCGGACTCATAATCGATTGTCCCGATCTTATCCGTTCCTTTAAACATCATATGCTCGAAATAATGCGCGATACCTGTGTTAGGGGAATCTTTAGCTCCGGCTTTTACAACTACGGCTCCGAATATCTTAGGTTGGCTATGGTCCTCATTCAACCATACCGTCAAATCATTACTTAATTTATGCTCTCGTACCTGTAGAAAATCTGAGGTTGACAACAGAGATCTCATGGAATCCATTTAAGTTTATATTATTTCACAAAGATACATTTTTCAATTGGATTAATACGCTTACATTTACAAGCAATCTTAACAAAAGGGCAAATTTAACGTAGGATTGAACCTATTTTTAAGAGTAGTGTTATATCAAAAAACGATTATTATGATAAATTTAGGTAGTTGGATGAACAAAGTCCTCACCGGATGGGGTGTAGACGAGAAAATAGCGAACACATTTGACGAGGCGATCATCGCCATCTTACTAGTGGCGGTCGCTATCGGATTAGATTATTTATGCCAAGCTATTTTTGTCGGAGGGGTACGTAGTATCGTTAAGCATACGCATTATAAATGGGATACGTTATTAATTAAACGTAAGGTCGTACATTATCTCGTACATACGATTCCCGGCATTTTAGTATATGCTTTGCTCCCGATGGCTTTTATCCGAGGAAAGGAATTATTATTCATTTCCCAGAAGATTTGCGCGGTCTATATCATATTTTCCCTGCTGTTAGCGCTCAACGGTCTTCTCTTAATGATGTTGGATTTGTTTAACCAACAGGAGAAAATGAAAAACAGGCCGATGAAAGGTTTTATACAAGTATTACAAGTGCTTGTTTTCTTCGTTGGCGGCATTGTCATTATAGCGATTCTCGTCAATAAATCCCCGGCTACCCTTTTCGCCGGATTAGGTGCATCGGCAGCTATTCTTATGTTGGTCTTTAAAGATAGCATATTAGGTTTCGTGGCAGGTATACAGCTTTCGGCGAATGATATGTTGCGCCCCGGCGACTGGATCACGATGCCTTCTGCCAATGCGAACGGTATTGTTCAAGAAATAACCCTAAACACCGTGAAAGTTCAGAACTTCGATAATACGATCTCGACAATCCCGCCTTATAATCTAGTGAATAGTTCTTTCCAAAACTGGCGCGGGATGGTTGAGTCTGGAGGACGCAGGGTTATGAAGTCCATTTATCTCGATTTGAATACGATCAAGTTCTGTACGCCGGAGATGCTAGATACCTTCCGCAAGGAAATTCCTTTATTAGCGGATTACCAACCGGATAAGGATGTAGTACCTACAAACTCCCAAGTATTCCGTGTATATGTAGAGCGTTATCTGACAAGTCTTCCTGTCGTAAATCAAGATTTGGATTTAATTATCAGCCAACTTCAATCCACGGAATATGGTGTTCCCGTCCAGATTTATTTCTTCTCCCGGAATAAAATATGGAAAGAATATGAACGGATCCAGTCGGATATATTCGACCATTTCTTCGCTATGATTCCTAAATTTGAATTGAAAGTATATCAATATTCAGACTAAAGTACGTGTTCGGATTATTTTTCCTATCTTCGTCTCCGGATTGTCTACTTAAAGTTTAAAATCGTATTTATGAGCAAGATACAAGAATGGGTATATAATTTATTAGTTCAAATGGGGTTGATAAGCGAAAATTCCAGTTACCTAGACAATATAGTGATCTTATTACTTATTATAGCCGTCACCGTTGGGATCGATTATAGTTGCCGGTATATTTTCCTAGGTATGGTCAAACGATTAGCGAGGAAGACGAAAAATCAACTGGACGATTTAATCGTGGATCGTAAGATCATTAATAAGATGATGCATATGATCCCGGACATATTGCTTTTTCTTTTAATTGTTTGTTACTACCAAAAACGAGGCGTTTCTTTC
>OGGW01002673.1_pt1 | contig 10768 bp, 9 predicted proteins | sample 1571291 | NCBI WGS metagenome assembly OGGW01 (sample SAMEA2582028, study PRJEB24529) | metagenome | biome: Human gut stool | place: China | collected 2011 | reverse complement strand
CATGCGAACGTTATGATTGTTATCAAGTTAAAGCAGACAAATGCTCCACATACAATCCAAATGAATTGTGTCAGCATTTCATTGCGTATTCTGTATAAGTTCAGCATTATCAATAATGCGAATCCAACAACCAGTATGATTAGACTTAGGCAAAGTACATAACATGCAGATGTGGGTATTTGCACTCTGTCGGTTTGATAAGTCATGCGAGCAACAATCTTTCTGCTTTTGGCTTCCAAATCGTTACAGACACGCTTGCTTATCGCTGTACTTTGTTCCTCGATATAAGCTTTCGCCTCCTGAGTGATATTGACCTGGTTCGCTTGCTTCAACTGGGTAATCTTGCTACTGAAATCGGAGTTTAGGATGTTCAGCCCTTCGCATAGAGCCGAACATTCCCCTTTCAAAGATTCCAATTCCTTTCTAACTTCTGTGAGTTCATTGATTGCAGAATTGAACTGTTCGGATTTTTCCTCTTGTTCAAGCGCAAATTCTGCATCTTCGATATTGAATCCTTCCATCGTTAATATTTTCTTGATGTTGATTTACTCTTCTTCGGACGAATACCATTGGCAATTGCGATTGCACGTCTTGCCCAACGCTCATCATCCTCATCCTTCTTACGTCCCCAACCAGAAGAAGATTGTCCACCACCGCCACCTCCTGAGGTTTGAGCCTGTGCGATTAGACCAGCATAGATTCCAGCAAAGATAGCACTCGCTAATCCAATGTGGATGTCAATATCCTCAAAGTAGCGATAATCGTACTCATCCTCAACCATCTGAATGAACTTGTCTGGCAGGAACCGACAGAATTCAATACCATCATGATAAAACCGATAGAAGCTGCATCCCGGTTGTGGCAAAAGGTAATTGCCAATCGGCTTTGATGGTTGTTGCTTAATTGAATTCTGTACGGAATGGCTAACTGTTGGTTTCTTTGGAGTTGCAGCAGGTCTTTCTGTTTTACCAACGTACTGCTCTTTTGCAGGAGTGTTCTTTGTGGACGCTTCCTTTTCTCTTCGTTTCTCATCTTCCTCGGCATGTAGTTTCTTCCATGTTGAAAGAAGGTTGGGGATAGTATAGTATCTGCCGTCAAGTTCAGAGCCTTTGTACTTCGCATGACCATTCATGATGGCATAGCCAGTATTTCCTTCCTTGACAGAAACGGAATACCCTCGTTTCTCTATCTCAGCGATATACTTATCAAATGAATATGTGTCCATTTTCAAAAGAATCTGTCTGCACATTTTGCTGACCTCTGCAACGTTCTCTTTGTGGACTTGTGCCGCTGTTTTCCAACCACGTTTAATGGCAACACGTTCTGCTGCCCACTGAGCACGTTCATGAATCATGTGGTCATTGTTGGTGTTATCGTTTTCGTCAACTCGACAGACTCCCATGTGCAGATGATGCACACCGCTTTTAGATTCCTTGTGCAGAAAAGAAACACGTTTGCTGCCAGATATGTTAGTCTTCTCTGACCACAACTTTCCCGTCTTAGGACATCGCAACTCAATATCGTCAAACTCTGCTGTGAAGTCGTCTTCGAGACGAGCCCAATCTTGTAATGAGAAATCCTTGGTATATTCTGGTGGCGGGCTAAACACGATCTCAATCGCATACTTCTTCATTCCGGGATGACCACGGCAACGATTCTTGAAAGCGTTCTCCAGAGCGGTTCCATCAAGTTGCGGTTGAAGGAAATGACTTTGAACGAAGTAGATTTTTTCGGGATGCTTTTTGTTCTTCGATTCCCCATCCATGTAGTCCATGTATTTGCCACCATGACCTATTGAACGTGCCATAGCAATCATACTTCGCCCTCCTTTCCGTTATCATCTTCTTTGCCAAGACGGCTCGGATTTGGCTTGCGAACCGCTTCAAGAAAAGCGAGTAATCTGTTGCCAATTTTACCCAAGTCTTTTACCCAAGCAAGAAGAAAAGAGTATTGACGAAGAAGTGCTTTGCGCTCTTCTGGCGACAAGGCTCCAAGTGCATTTTTGTAGTGATAGATGTCGGAACGGCACCCATCAAGATTCTCTAACAACTCCTCTTGGCGAGGTGTAAGCCTTGTCTTCGGACGGATGTTTAGAGCTCTGGCACGAATGTATGTGCTCACATCTTTGAATCCGCATTTTGTGGCAAGTTCAAGGATGTGCTCCTTCTCCTTTTGTGAGACACGGATTGTAATACTGCTGTTCATAGCAGGAACTGCAGTATCTGAAACATTCTTGTTATTCTGCATGATCAGTAATATGTTTATAGAGGATAAGGTGCGAGTTTAGGAGCGCCGTTGAAGTCTGCCGACAATCCCAAATGGATGTGGGCAGCGAGAGCGCTTGGTCTTTCTTTCTGACGAAGTAGAATGTAAGACAAAGGCATATCTCGATAGATAAAAACGTTTCGGTTATAGGTGCAAGCACCGTCGAAACACTTTAGGGTACGAATACTAGTAACGGAACTCTTTGCATCGCACAATTACCTATGGTTATTGACTCTGATTAAAAGAGGGAAAAAGAATCGGAGTGGATGTGGCTGCCACTGTGTAGCAAATGTGGAAAGCAACATCGTTTTGCAGTAGCAGAACCACACGCCACTCGGATTCAATCTTCAAACCCAGCAACAGTGTGTCTATGTGGCATTATGATGTCAGGAAATAGACTCTCTGTTGAAAGGCGATAGTACTCTTTAACCGAGGAGTTTCTGCTTAAGGTCTGCAAGAATGGCAGATCTGTAAGGGAGTACCAATTCGTGACAAAGAGGATTATGACCTGCGTATAGGTTCATCTTCATTGGCATGGGATTCAACACCATTTTGGTAACGGGTACGTTGTCTCCAATGACAGTTACAGAATGGTCACACAACTCGTCAATAACAACAAACACCTCGCCAGCATTCTGACAAACATTTTCGATGTTGCGCAAGTCAATATTGTAACCACCCTCGTCAAGTACAGAAGCAAGGATGTGATAGGAGTGTCTGCCCTCATCGAGCAGATTACATGTAACAACGAACTGATCGAAGGTGATACCTTCCTCAGCCAGAATGTTGATGAAATCATAGATGAAACGATAACGATCCTCGTAGATGTCACAGTCATCTTCCTCGTTTTCGAACTCCAGACGGATGTCAACCATGCAGTCTTCGATGTCAGAACGCATGTTTGCACGCTTTGTGAAGTCATTCTTACAGGTTACGAACTCGGCTCCGATAACCTCGCAGCCACCAATTGTCTCATTTGCGGCAATCAAACCAGGGTAGATTCCACAGAAAGAAAAAAATAATTTTCATATAAGTAAATGAATATTAAGTTGATAAATTGAAATAAACACTTTAGATTTATGCCGAAGGTATAATTGGTAAGGAGGTGGTCTTATTCTAGTTTGCGAGTCATCTTCGATGAGTTCTAGCTGAAGGCAATCTCGCAAAATTTTAAGGCATGGATTCCGCTTACACATATCGTGAAAGATCATATGTTTGGTAGGTTCCATTAGCAGATAATCCACAATGTCAAGACCATTTGTTTTCTGCTCCTCGGTCGCATGTCGTTCCAGATAAGAACTGATGCGAACCGACTTACACACTGGTTGAAGAAGTGGCATCTTGCCTTTCCAAACATTGTATGCTCCAAGGTCAGGGAAGAGTATAACATCTCTGCCTTTGAGGACTTGTAACGCCTTTGCATTAAAACATCCTTGCATACCTCCTGTAGCTAACCAAAGATACTCAGGAACGAACTTTGAAGCAATCAAAGCTGACTTTTCATTCTCTACCAACATCACAGTTCGGTCTGTATACAGGGGAAGCAGATGCTCGCCAAAAAGGCATTGTTGTAAGTGGAAATTCTGCAACTTTAGCTCGCTATGTACCCAGTTGACACGGGCTCCGTAACGTTCATCCTTCACCCGATGACCTGTCTCAGGATTATACAGCATTATCTTTCCAGAGCGCACGTTGTTGTCTTTGTCAACCTGCCAATACACCGTTGAACCACCCCATTTCTTGGATGTGCCAACATTGTAGCGTTGACAAATATCCATCGCAGACTTATCGCCAAAGACGTATGTCAGGAAGATAAAAAGTGGATTGATGCAGTATTGCTGGAAAGTTCTATTCATAATATTGTTATCTATGTAATCAGGTTTGGGTTCTGGCCTGACAATACGTGGTGTTCTCGGTTGGAACTCCTTTTCCCAGTCAGACTTTTCAAGTATATCGGGATGCTCGTGAAAGAAGTCTGCAGGTGAGTAGTGGTAACCACACCGATTCTTATGGTCGCATATTCCGACCTCTTCAGGGAAGGTTATCTCTTCATCATCGTCCACGTATGGCGTGAAACATCTCCGTCTACCACAAGAAGGACACGTCAGTTTGCGACGAGGTTTCGTGTTGTCAAGATGAAAACGATATTGTTCCATTGCTGTTGATGACATTAATAACCGTTGTCCTTTTTGTCCCTTTGTCCCTTTTCAAAGTGACAAAAGGACGATAGTGACAAGGGACATTGGGGTTGTTAAACATTGTGCCTATAGCGCCCGTGTTCGATTCTTTCAAAAATGCCTTTCTCCGACAAATCCTTTAGCCAACGTTTGACAGTTCGTTCGTTAATATCGAGCTGCTGTCCTATTTGTTGCGCGTCTGAGGCAGAGAAATCTCCAATACACAGGCTTACAAACTGAGACTTTTTTGAGTTGTTGACGTTGTTCATACCAATAGCTTGTTTGAAGTATTCGTAAGATTCCTCGTAGTACTCGTTCGCTAATATTGCCGATTCGACAGACACGATGTCCACGGCATCCTTATCCGCTTCGCCACATACATGACGTAAAATCTGTATGATGAGTGCAAGTTTTGCAGTGATAAGGCATCGTTTCATTTCGCGAGTTTCAACCTTCGTCTCATCGTTTATGGCATTAACGGATGATATGATGGAGTTTTGCCAGGCAAAGAAACGAGTTTTTGCATCCGGAGTGAAACTTAGCACTACTTGTTGGTTATCTTGCTTGATTTTGTAAATCATATTTATAATTGCCTCCCAGTCTTTTTGAGCTTTCGCTGACTGTTCTAAGGTTGTTTCATCCTCTTCTACCCAGGGCGCAATGGTTGAGTCTTGTGGATGAATGAAGATTACTCGATCAAGGAAACCGTTGTTCATCCACTTGTCACTGAGCTGACTCAAAAGTGCAGTTTGAGTAGTACCTATAATGTTGATGCACGGCATTTTGATAAAGATTGGTGTGTCGCTACTACGCCTGATTACATTTAGCTGACCACCGCTGAAAGCTGTAAGCAGCACTTCAATGAGATTACTTTTGTTATATCGGTCGGCAGAGTAAATCAAACCTATTATCTCGTCACACACTGCTGTTACACCATCGAGGTTGCAGAAGTGGGCTTGTAACAAAGCTTCCACTGTAAAGTCGGAAACAACCGTTTGAATCAGCACTGGCTTTTCAAGTGCAGTCTTTCCTTCTTTTGGCGAAGCATCATATAGTTTCTTCTCGTCCAGATATTGGCGAAGTCTCACCTCGTCAATCTTTCTAATTGGATGATATGCAGCTTCAATAGGAGGAGTCTTACCCAACCCTGGTTTTCCGAACAGAACAATGTAAAGAGCTGGATTTGTTGTCCAAAGTCCTTTGATTCTCAATCGAAAAGAATTGCCAATAGCAGTAGCTGCCGCTGATAACAATGACGTGATTAAAAAATCAGGCACATAGTTCTCATAGCGGTGATATGCTAAGACTATAGATTGTATCTGTGTTGGCATAATTCCAATGAGAACATCGTTCTTGCCAATGTTAAGACCCTCTTTGCGGATATTGTTTATTATCTCTTCTCGTGTCATAACTATCTCCTTGAACCTCTTCCACCCGTCTTTATGTTAGCAAGTTCCAATGCCTTGTCAGCGTCGATTATGATCTTGCGCCCAATTTGAGTGATGGCACCATCAATCTTACCTGACTTTTTGATTCGGTTAGCAGTTGCCTTGCTGCATCCTAAAAGTCTTGCCAACCCCTCAATGCCATAAACATACCTCTTGCCGTCATTACCAATATTGACGGCTTCACATACTTGTCCGACCTCATGTGTATCGTCATTTTCCTTAGCTGCTTCGATTACCTCAAGGAGCTCACGCACAGTCAAAAGTGCTATTGGCTTGTCTAAATTTGTATCTGTCATATTATATAAGGTGTTAGTGAACGACTATGTCTTGCGACGTTTCTGAATTCGTCGGCAAAGGTACAGAGTTTATTAGGTGGCAACAAGTGGCACTTTGTGGCACTGTCAAAATAGTTCAAAGCGACTGAAAATCAGACTCTAAGAGACTCTATAAAACTGAATGCGTGGGATATATATGGGTTTGGCACTTATATCCATCGATTTGTATTAATAGTGTCATGGTTTCTATAGCAAAATCGATGGTTTTCTAGGGGAAAAGGCCCATAAAACAAAAGACGTGGAAAAAAGTGCCACCTTTTTCCACGTCCTCAAAATAGGAATGCTTTAGTTATGATTTGTACTTGCGTATAATTCTGTTTACTGCTTCTGCAAATTCCTTCGCTTTACTCTTTGAATCACCAGATTCTACCTCTTTATATTTCTTACCATAGCTGTTCTTGTCAAGATGAAGTGTATCAAGAAAATCATCTGTCCAAGACGAGCGTCTAACATCATCAAGCAGCTCACCGAGCCTGTATATCAAATAATATACTCGCTGCTTCTCCTGCTTTTTTATAGTCACCTCTGCACCAGTGCCACGAAGATTAAAGGCATTGTAGAATACTTCAAAATCGAGTTGCACAAATTGTTCTCCGTTGCATAACCTGTACACAGACGATATTATTTCTTCTGAAAAATAGGGTTCTACGGCATTTCTTATACTTTCTAATTTTTCATCAGTATCGGCAGGGTAATAAGCTTTCATATCGCCAGGTTCTCCTATATATTTATTGATAGTATTTACCTGCTGCTGAAGATGGTATATGAACAACTTAAAATCAAACAATATCTTACGAGCAATTGATGTGAGTTCTTCTGTTTCTTTGATTTTCTTAGTTAACGAATCGTAATATTCCTCTACAGAATCAAGGTAGCGCTTGTGGCATTGTGACAACGTTTCTAGCATCCTTTGTAAATTGCTATATACAAGTTTTTCACCATCATACTCTAGCTTCTTAATGTGTTCGCTACAATCTTTCAAGTGCATAGAGGCTCCGGCACTATAGCACTCAATGTCTGTTTTGCTTGACATATAAGCCAGTTTAAACAAATCTTGCTGAGTGTACGAGTCATAAAATTCATTCCATTTACTATAGAATGTGATAATCTTAAGCATCTCTGCTCTGAGCCTTTGCAACAACATCCTTGTGGTTGCCTCACCTTGCCTGTTCAAATAATCAAGTATTTCACCCTCAAAATCATATTCATGGTTTCTTCCCCACAAATATTTTGTGTAGTAAGAGTATATGTACTCTATACTATGCCATGAAACACGATCCCGTTTCTTTATGTCAATGAACTCATATGCTGCTTTTTGGAGTACCCGTAATTGTTGTGTCAGCGGCTCCTGAGACTCTTTTTCTTTAGGAAATGTCATATTTGTAACGATATAAAGCGGTTAATCAATAATGCTAAGAGGCTATACTTCCTTAATCTTGAGAAGGTCAAACGCCCAATCAATAAGAGGGGAGGGACAACTCAGTAAGTTGCCATTGAACTGAAGGTTGAGCATTGAGAAACGACAGCGATAGTTTGGCGCGTACTTGTCATTGTAAACGCCAATACTTCTGCCTGAGATATTTCCTTCTGCCTTTACCTCGATAGGGATAATCTCTGTGCCTGTCTGCACAACAAACTCTACCTCGGACTTACTTTGTGAACTCCAGTAACTTGGCATGTCATCAGCAATGGTGACGAGCGACTGCAAAGCTGCATTCTCTGCCAAAGCTCCCTTGAACTCCACATAGTTTGACGTAGGACTGGCGATGATGTCAGCTGGTAATTTTGCGAGGCGACGAAGAAGTCCTGTATCACAAGCATAAATCTTGAATGCGTCTATCTCCTGGTAGGCAGTTAATGGCATTCCTGGCTTCGAGATGTTGTAAATCTGGTATATCATGCCAGCATCTTTCAACCATTCAAGCGCATCTTCATAATCCTTCGAACGTGCGCCAGTGCGGATAACCCTATACAAGAATTTACGGTTCTCCTTCGCCAATTGTGCAGGCAAAGAGTGCCAAAGCAAACGGATGCGTGTTATTTCACGTGACTCAGCGTACTTGGCAAAGTCAAGTTCGTAAAGGTCAAGGATGTCCTGAAGTGCCTTGTCAACACTTGCCATACCTGCACCATTAAGCAGAGTAGAAGCGGCTTCCGGCATACCACCACAAACCATGAAACGTTTGTACTCAACCTTCAACTTGTTGAGTATAATCTCTGGCAGATGCCTAATCTCATCTAAGCCGTCTGCATATTCATAGAGCTTAGGATCGGCAGCACGCAGGAACTCTCGGAATGTAAGAGGGTACATTCTGAAAACATTCACCTTGCCAACTGGCATCTTCATGTGTTTCTTCTTGACAGCAACACCAAGCAAACTACCTGCAGCAACGATGTGGTATTCTGGAGCATTCTCGCAGAAATACTTCAAACTGTTCAAAGCTTCCTCGCACTCCTGTATTTCATCAAAGATGATAAGTGTCTTCTCAGGCAACAAGGGAACTTCACAGAATAACTCCAATTCCTTGATGATACGATGTGGATCTTTTGTCGTTTGGAAAACAGATGCCAGGTCCTGCTGCTCATCAAAGTCAAACTTTGCATAATGCTCGTAGCATTGTCTGCCAAATTCCTCCATCACCCAGGTCTTACCTATCTGGCGAGCACCTTTGATGAGAATTGGCTTCCTTTCAGCCGAGGTCTTCCACTTTTTGAAAGCCTCAAGTATGTCTCGTGAAATTATCATAGATATATGCTATTTTACTATGTTAAGTTCTGAAAAGTGCATCAAAACAACACTAATCGGAAGTTGTGACTGCAAAATTACACTTTTTCTTTGATTACCAAAGTTTCTTGAAGGGATTTAACACATTATCGTATTATTCGCGCGTGATAACGTCAAAATGCACTACGGAAAGTGCAAGTTAGGAGTATTTTTGCACCTTCCGTAGTGCATTTTGTGACTTATATATCAACAAGATGATTGTTGGCTTTTACTTGTCGAAAAGTTTCATCGCATCAGCCTTCACTTTATCAGCGACTGCAATGTATGGTTTCATTGCCTTGTAATCGCTATGTCCAGTCCACTTCATTACAACCTCAGGTGGGATGTTCATTGATAATGCCTTGCAGATGAAAGTTCTTCTTCCTGCATGAGTGCTCATCAAAGCGTACTTTGGAGTGGTAATCTCATGACGCACGCCACCCTTGTAGAACACCTCGCTTATAGGAGTATCGATGCCAGCCAACTCGCACAACTCCTTCAGGTAGTCATTCATCTTCTGATTTGTTATGACTGGCAATGCTTTATTGTCCGGGAAGTCGCAGTCTGCATATTTCTTCAGTAGAGCAGTGGTTGTCTTGTTCAACTCGATGGCAAGATCATCATGTGTCTTGATGGTTGTGATGAGCATTTTGTTGTTCTGAATGTCGCTGGGTTTGAGGTTGTAAACATCAGAGTAACGAAGGGAAGAGTAGCAACAGAAGAGGAATACGTCACGCACACGCTCCAGATATTTCTTGTTCTCGGGAATCTCATAGGTTTCCAACTGTTCCAGCTCATGTTCATCAAGGAAGATAACCTTCTTCGGTGTCGTTTTGAGTTTTGGATCAAACGATTGGTAGTCGCCACAATTGCAATATCCCTTCTCTTGGCACCAACGGAAGAACCATTTCAAGTAGCCAAGTTGCTTCTTGACGGTAGAATTGCGCATGTCCTTCTTGTCAATGAGGAACTGAACGAACTTGGCGAGATGGGCTTTGTCATACTCGTCGAGAGTAAGTCGCGCATTGAAATCCTTGAAATGGTTTTCTATGGCATTGAACTTTTCGATGGTTCCCCATGTCCACTGATTGACGGTCTCGTTCTCGCTGATGAACTCTCTCATAACATCAGAAGGACGAGGACGCTTTGCTTTCTTTTCTTCTTGTTCTAACTGAGCGGCACCTTCTTCTTTGGCAGACTCCGAAAGATGCATTCTGTTGAAGGCTTCTTTCACTTGATCCTTGGTAGGCATTGTGTCAAGAGTCTCAAACTTTTTGAAGATACTATGCAGCTCCGCTTCGTATTGGTTAAGGACTGTGTTAATCTCAGCTGCAGACTGCATCGCTTTGTTAGTACAACCATTCTTTACACGCTGCTTTTGCTCGTCCCACTTGGATGCATCGATGCGGAATCCAGTTGAGAAATTGATACGAGTGCTGTTGAATGTCAGGCGCATGGATATTGGCATATTCTCCTCAACGACTATGCCGTTCTTCTTTCGCTTTTCAAGCCAGAAAATGATGTTACGTTTGATTATCATAGAGTGTCAGTGTTAAAATTCACAGCCAAAATTACAGCCAATTTTTGGGATACGCAAATAAATCCTATGAAATTTTATGATATTAGTATCATTTAAAATGTCTATGTTTCAGTGGTTTACATAGTCTATGAGGGTGTATGATAACTAATAGGGTTCGAATCGTAGTTCCTCTCTCTCCGCACAGGAGGGTGTATCAAAATTCTGATGCACCCTCTTTTCGTACCATGCTGTAAAACATA
>OGGW01002668.1_pt1 | contig 10780 bp, 8 predicted proteins | sample 1571291 | NCBI WGS metagenome assembly OGGW01 (sample SAMEA2582028, study PRJEB24529) | metagenome | biome: Human gut stool | place: China | collected 2011 | reverse complement strand
CAATCCAGTTCTTTTGCATCAATTTAACGCGTTGTGGCCAGTGATCAAGAGTGTCCAAATCTGTTAGCAAGCGATCAGCATATTCTGTAATGCGCAAGAACCATTGAGATAAGTCTTTTTTCTCAACTGAATTATCACAGCGCCAACAAGCACCGTCGATAACTTGTTCGTTTGCCAATACAGTATGGCATGTTTCACACCAGTTTACTTTAGCTTCTTTTTTATATGCTAAGCCTTTTTTATAGAACTGTTGGAAGAACCATTGCGTCCATTTGTAATAATCTTCTTTGCAAGTTGCTACTTCGCGGTCCCAATCATAGGATAAGCCAAGTGCTTTTTGTTGCAATTTCATGTTCTCAATGTTATCCAATGTCCATGTTTTAGGTGCAATGCCATGTTTGATAGCCGCATTTTCTGCAGGCATACCAAAGGAGTCCCAGCCCATTGGATGCAACACGTTAAAGCCCTTCATTTTTTTGAAACGAGCTACTACGTCACCGATGGAATAGTTACGCACGTGACCCATGTGTAAGTTACCAGATGGGTACGGGAACATTTCTAATACATAGTATTTTTCTTTAGATTCATCATATTCTGTTTTAAATGTATGGTTATCATCCCAATACTTTTGCCACTTTTTCTCAATATCTTGGGCTACATATTTTTCATTCATGTAGGGGCCTCCTCATATAGTCAACCTCATTAGTTGCCGTTTTATAATCAATATTTTTATTTTACTACGTACTATGAAAGCAGTCAAACTCTAGCGTTTTACTACTTGTACAGATTTAGTTAATTCGTTTTTAGTAGTTGTATTTTGAACAGATCCATGGCTCTTATAAGAAGCAATTGTATTCTTTGCCTCTTGTGCATCACGTTCCTTTTGAGCCTTAGCTTCTTCTTCTAAACGCTTTTTCTCTGCCTTGGCTTCCTCAGCTTGACGTTTTTTCTCAGCTTTAGCTTGCTCCGCTTCTTCTTTAGCTTTGCGTTTAGCTAATTCTTTTTCTTCTTTTGCCTTACGTTTTGCTTCCGCTTTAGCAGCTTTGGCCTTTTCTTTTTCTTCTAAACGCAATTTATATTGTTCAAGCTTAGTTAATGGTTTAGTTTCTTCTACTACTGGTTCAGGAACAACCGCTGTAGGAGATTTAGGAATACCGCGGCCTAAGTCTTTGCCTTGAATCATAGCAATAGTAGATTCATCTTCAAAGCCTTTACGCCATGCAGCAAAACCACCAAGTTGTAACTCTTTTACAAGGTCTAGTTTCAAACCTAAAGACGTATTATCTTCAAACCAAATACGATCGGAACCAGAACCAGTTGGGATAGATAAATAATAAAGTTTTAATCTATCATCCCATGTCATTTTATCCTTGTAGTTTGCAAAGTAACTACCTGTATTTTTCATAGCCAATGTTTCGCCCTTAGCATAGCCATTTGTATCATGCCACAAGCGCATATAGAATGGCACACCAAGTACTAGTTTTTGGGATGGCACTTCAGAAAGCATTTTTTCTGTATGATTGCGAACCCATGGATAACTTGCTACAGGACCTGCTGTGGTACTCTTAGCCCATGTTTCGTCATAAGCCATGAGAACTACATAATCTACGGAATTTGCAAAGGCGCCGCGGTTATATACTAAAGACCATTCTGGGCTATCAGAATAACCAGTTACATCAATGGATGTTTTAATATTGTATTGATGTAAATGATTTGATAGATATGCTACAAAGGCTGTTAAACGATCACGGTCAGCATAATCAATATTTTCAAAGTCAAAGTTATAACCATCAAAGCCATAAATATAAGCATATTGAACGAGGTTATGAGCATATTTCTTCCAAACAGATTGGTCTGCTAGGATGCCGCTAGTAAAACCAGGGTCAAATCGATTCGTAATCAAAGGCCATACGTGGTAACCTTTACTCTTATAATCGTTAACATAATCAATACTTACATTAGGGCTTGCTTCAAGGCCGAGGCTATGCAATTTAAACCAACTTGGAGAAATGATATTATCTCCGCTAGCATTGAGCTTTGCTTGATATGGAGTTCCCTGTGTTGGCCATGGGTCAAAGGCCCAAGACAACGGTGTTTGCATTGTATACGGAGCTTTTACGGTAGAAGCTTGTGGAGCAGGACCTAATGTTAATTGTCCATTCGTTTTTGTATAGCTCACACCGAGCATAGCTGGATCAGACTCAATATCAACATAGGTCGTACCATTTTTGCTAGTTGTGGGCAATTTTACGGGTTCTCCAACAGCAGCAGGATCTAAAACAATAGTATTCCCTTGCAATACTGTTTGAGGTACATATACCGTATAGGATGTTTTATACTGATTAGCTTCGTAATGACGCGTAGTATTTGCCAAGAATTGATCGATAGGCACTAATACTTCTGCTTGTACAGCTGTACTAGATAATGCAGACATCACCAAAGCTGTTAAAGATTTTAAAATTGTAGATTTGCGAATCATGAACTCTCCTAACTCTAGTCCCCTAAAGGGGATATAATTTCAATTTCTATATTATACCATATTATATAGAATTCCTCTCAGTTGTTGCATGAAGGGTACATGTAATTTATAATTTACCTTATACAATACAAGTTATTACATAAGGAGTTTTATATGCATCAATATCTATTTTTTATAGGTGACTTCCCTATCAGGGCCTATGGTGCCATGTTAGCTTTAGCTATCATCTGTGGTGCCTCTGTTGCCTATGTTTTATTAAAAAAAGATGGTCGAGGATGGCATGAACATATTATCGACTTTTCCATTACGGTTGCCGTAGCTGGTCTCATCGGTGCTAGATTATGGGATGTGTTCTTCTTTGATTGGCACTACTATGGCAATCATTTACTTGAAATTCCCTTTGTATGGCAAGGTGGCATGGCTATTCAAGGTGGTGTAGTCCTTGGTACCATTGCCGGTTACTGGTACTTACGTAAAAATAATATCGACTTCTGGGCCTTTGCCGATTTATTCGCTCCTGCATTAATCCTTGCGCAGTCGGTAGGCCGTATGGCAAATCTCTTAAATGGTGATGCCTTTGGTCATCCTACGGGAGGAAATTTTGGTATTCTCTATCCTGAAAGTACATTAGCCCACCGTACCTATGGAAATCAACCATTATGGCCTGCTGAGATATGGGAAGGTCAAATCGATATTCTTATCTTTGTAGCCCTTCTGCTATTTAGCTCCTTCAAACATACTAAAGGTCAAGTATTTGTACTATACGCTATTCTCTATTCTACAGCTAGATTCTTCCTTGAATTCTTGCGCGGTGACTATGTAGACTTAACATTAGGCTTAAAATCAGCTCAGATGACTAGTCTTATTGTCATCATCGTAGGCATTTGCTTATTCATTTATTTAGGCTACTTAGAAAAGAAAAATCAACCTGGACTTAAAACTACAGAAACAGCGCCTAAAACAAAAAAACGTAAATAATAACAAATAATAAGAAACATATATTATGAATAAGAAAAAATCCTTCATTCATGGGTGTCCCATTGAATGAAGGATTTTTCTTTATAAGTCTAAAAACACATATAGTATTCAGCAATTTATTTTATATGGCCAAAGTTTATAAATTTTCTTTTGCCTTTAAAGCATCTAGATCTTCTAATGCACGATTAGCAATGAGTGCATTTTTCTCTTTTTTCTTGCGTATTTTTTGAGGCCATGGGTCCATAATGCCAAAGTTGACATTCATAGGTTGGAAGTTGGAACCTTCATAGTTAGAAACATAATGGCTAAGAGAACCGATAGCTGTAGTTTTAGGGAAGTCAATAAATGAACGGTCGTCTAAATAACGATCCACTTGTAAACCAACCATAAGACCACTAGCAGCAGATTCTAAATACCCTTCTACACCTGTCATTTGGCCCGCAAAGAATAAACGCGGTTCTTTTTTTAGTTGGAATGCATGGTTCAACAACTCAGGGGAGTTGATATACGTATTACGATGCATAACACCATAACGAACGAATTCTGCGTTTTCAAGGCCTGGAATCATACCAAATACACGTTTTTGCTCGCCCCACTTTAAGTGAGTTTGGAAGCCTACCAAGTTAAACATGGTGCCTTCCTTATTTTCTTTACGCAATTGAACAACTGCATAAGATTCCTCATTGGTACGCTTATCCACCAAACCTACTGGTTTTAATGGTCCATAGCGCAAAGTATCTTCACCACGGCTGGCCATAATTTCTACAGGCATGCAGCCTTCAAAATAGATTTCTTTTTCAAAATCCTTTGGTTGTACTGCTTCAGCTGTTGTAAGTTCATGCCAGAATGCTTTGTATTCTTCCTCTGTCATAGGACAGTTAAGATAATCTGCATCGCCCTTATCATAACGGGAAGCAGCAAATACTTTATCATAATTCAAAGATTCTGCTGTAACAATAGGTGCTGCTGCATCGTAGAAATAAAACCCTGTTTCACCAGTTAATTCTTTAATCTTATCCCCTAATGCTTCAGATGTAAGGGGACCAGAAGCAAAAATAACAGTACCTTCAGCAGGAATTTCTGTTACCTCTTCGTGGTGCACTGTAATATTAGGGTGACCTTTTACCTTTTCAGTCACCATTTCACTAAATAGATGACGATCAACAGCTAAGGCACCACCGGCAGGTACAGCTGTCGCATCAGCACATTCCATAATGATAGAGCCAAGACGACGCATCTCTTCTTTCAAAAGACCTACTGCATTTTCAATATTGCCAGCTCGTAAGGAATTACTACATACGAGTTCTGCAAATTGATCTGTTTGGTGCGCAGGGGAGCTCTTAACAGGGCGCATTTCATATAAGTCTACATGAATGCCACGGTTAGCGAGTTGCCAAGACGCCTCAGAGCCAGCTAGACCTGCACCAATAACAATAACATTTTTATTATTCAACTGTTGTTTCCTCGTTAGCTTTGCTAGATTTTTTAGAATTCTTAGACTCTTTAGTTTCTTTAGATTCTTTTACAGTTTCTTCACTAGCTTCGCTCTTTTTCTTTCTAGTTTTCTTTGGAGGTCGAGTTGGACATGCTTCATTGGAACAGAATTTTTTAGTCGTTCCATTTTTATATGTCTTTTCAACCATAATAGAACCACAAGTATCACAGAATTCATGGGTTGGTTTATCCCATAATGTGAAATCACATTGTGGATAACGGTTACAACCATAGAACAAACGTCCTCGACGAGACTTTCGTTCTACGATTTCTCCTTCTTTACATTTAGGGCAAGTTACACCTGTCCCTACCGTAATAGGTTTAGTATTTTTACATTCTGGGAAGTTAGAACATGCAAGGAACTTACCGTAGCGACCAAATTTATATACCATTGGGCTATGACAGAGTTCGCACGTTTCATCACTTTCCATAGATGCAATTTCAATGCGATCCACATCGCTCGCATCTTCTAGCTCTTTAGCAAATACTTCATAGAAATCAGATAATACCTTTAGATACGTATCCTTGCCAGATGCAATGGCATCAAGCTCTTCTTCAAGATCACGGGTGAACCCAGTATTGATGATTTTTTCAAAGTACGCTATCAAGAAATCTACCACTACAAAGCCTAGCTCTGTAGGAACAAATTGTTTATTCGTATTTTCTACATAGTTACGGCTTACGATTGTATCTAGAATTGGAGCATATGTACTTGGACGACCAATACCGAGCTCCTCCAATGTTTTAATGAGGCTCGCTTCTGAATAACGTGGAGGTGGTTGCGTGAAGTGTTGTTCAGGCAATACCTCTACCGTATGAGCAGCATCATTTTTCTTAAGAGCTGGCAATTGAGGAACATCCTCTTTTTTCGCGTCTTCATAAACAGCACTAAAACCTGGGAAGATTACGCGAGAGCCTGTAGCTTTAAATGTGTAATCATCATGAACGGTCAATTCAATAGTAGTGGATTCGTTTTGTTGTGGAGCCATTTGGCTCGCCATAAAACGATTCCAAATCAATGTATATAATTTAAGCTCATCACGGCTCAAGAATGGCTCTACCATCTTAGGTGTTAACTCTAATGATGTAGGACGAATTGCTTCATGGGCATCTTGAGCAGAACCTTTTGCACCATACATATTAGGTTTAGATGGATAATAATCTTCACCATAGTTACGAATAATATAGTCCTTAGCCATAGCCTGCATCTCTTTAGAGATACGCGTAGAGTCTGTACGCATATACGTAATCAAACCTACGTGACCATAGGAGCCGATTTCTAAACCTTCATATAGATGTTGAGCAATCATCATGGTACGCTTTGCACCGAAGTTCAATTTACGAACGCCATCTTGTTGCAACGTAGATGTTGTAAACGGTGGTGCCGCCTTACGAGAGCGCTTACGTTTTTCCACATTCGTTACTACTGCATCGGCACCGCCTATAGCATCCACTACGGCTTGTGCATCTTTTTCAGTAGTAATATCGATTTTCTCACCTTTAATATGAGTTAATTCTGCTGTGAAAGCCTCTTTTTTAGGCGTTTCAAAATTACCTTCAATAGTCCAATATTCTTGTGGCACAAAGGCTTGAATTTCTCGCTCCCGTTCACAGATGAGTCGTACAGCAACAGACTGTACACGACCTGCGCTAAGGCCCTTACAAACCTTTTTCCATAATAGTGGACTTAATTTATAACCAACAATACGGTCTAACACACGGCGTGCTTGTTGAGCATCTACCATGTTCATATCAATGGTACGTGGAGATTCTAAGGCTTCCGCTACGGCATTTTTTGTAATCTCGTTAAATGTAATACGGCATGTAGACGTAGGATCCACATTAAGAATGTACGCCAAATGCCATGAAATGGCTTCCCCTTCGCGGTCAGGGTCAGTTGCGAGCAATACGGCGCTACTTTCATCAGCATAGGAAACGAGTTCATCTATAACCTTTTTACGAGTTACCAAGTTGCTATAACGCGGTGTAAAGCCATGCTCTATATCGATTCCCATTTGAGATTTAGGCAAATCTCGTAGGTGGCCCATACTTGCTTTTACCACATAGTTTGGACCTAAGAATTTTTCAATTGTTTTAGATTTAGCAGGAGATTCTACGATAACCAATACTTTGCCTTCAGGATTATATACGCGAGGTTCCCGTTGCTCAGGTGGTACAGAGGTTTGTAACACAGACTTGTCTCGAACAATCCCCATAGGAGTAAGAGCCTCTTTGGCAACCTTACGTTTTATCGTAGTACTCTCTTTTGTAGTACTTTTCTTTTTTGTTTCTTTACTAGTACTAGCTGCTTTTGGCTCGCCAATAACGATAGATCGTTTAATGGACAAGTATATCACTCCTAGTCATATTAATATAGCCTCTCGGCGGTTGATGCTCTATAGCCCCTTCTAGCTCTAATTCTAGTAATAAGGGCTGCAATTGTTGCAATGGAATATGAGTTACTTTCAAAATATCACTAACAGTAATACATCGATCATGAGGTATTTCACTCAAGATTAAACTCTTATCCAAACTAAAGCTTAACATAGACGGCCCATGACTATCAACACCCTTACATGTATTACTCGATAAATCCCCCTCTTTTACATGACTATGTTCCTCTTTCTTTGACTCTGAAAGTTTCTTTTTTGCCGGTGAAAGTTTCTCTTCTGTAGCGAAAAAATCCCGCAATGTTAAATGATACTGTTCCACTATATCCTCATATCCAGTCAATACATAAGCCCCGTTTCTCATAAGGAACTTATTACCATCCGCTGTGTGGTCTAATAGGTTACACGGTACTACAAATACATCGCGCCCTTCACTGACCGCCATATCCGCCGTAATCAAGGAGCCACTACTAGACTTAGCCTCTACTACGATTACACCTCGACTAAGGCCACTAATAATACGGTTTCGCGCAGGGAAATGCTTTGCTGATGGCGGTGTGCCTGGAGGATATTCAGATAGGAGTAACCCATTATTAGCCAGTACTCTATCAAATAATTTTGAATTTTCTCTAGGATATACAATATCTAATCCACATCCCATAACGACAATACCGTACCCCTGACTTGCTAGTAGTCCTTCATGGCCATGCGAATCGATACCACGAGCACCGCCACTAACAATTATAGTACTGTATTTGCCCAATTCTTTTCCTAACATTCTTGCCACATTCCGCCCATATAATGAACATCGTCGCGCACCTACAATGGCAATACGGTTCAACCTTTTATCTAATAAGGCTCGATTACCTCGCATAAATAATATAGCTGGTGGATTATAGATTTGGTTTAACATAGATGGGAAATCTTTATCTAGAAAGGTAGTAACATCCATCTTATATTCATCTAATTTTTGAATTATATAATCTAGTTTTTCATCCTTAGCCGATGCTGCAATAGCACGTTTATCTCCTACGGAAATATGATAATAAGATTTCAAATTTTCAACCTTCTTAACAGCTTGCCAAGCTTCATAGGGTCCTCCAAAATCATCAATAAAACTCCTTACATGTGCTGCGCCCACATTATATAAACTTTGGAGACCTGCAATATAAATGTTGTCGTCATATCTTGTCATAATATCACCTACTTACCTGTTCTAAATAACATTGCTTCGGAAATATGATGTGGTTCCACTTGTGGGTTTCCCTCAAGGTCTGCTATGGTACGACCGACCTTTAATATGCGATCAAAAGCACGTCCACTTAAATGGAAATGGTCAAATATATTACCGAGTACACTCCAAGCCTTATCGGTAATATGGTAAAGCTCACTTATGGCCTTATGCGGTACGGCACCATTAGAGCTAAAATCTAGGCCTTCATACCGTTTCTGTTGCATAGAGGTCGCCATAACAACTTGTTCTCTCATACTTTCACTCGTCATCGTTGAAGACGAAGTATCTAATAATTGCTCTAATGTGGGCCTTTCAACAGGTATGTGCAAATCGATACGATCCATAATAGGTCCAGATAATCGTTGCTGATAATTTTTAACCATTGTTTCCGTACATACGCACTCTTTATAAGGATCATGATAATATCCACAAGGACAGGGATTAGCTGCTAAGATACAAATAAAATCGGCAGGATATATGTAATTACCTTGAGAGCGATTGATGGTAATTGTACGTGATTCTAAAGGTTGCCTAAGCGCATCGATAACTTGACGTTGAAATTCAGGTGCCTCATCCATAAATAGAACACCTCCGTGAGCAAGGGTTACCTCACCAGGTCGACCTTGAATACCGCCTCCTACCATACTCGCTAAAGTTGCAGTATGATGGGGATGTCTAAAAGGACGAGTTGTAACCAATCCCGAATCTCCTAATAATCCTATTACGTCTTGTATACGACTCACTTCAATCATTTCATTCCAGGTCATAGGTGGTAGTATGGTCGGCAATCTCTCAGCCATCATCGTTTTACCACCACCTGGTGGACCTATCATAATACAATGATGATGACCTGCAGCACTGATGAGCATAGCCCGTTTACCAAGTTCTTGCCCCTGTACATCACTAAAATCAACTGTATATATTTCATTAGGTCCTGTAACTACACAACTATCTTCATTTATATAATCTACAGGTTCATATGACTCTAACAATTCCACTGATTGATTATAGTTTTGATTTGCCGAACCTATAGATTTGTTGATAGTCTCTTTATTTACTTTAGTGCACTTTGATTTAGCTAGTTTCTCTAAAATAGAAATAATATGTAGTAATGAAGATTCCCCATAAATGGTAAGCTTTGGTATGGCCTTTAAGTTATGACCATTTTCAACACTTGTAAATATAGTGGAATAATTTAAATCTATGCCTGCAAGGGACATAGCCAAGGTTCCAAAGGTTGGTAGCAGTGAACCATCTAAGGCTAGCTCACCCATAAATAGACTGTTATTTAATAAAGCTGAAATATTAGCTTTACGCCCTTTTATCTGTCCCGATGCAATGAGAACCCCTAAAGCAATCGCTAAATCGAGTCCTGCACTACTTTTACGAATTGTAGCAGGTGCTAGATTTACTACAATACGTCTCATGGGGAATTCATAGCCACTATTTTTGATGGCTGCCCGTACACGTTCGCGAGCTTCCTTAACGGATTGATTAGGTAGACCTACAATGTCAAAGACAGGTAATCCTTGAGATATATCAACTTCCACTGTAATAATGCATCCATCTATGCCATGTAAGGTGGCGCCAAATAGTTTTGCATACATAAGTAACCTCTCTAAAAACATTGCGGTAAATAATGAATGGAACTTTGAAAGTCTTCATGCAAGTACACTTCAATTACATCAAAGGATAATTCTTTCCACCGCCGTTTTTTTTGATGTAGATCATACAAAAATAACATAGCTGCCCGTTTAATATGCTTTTGTTTCTTCTTTGTCACCGCTTCACGAGCCAATCCATGCTTCATTCCACGGCGGGCTTTAATTTCAATAAAATGATAGATTAAATCACGTTTTGCAATGATATCAATTTCACCTAACCGGGTTCTATAATTCGTATCTACCACTGTAAGGCCGATCTTTTCAATATATTTAATGGCCATCCGTTCGCCCCATTTTCCAAGCTCCTTTGAATCTAGTTCATTAAATGCTTTACCTGTACTAATCGTTTTCATATATACCTCCTATTTAAGTGTAGTAACCACAATAACGTATAGAATATGTATCACTCAATCTACATCTAAACGTTCAACAGGTAACACTTACTTGTAGCGTAGAATATGGAGACTATAAAAGTAAATACAAAAGAGGTTCCTAATAGTCACATAGGTGACCAATAGGAACCTCTTTACGGTTATAAACT
>OGGW01002667.1_pt1 | contig 10781 bp, 8 predicted proteins | sample 1571291 | NCBI WGS metagenome assembly OGGW01 (sample SAMEA2582028, study PRJEB24529) | metagenome | biome: Human gut stool | place: China | collected 2011 | reverse complement strand
TATCCGATGGATTTTGAAGAATTTTTGTGGGCGGTTGGTGATGAAATCACGGCGGATACCATTAAGCTGCTTTTAAAAAGCAAAAAATCTGCCGGAAATGCAATGCACAGGAATCTGATGCGTATGTTCCGGTTGTATATGCTGATTGGCGGAATGCCATAGGCTGTAGAAGCATATTTAGAACACAATAATCCAAAAGGGGATAAAATTAACCCGATGGAAGTGAAGTCTGGAAATTACAGAGGGCATAAGTCGTTAGATGTGTTTTGCGATAAGTATAGCAGTCGCATCAGAGATAAGTACGTGGTTCATACGAAGGATTATAAATGGGAGAATGGCATCCATTATCTGCCAGTATATATGATCCCATTTTTGTAAAATCCTTACCATTTATGCTAAAAAAAGCACAGATTATGCAATTTTTCTCCATAAAGGAATTCTTATGTTAGGATTAAGACAAGTAAAGCGGAACATAAATGCAGAAAGTTATTCAGAAACTGCAAAGAAGTGTTTCGCAGTTCAGAGAGAAAGGGATTAATATTATGGAGAAAATAAACAACTTATGGGTTGGATTTGCAGAAAAGCATCCGGGCGCATCGAAATGGATTCGTGAAGGTGGTTTATTTGTTATTGTAAGTAACCTTATCACAGTACTGAAATATTTTATGTTACTGTTTTTACCACTTGCATTTGCAGGGCTTCCAAAAGTTGATTTCGGATTCCCGGGAATCGATATTACTTTATTTGGAGAGACATTCAAATGGAACATCATCGGTTATGACGCTGCACATGGAGGACTGCCTTACTTCTGTGCATACATGATTGCAATGGTAGTTGGTGAGTGTATCAACTTCCCAATCCAGAGAAGCTTCGTATTTCGCAGTAAAGGTAACATCTGGTATCAGGGAATGTGGTATCTGATTGCATTCTGTATCGTAACCTGTATCGTAAACTCCATCAACTGTATCTGGGTTGCTGTTGCAGGAATGTTTGTACCGGACTGGCTCTACAACATCGGAACAACCGTATTAAATGGTGGTGTATCCATGGTGGTATTCTTCTTTGTTAATAAGATCATTTTCCCGGAAGGGGAAGCAAAAAAAGCGGAAGCTTAAGATTTATGGAGCTGCTGTACTGAGAAATTGGTACGCAGCTCTTTTTATGATATTGTAAATTTACAATTTATTGAGATATGTGTGGCGTATCTTCTATATGGATTCAAAAATTCTTTAAAGTTTTCAATATGAATGGTTTCCCTCCTAATCGTACATTGACAATTGAATAGGAACTTTACATTATGTTATAATATCACCAACGAAAGGCGGTGATAGCATGGAGGATAATGGAATGACAAGAGAAGAACTTGATTATCAGATTAAGGTCACACTTGCAAAGTTATCTTCACTTGGTATATCCGTCGAAGATATTACATTGTAGATTGTGAAAAATTTATCAGGGTGTGGAGCCAAAACTATGGCTTCGCACTCTTCTCATCTGGGAGAAGGTTATGTTAAAAATAGCAATCGTAGAGGATGAACGTGAGTGTCAGGAAGCACTCATCGAGCATCTGAGAAAATATGAAAAAGAGAAAAACGAAGCATTTATCGTAAGAATTTTTAATGACGGCATAGATATTCTGGATGACTATTCTGCGGACTATGACCTGATTTTTCTGGATATCCATATGAAATATCAGGATGGAATGACAACCGCAAAGAGAATCCGCGAAGTGGGTGCGGACGCACAGATCGTGTTCATCACGGCGCTGGCGCAGTATGCAATAGAGGGCTACAAGGTAAATGCGCTGGATTTTATTTTAAAACCGGTTGTTTATGAGCAGCTTGCGATGACCATGGACAAAGTGCTGGCAGTAACGTCAAAGTACCACAAGGAAAAACAGCTTCTGGTTGCAGAAGGGGAACGAAAATGCAAGATATCTACCGAGGATATTTTATATATTGAGGTTGTGGGACATGATATGTTCTTCCACACAAAAGATAAGGTGTATTCAAAACACGGAATCCCTTTAAAAACAATGGCAGATGAACTGGCGGAATATTATTTTGTCAAAAGCGGGCAGTCACAGCTTGTGAATCTGCGGTATGTGGATGAGGTGAAGAAAGATACTGTTTATGTGGGCGGAACGCAGATATTTTTAAGCCGGAGCAGGAAAAAAGAGTTCTTAGAGGCATTTGCCGATTACGTCGGAATGGAGATTTGAGATGGAAGTGACAAGTTTTAATTTCCTATACATGTTAGAAATGCTGCTTCCGGCGATCGGACTTTGTATACCATTGAAAAAAAGAAAACATGGCATGGGAAAAGCGATGGCAATCATAATTGTGGGTACCTGTCTGCTTGGTGTCTTACCCATTTTTTACATAAAATACTACGGGACGGAAATGCAGCAGGGGATTTTGTGGGTGGAATCCGTCATTTTTATGTTTGTGTGGTTTGTTTTGATATGGGCGATACTGATTTTTTCAATCTATTTCTGTACGGAAAGCAGTATCTATGAGGCGATGTACATTTTTGCCTTAAGTTATGGTGTGGAACATATTTTTTACTGTATTCGGGTTCTCGTGGAACATTTTACAGGTGGAATCATAGGAAACAAACATCCGCTTGTATACATTCCGTGTCTTGCAGGCTCTTTTCTTCTGGCGTATTTCTGGTTTGCAAAAGGAACCGTGTATGAGGGAAAATACCCGATCGGGGCGATTTCCGCGACTACAACATCCGTTGTTTTAATGGGAATTGTGTGGGGACTTAGCATTGTGATGGACTATCTGGGGTATGCGCATATACATAGCATTTATGCAATCCTGTGTTGTCTGTTTATTCTGACGAATCAGCGGGAACAGATGAAAAGGGAGACAGAGCGCATCGAATTTTCACAGAAAGAACAGCTCTGGGAAAAGACAAAGCTGCGTTACGAGATGTCAAAGGAGAGTATCGCAGTTGTAAACCAGCATTATCATGACATGAAACATCAGCTCATGATTTTATCGACGATGAGTGATGAGGATAAGCGCAAGGCAAAGTTACAGGATATGGAGAGTAAAATTGCTGCTTATGATGCGGTGGTCCGAACCGGAAATGAATATCTGGATACCGTTTTAACCGAGAAAAAACTGACTTGTCAGAGTAATCAGATTTCCATGAGCTGTATTGCAGATGGGAGCCAGCTTGCGTTTATGGATGAGCTTGACCTATATACTTTATTCGGCAATGCCCTTGATAATGCAATCGAGGCAAACCGGAAAATTTCAAACGTACATGAACGTTGGATATCTGTGCAGATACAGAACAAAAAAGGAATCCTTCTGGTGGAGATTGTGAATCCTTATGAGGGAAGTCTGGTCTATGACAGTAACCATATGCCGGTTACGTCCAAGCAGGATACAGGAAGTCACGGATTTGGAACAAAAAGCATGAAGAACATTGTCGAGCATTACGGCGGTCAGATGGTCATAAAGACCGAACAGAACAAATATCTGCTCCGCATGATTTTCCAAAATCCGCATGGACGATAAAAACATATGGGAACCCGTACAATATCGGATTTTACAAAAAACAACGGAATATGTCTCTCAAAATGCAGGTTACGTCCAAACCTGCATTTTTCTTTTCTTTCGTGCTATTTTTATGGTAAATAGAAGCAGCAAAACCTTTCATAGTCTTGAGTTTTGCTGCCGGAAATGAATTTTTTAAGAGGAGGAAACTATGAGTAAAGCCAGAAAAATAATAGGAACAACAATACGTTCTGTGCTGATCATTTTATTTGCAGTGATCATCGCAGTCGTAAACACCATCCTTCCGAATTATTCGAGAATGATGGACAGTATGATCGGGGGGATCAACACACAGATTGATAATTCCGACGTAGATACAACAGGTCTTGATCTTACGTATAACAAAGCAGATTATACGACGGACAGTATCAAAGAAGCAGAGGCAGCGCTTCATCAGCAGATCGCAGATGAGGGGACGGTGCTTTTGAGTAATGAGGGAATCCTGCCAATGGCACAGGATACGGAGTTCAGCTTTTTCAGTGTAAATTCAGCAACTGTTTCCGCCAGTGATTCTATGCTGGGAGGAAGAAATCTGACACAGATTTTCGAGGACGCAGGAGCAAAAATCAATACAACTTTAATGGATTTTTATTCAGAGCAGTCGAAAGAATACGGACTCAGCTCCGGTTCGATCAGTTTTGGTGACGCAGAAGATTTTGCAATCCATGAAGTTCCGTTATCCGTATTACAGGAGAACACAGAGGTCATGGATTCGGTAAAGAATACCGTGCCGGTTTATTTCTTAAAGAGAGTGGCAGGCGAAGGCCGTGACATGCCGCGTTCCATGTACAATCATGCGGAGAGTGAGGAAGATAAGGCAAAAAGTTATCTGGAGCCTGATTCCACAGAGCTGGAAATTATTTCTTATTTAAATGACAACTTTGATAATGTGATTCTTGTAACCAATTCCAACGCTGCATTAGAGCTTGGTTGGGTAAAAGATTACGAGAATGTCAAAGCAGTGCTTTCCTGCACCGCAATCGAGTCCATTCCATACATTCTGACCGGACAGGTAAACCCATCCGGAAGAACGGTAGATACGTTTGCAGCAGATGCATCCAAATCTCCGGCTGCACAGAATTTTGGCGATTATCAGTATGTGGATGAGAACGGAGAACTGACAAAATATAACTATGTGACTTACGAAGAGGGAATTTATGTAGGTTACAAATATTATGAGACACGTTATGAGGATGCCGTTTTAAATCAGGGAAATGCAGGAGATTATGATTACACAGAGGAAGTGGTCTATCCATTTGGTTATGGTCTTTCCTACACAACCTTTGACTGGTCGAATATGCAGACAACATGGTCTGGTGACGAGTGCACCGTGACTGTTGATGTGGAAAACACCGGAGATATGGCAGGAAAAGATGTCGTAGAAATCTACGCACAGTCCCCATATACCGAGTACGACAAAGCAAACGGAGTAGAGAAAGCTTCCGTACAGCTTGTAGCCTACGGCAAGACAAGCGAACTTGCACCGGGCGAGAAAGAGACGGTAACCTGTACATTCTCCAAAGAGCAGTTAAAAGCTTATGATGAAAACGGAGCAGAGACATATATTTTTGACGCAGGTGATTATTACATCACAGCAGCTGCTAACGCACATGCAGCAATTAACAATATTCTTGCGGCGAAATCTGAGAAGCCAGCTCAAAAAGCAGAATTTGTATCTGTATACACACCAGATAACACAGACACCGATGTGACAACCTACGCAACAGATTCTTACTCGGGTGTGACAATCACAAACCAGTTACAGGATTGCAAGGCAGACGTAACTTATCTGACAAGATCAGATTGGGAGGGAACTTTCCCGACACATGACGGAGAGGCAGGAACTCAGATCAGTACCTGGGGAAATGAGATCAATGGTGAAGATGGAGTTTCCTATACATATGTGAAAACAGCGTCCGATGATCTGATCGCAGAGCTTGACAGCTTTTCAAGCGGTACAGATGTTGCGCCGGAGACACTTGCAGACACACAGATTGTCTATGGTGCAGATAATGGATTAACATTGATTAACATGAGGGGACTTGATTTTGATGATCCGCTCTGGGATGACCTTTTAGATGAACTGACTGCAGATGAGATTTATAATACGATCGGCGTGTCCGGTTATGGTATTGAATACATTGATTCTGTAGAAAAACCTTTTAATATTGATGCGGACACCGCAGCAGGATTGCTTTATGGTGGTACAGGAACAATGTTCCCAAACGCAATGACGCTTGCACAGACATGGAACTTGGACCTTGCCAGTGAATATGGAACAATGATCGGAAATGAAGGATTGCTCGGAGGAGCTGATGGCTGGTATGCACCATCCATGAATATCCACAGAACACCATATTCCGGTCGTAACGGAGAGTACTATTCCGAAGATGCATTCCTCTCAGGAGCCGTTGCCTCCAGAGAAGTTTACGGAGCTGCTTCCAAAGGTATGTATACTTACATTAAGCATTTTGCATTCAACGATCAGGAAAACCATCGTGGTGACCGTGACGGACAATTCAGTGTTGCCACCTGGTTTAATGAGCAGTCTGCAAGAGAGATTTATCTTGTACCATTTGAGATGTGCATGAAAGTCGGCGACGTTACCTTAAATTATGTCGAGAAACAGGAAGATGGAAGCTATGCGAACGCATCAAAATCAATCCGTGCTTCACAGGGTGTTATGACTTCCTTCAACAGAGCCGGTGCAACCTGGGCAGGCGGTGACTATGGACTGATTACAGGAATCCTTCGTAACGAGTGGGCATTTGATGGAATCGTTATGACAGACAATGCCAATACCGGTGTATTTATGGATGGCTACCAGATGACGGAGGCGGGGGCAGATGTGAAACTGACAAGCCTTCCGGCATCTGCAAGATACAATTTTGACAAGAGTGATCCTGCAACTTACTACTATGCAAGACAGGCAATGCACCGTGTACTTTACACGATCGCAAACAGCAAGAGCATGAATGACGCAATGCCGGGTTCCCAGATCAAAGACGGAATGAGAATTTCAGACAAAATCAAACTGGCAATTGATATTATCTTTGGTCTGCTGATCGTTCTGGAAGTTTACAGGATTTTCCGGTTGTTCAGACCGACAAAGAAAAAACTTGCAAAGCTTCAGGCAAAAGCTGAGAAAAAAGCACAGAAAAAACAGATGTAAAAGTGACAGGACTTCTTTACATCAATGTAAAATTTATGTAAAATAGTAAATACAAAAAGAGCAGAACTGCGATCATATCTGAAGTAGTTTTGCTCTTTATTTTTACTGGAAAATATGAGGCGATGGGAGACAGTGTATTTTTCGGGGAACAGCAAAGGAGAGAAAAATATGAGAAAAAACTGGGCAGCATTGGCACTCACAGGCATGTTATGCCTGACAACTTTTGCAGGAACACAGACTGTTTCCGCTGAGACAGCAGATTCCGCAAAACAGGTGGATATTGTATTCACACATGATACACATTCCCACCTCAACACATTTACGACCATTGTAGACGAAGCGGAAAAAGAAGTGGGAGGATTTGCGAGAATCAACACCTTGATCCAGGAGCAGAAAGCAAAAAATCCTGACACGCTGGTGATCGATGGCGGTGATTTTTCCATGGGAACCCTGATCCAGACTGTTTTTGAGACGCAGGCGGCAGAAATCCGCATGTTAGGCTATATGGGATGCGATGTGACCACACTCGGAAACCACGAATTCGATTACCGCTCCAAAGGACTTGCAAATATGTTGAACAGTGCGGCGGAGTCCGGGGATAATCTTCCGGCACTGGTTGTCTGCAATGTGGACTGGGAATCCATGGAGGCAGCAGGCTTAAGTGAGGGACAACAGCTGATCAGAGACGCATTTGATGAGTACGGGGTCAGTGACTATGTTGTATTGGAAAAAGGGGATACAGACATAGCTGTCGTAGGTGTTTTTGGTAAAGATGCACTTGCCTGTGCGCCGACCTGTGAACTTTTATTCAAAGATCCAATCGAGGCGGTAAAAGAAACGGTCGAAGAGATCAGGGAGAACGAGGATGTTGATATGATCGTCTGCGTTTCCCACAGCGGAACCTGGGAGGACGAGAGTAAATCAGAGGATGAAAATCTGGCAAAGGCAGTGCCGGATCTCGATCTGATCTTAAGCGGTCACACACATACAACACTGGAAGAGCCAATAGTCCATGGAGATACCTATGTGGTATCCTGCGGTGAATATGGTAAGAATCTCGGTGAACTTTCCATGACACAGAAAGCAGATGGACGCTGGGAGATGACTTCTTACGAAATTGTGCCGGTCACAACAGACATTGATCAGGATGCAGACACCCAGACAACCATTGACCAGTTCATGGATACGGTAGATACCGATTATCTGGCACAGTTCGGCTATACCAAAGATCAGGTGTTAGTGGAAAATGATGTTGATTTTTCCACACAGAAAGATCTGGAAAATATCCATGAGGAACACAACCTCGGCGATATTATGTCGGACGCCTATGTGTATGCGGTGGAAAATGCAGCCGATTATGACGGTGTTCCGGTGGATGTTGCAGTCGTTCCAAGTGGAACGGTACGTGATACTTATGCAAAAGGTGACATTACAGTAGAGCAGGTGTTCAATTCCTTTTCCCTTGGAATCGGTGCAGACGGAGTGCCTGGCTATCCGCTGATCAGCGTGTATCTGACCGGAAAAGAGTTAAAGACGGCAGCGGAGATCGACGCATCCGTTTCTGATTTTATGACAACGGCGAGATTATATTGCAGCGGACTTGATTTTACTTACAATCCAAACCGCATGATTTTAAATAAAGTGACAGATGTGTATCTGGACGATGGTACACAGAGAATTGAGCTTGAGGATGATAAATTATACCGCGTGGTCGCAGACCTTTACAGCGGACAGATGTTAAGTGCCGTAACAGATATGTCTTACGGACTGTTATCACTGGTTCCAAAGTATGCAGATGGAACACCGATCGAAGATTTTGAGGATGTCATCATCACAGAGAACGGAAAAGAGTTAAAAGCGTGGGATGCGATCGCAAGATACATGGAGTCATTTGAGGATACAGACGGCGATGGAATCGCCAATGTGCCGGAATACTATAGCACCACACATTACAGAAAGCAGGTAGATGACAGCCGGAATATCATTGACCTTGTAAAAAATCCAAATAAATTCACCGCGATCATTGTTGGTGTGATTGCAGTGTTGATTTTACTTGTCATTTTCATTACATTATTAATTAAGAAAATCGTGAAAAAAGTAAAATCCCGCAAGATGAAAAAGTAAAATATTTTTTCCGGTATCAGCGGATCATTCAGACATACGTTGAAAAGAAAGTTTACATAAGTCGGGATTGGCAGGGAGAATCAAAATGAGCGAAAAGGACAACATGGAAAAGGTTCTCAGGGAATTACATGTCCTTTTATCAAAAAGCAATCCATATGAGAGAGATTCAAACTATCTGGTCGTAAATAAGAAAGAGATGCTGGATGTTTTAAAACAGCTTGCAGTCTGCATGTCAGAAGTTATGGATGAGTACGAACTGACGCAGCAGGGCAGGGAGCAGGCGCAGAGGGAAAACCGGAAGATCGGGGAAGAAATCATCAATGACGCCAGAGCAAAAGCAGAGGATGTTTATGCTGCGTCGGTTATGTATACGGATGAAGCGCTCCGTCGGATCCTTGATATTATGGATGAGGCGAATGAATCTGTAAAAGCGGTCTATGACAGCATGGGCGAAAAGCTTGCGAATGAAAGAAAACTGGTTTCCGGTGACAAGCTGGAATTAAAGAGTCTGCTGCAGGATCTTAAGGATACGGACAAATACATGGGTATTATTGAGGAGCGGAATAAGAAGATCGCGAAGGAGAAGAAATGGAAAGGAGAGGGAACAGAACCCTCTCCGTATGCAGCAGTGAAGCCGGAGATCAAGATCAACCGCGATTATTTTGAACAGCAGGGAATCTCCTTGGAAGAACCGGAGGAGGAACAGCCGGAAGAAAAAACAGAGAAAGCTGCCCCTGAGATCAGCGTGAATCTGGATTCTGAGTACTTTAAGTGGAAGGAGCAGGAAGGAAACGAAGGGACCCTAGAGGATGAAAAACAGCCGGAGAAAAAAGGATTCTTTGGGAAATTTATGAAATAAAATTAATTGTGTACAACCTATTGACAAAGATGCCAATAGGTTGTATTTTATTATACATAAAGATTGAACACAATTAAATTGTAAGCAATATAAAAGGAGAGAAAAACAATGAGTAAATTTTATGATTTTGAAGCGGAAGATGTAATGTGTAACATGCATAAAATGGAGGAATATCAGGAACAGGGTTTTGGGATTTTAGATTTCCCTTGCAATCAGTTTGGAAATCAGGCACCGGGCACCAACGAGGAGATCGTGTCATTCTGTGATGCAAAGTTTGGAATCACATTCAAGCACTATGCAAAAATTGACGTGAACGGCGCAGATATCAAATGGAACTTTACAAAATTTTTAATTGACCGGAATGGCAACGTGGTAGAACGGTTTGAGCCGACAACAGACATGGATGTGGTAGAGGAAAAAATCAGAGAAATTCTATAATGTTGTAAAAACAACGGAAATTCTGCTCCCAATTGCGTATAGTAAAGATACAAAAAAAGGAAACTATATATGAAAATAAATCGCACAGTATCATTGCCAAAAGGAGCGTAGGAAGTATGAATAGAGAAGAGCAGAAGCAGACCATTAAAGATTACCTGAAACGCCTCGGAGCAGGCGAGGAATTGGAGAGTGTCCGCGTTGATTTTGTGAAAAAATTTCAGTCGGTAGACGCGGCAGAGATCATGAATGCAGAGCAGGAACTTATCAAAGAGGGAACACCGATCAGTGAAGTGCAGAGATTGTGTGATGTTCATTCTGCGTTGTTTCATGGAAAAACAAGAGAAGAGCAGATCGCAAATGCTGAAAAAGCAACGGTAGATTCTATCCGGGAACAGAGATTTGCAAAGACGGCGGAGCTTGTGAAGATTCCGGGGCATCCACTTCACACATTTACGTTGGAGAACGAAGCACTTGCCAAAACGATTAAAAAATGCAGGGAAGCATTAAAGAGCGGGCATGTAGAGTACAAGCTTATAGAAGAAGTCCGGCAGCTTGCAATCCATTATGCCAAAAAGGGAGATCTTCTTTATCCGCATTTAAAGGTAAAGTATGA
>OGGW01002666.1_pt1 | contig 10793 bp, 5 predicted proteins | sample 1571291 | NCBI WGS metagenome assembly OGGW01 (sample SAMEA2582028, study PRJEB24529) | metagenome | biome: Human gut stool | place: China | collected 2011 | reverse complement strand
ATGGATAGTCAAGCTTTGAATTCAGTTAAGGCAACCGCTTTATATAATCTTGCTTTAAAATTTTATTTAAATAATGTAACTGAGAATGATCGTCTAGAATATATACAGCAATGGGGAATTATAAATAATGATTATATCTTGAATGGAATATTGGAATTATTACCTAATATATATATATCTTTGGAATTGGCTTTACGTGCTATACAATATGGATCAAAAGAGGGAAAAGATTTAGTTGTTCAAATTTATAATGATAAGAACTTTGATAATTATAATAAATCATTAGTTAAATATGTAGAAAAATTAGAGTTTCAATTTAATGCGTAATAAGTATTATAAATAAGTTAGCACATATCATTTCTATCAAAATTAGTAATAATAAAGAATAATATTTGTAAAAGAACCATTTCAACTGAGACTGTCTTGTTGAAATGGTTCCTTTTATTCTCTATTTAGTTTTGTGTTTCACACGCTCTAATATGCACCGCTAGTTCCCTAATAATCCCCAAACATCGTTCTATTTCCCTGCGTATATCCTGGCTGCTTGTATAGCGACCTTTTTTTTCTTCATTAGCATGAGCCGTATCATTACGAACTTGTTTGAGTGTATTGTACGACGTTAGCAAATCAATGGTATCGTTGACGAGTGGTTCAGACAAGCATTGATTGAGTGATAAACCTTTAATATTAAATACATTATTAGGAAAATCATTTTGGTAATTGTACCTCTAGAGATTGGTATCATTAGATGTAAAGTTGAAAATGACTTTATATCCATCGTCTTTACAATTGCTTTTGAAACCGTTAAATAATTCTTTTCGTATTAGGAAATATTTAGCACCTCTATTTATGGAAATACAATAGTCATCGTCGACGTGTAGTAGATTTTTTATAGCAGAATGCTCCTTTGTTATTAAGCTAATACATACTTGACGGATTTCTTTTGGGAAGGCATTTAGATTTCCTATATTAGATCCGTTTAGTGTGATATCACTTAGAAATTTTATAAATTGTTTGATGGAATACTGTGAAGGGTTATCCTTTTGTGAGATATTATAAAGCTTCATGATACCCTTCACCTGTTGGTAAACGTTAGTTTCCAATAACGGTAGATTGGTTGCTTCTTTTGAAATTAGACCATTTTCAGAAGTTGTTAATTGACTAATACGGATAGATTCTGTTGCTAATTCGTCCCAATAGGTATGGAATACTTTTTTTGTAGCCTTAATAGCTTTATTCATATAGCTGGTCTGTAGGCTTACCAAAAAAGCACCAATCTTATCGTTGATTTGGTTGAAGTGGAGCATTTCTGGACTACGATTGTCATCCTTTTTGGTTTCGAATTTATTTTTATCAAGCGCGATAATTTTTTCTTTCAAAATCGTCCGAGGCACATATTCAACAAATAGTGCCAATGCTTGTTGCAAGTAATCGTTTTGCAAGCACCATTCGATGTATACGAGGTCATCCTCTGGATCGGATACTATGGTCTCGTAGCTTTCTTGAATTTTATTGCGCATGAGCTGAAAGATACCTAACTCAAACTGACTATTATCTTGCTTGCGACTGGCAATATTGGTGAATAATGTATTGATACCCTCCACGGATGATTGGAATAATCCGCGACTAGATAGGCTAATTGCTTCTGAAAAATCACCCATTTTAGCGAGTAGTTGATTGGTTAATTCATCTTCGGTGTTAGTTTGGTCAAAGTAATGACGTAATGTTTTTGCATCACCATAGTGGGTGAACTCGGAGAAACCGGCAATCATGTCGAATAGGAAATATATATCCTTGCTTTCATATACAGTAATCGTATTGCTTTCATTATCTAAGTTAGCATATGAAATGGAGCCGATTTGAATTCCTTGGTAGGCTACGAGACGAATAATGGCAAGCATGAGCATGATAGCTGTGCGAGGTCCACCTGTCAAATCTACATGTAATGTTACCGTATCCTCTTTAGGCTGGGCATGATAAAACTTCATCATTTGTTGTGACATGTTGAGGATGCTTGCCTTGAGGTTGCTGATGTTTTCAATATCGCCACATTCGATATATTCTACCGTGTTAGAGGACCAGTCTAAATCGATATTATATTCATTGATAAAATCATTTATACGTGATTCAAAGATTTGCTTTGTTGTAATATGTTGACTCGGATTGTCTACACGTTTGATTTTTGTTGAAAGTTCCTTTGTTTCAAAAAAGAATAGTTTTTCTAATGTAAACTGGTTCCGTTTATCATGAAGTACGGTCTTTAATACAGATTCACTAGTTTGTATGATTTCGTTATAAGGCTTTTTAATCGTTGTCGATACAAGTGTATTTCTGAGCTTATCTTCATCATATGGGAATTTAGACTTAAATGCTGTCAAAAACGTAAGGTATATATGGTGTTCCATTATGACTCTCCTAACAATGTAATGGCTTGTTTGTAGATACTGTCGAGTTTTTCTTTGAGTGTTTGTGGTTCATGTACGCGGACTGCAGCACCGAGGGACAATAGGATACGTAGGATATCCGTTTCTTGGAATGGCAAGTATGCTACATTGAGTGTAAACTCGTTCGGATCTATTTCACTCCCTACAATGTCATAGTTAGAGAAGGCATTAAAACAACGATCGATGGCATTATTAATATCGTATACAGAGAAGGTTACGGTTTGTTGGTTTGTCTCTTGGTATTCTCTGTACATTGCATCTATATCGATGGCACTCTGATTTACGCCAACTGTGACATTAGGTAGGTTGTGCAGTGGATAATATCCAAACGTATGATCATCAAGGTGATATCCAATGAGTGCATAGCCATTGGTAGCTCCGTTATATTCCATCTTGCAAGGAAGTACTGTCATGGTAGTTCCGGCAGTAGTCCAAGAGATACTCGTACCGTTCATCATGGCTTCAGTACAACGTTGATGATTTTCGTAGGACTTCGGTGTTTCATCGATGGCGAGACTGCGGTTGTTCCACGTGTGATTTGGTAATGTATTTGGTACATCGTATAATGCTTGTGCCAATCGTTGGCTCACAGTATGAGGTATCATCCAGTTGATACGATTATCACTTAGTAAATCTTTTAAGAACATACGCTCTGCTGTAGTGGTGGCGAGAGCTTGTAAATCCGGAAATAGTGGTTCTAGCCCATGCGCCTCTGGTCGAACAATATAGCTCGGTAAGGCGTGTTCGTATTGGTCATTTTCTTCTACCGGTGCATAACTATCCAATAATGGACGGTGCTTCATGATGAAGTGTAAATCATCTAATGTGTAGGCGACGCCATTAATGAGGTCTTGTTGAATTCGGTACTGTGTGGCACAGGTTACGGCCGTGATTTCATTTAGTAGTGGTGAGGTGGTCGCGTCTGATTCAACTGGTTCGGGTGAAAGCAGATTCCAAGATGGATGTACTTTTTTTGTATAACTAGTTGGCTCGGATACAGTTTCATGTTGTGTGTATCGTAGATTATCATTGAATCGTGTGCGAATGCTTTCCGGTGTGCTTTGTATGATTTCAATATAAGGTAAAAAGGTACGCAACAGAGGCAGTAGGATTTGTCCATCTTGAACGTGCATACAAACATCCGTGTATTCTGTCGTAGATGCTTCGCAATTAGTTAACATGTAGCGGAATGTATCTGAAAAATGAGTCCATGCTATCTCGTAGCCCTGTAACTTGTGGAACCGTAGATGAAGTATTGTATTATACCGTGCTTTAGCTACTGGTATTGGCGTATCACTGTTATAAGTGTTTTTTATGCTTACGGCATTGATAGCATCAATCCGGTAGGTAACGAGTGTATGATGATGTACGGCAATAAGGTAATCGCGGTTACCTATATAATCTGATTCAATCCGCACAGGTCGAACCATTACTTTGGGTCTACGTTTATTGCAGAAATTAAGCTCAACCATTTTATGGTGATGTAAGGCATCGGCCAAGGTGTATAGAATCGTTTCATCGATGACGTGCAATGGATTGGTATAGGTAAATACATATTGTGACTCGTAGATAGGTGGTGCTGGTTGTTCCAGTTCATCTAATAGGGAGGTATCGGAGGTGAGCGATTGTAGTTTGGCTAGTAAGGTGTGTCCAGCAGTGCTAAAAAGAGCTATATTTTTATAGATAAAAACAGCACGATTTAGCTGTTCTAATTCTTGTCGTGTACACGATTCAAGACCGATTGAAACTAAGCTATATACATAGGTATTCTTTTGTATAATTTCCTTAAAAATACCAATTGTAACGAGTTTTTTTACGATCCGTGTTAGGGTTTGCTTTTCGATAAAATCTCTATATTTCTCCTCTAAAAACGATTGGTATGCCGGTAATATATACGGATCATCGTTGATGTGATCATATATCTCAGTCATGGTACAGCTCGTATATTTACTGATAGTATCGATTATAGCTAAAATTAGGATAATTATTTCAGTCTTCATCGCATAGAGTGCGTACAAATCGGCTAAATAGTTGTGGCCCCAGTAGAAATCTTGCTTGGCAATGGTATGGACACGCGTACGTCCGATTTGTGTGTCTCGAATCTTGGATCCCATATTAAAATAGGCAAGGCGTTTTAAGTAATCGTCATGTAAACTCTTCTTGATACCTCGTTTTGGTGCCGTGTTTCTCGTATGTAGGCCCATGGCTAAGCTACGAAAAAAGAGACGCATATTTTTAACGTTTTTTAGATAATTCGTTACACTTGGCATAGGTCCTCCTCTATTGAAAAATGAAACTTTCATGAATACTATATCAAATTTTAATGTATTTATATAGAGGTTTACTGTACAACCGTGATTAATTCCTAGTTTTTTTGAACTGTTATGCATCTCGGTACTGGTTATAATAACGCTACAGATAGAACAAGGAATTAGTGATGGATAAGGGAATCTATTCCCGAGGAGGATTATATGGCATTTACAAATTGGAACGTAACGGACGAAGAATTAGTGGGTATGAGCGACGACAAGAACATGACGATGCACAATCGGATGCCTGTCAATGATGATGGGGTTATTGTTGAAAGCCTAGTTACTAGCAAGGATGTATTTGAGGCACGTCGTGAGGGGAACCTTGATCGTGCGTATACGATGGCTAAAACCTTGATGGAGCAGCCAGATCCTAGTCAGTGGGATATTCGTGCTTGTGCATGGTGCTTAATTGATCTTATCAAACGGGCCAATGCGATGCATGAAGATGCCGAGGTAGAGTTGTACCAAGGAGAGTTACAAAAGTTATCTATCGATGAAGCGGATGAGGTCTTGTTTAAACAAACGTTATACGCGTTGCGTTTAGGTAGCCCCGCCATGAAGGAATTATCTGCTATTAAACAGCTTAAGGATACTGGTAATATTCGAGAAGCTACGGAAAAAGCGAAGGCTTTGTATGCAGAGTTCCCCGATGATGTGACAATCAAACGCTCCTATGCATGGTGTTTATATAAGATACTACAGCAAAAGGCAAAGGAGGCACCTATTAACATCCAACATGTGACAGGATGTTTGGATGAACTATTCTCGTTAGAGATTTCACAAGAGGTATCATTATTACGGTGTATTTGGGGAACGGTGTTATCCATTGAAAATGTGGAGGGGCACATTGCATTGTACAATTATGCATTACAAATGGATTTTGATAAACTTGAAGAGTGCGATTATCAAGTGGCACCGTATGTGGGCAGCGATGGGAAACATCACGAATGGCCATCCTTGGTGATGCGTGTTCTTAAGAAATCCTTGGATAGCCTCAATCGGTATGTAGATAAGGATATCATTCATCATTTGTGTGATATCACAGAAGAACGAATGCGTTCCTTGACGGAAAATACATTCTTCTTACAATGGTCCTTGGCAAAGGCGTACCTGTTAGTGGGTGAAGCCGATAAAGCACGAGATATCATTCTCCACCTATTACAATCTAAGCCCAGTTCGTTCTGTCTTTGGAATGGTTTGGCAGAAACTATGGAGGGTGATCATGATATGGCATTATCTTGTTATGCTAAGTCGCTCACGCACCAATGTGATTTACAATTTAATGGGCGTGCTAAATTGGGCCTTATTCAAGAACTGGTGGCGTTAGGTCAGTATGATGTGGCCAGTGCTGAAGTCCAAGCATTGCACGCGTATCGCACGAAGGAAGGTCATAAAATAGGCGAAGCCCTCAATCAATATATGCATGCTAGTTGGTATGTAACGGATAGTCCAGCCGTTGATGCAGGGTTTTATAAGGACCATAGTTTGGCAGCAGCAAAGTTGCTCAATACATTCTTACCAACCACTATTGGTGTAGTTACTTACATTTCAGAAAAAGCACATAAGGCATTTATCGTAGCTGAAGGTGATAAATTGCTTACGTATCACTATGATGATGCGGCGTCCATCCATGAAATGGACGTAGTGTCTGCTGTCTATACAACCTACGAACGTCCTGATGGTACTATGGGATTCCAAGCCGTATCTTGTGAAATTACCGATCAAGAGGCTCCTAGTACTCTTATCAAACAATTTGGCGAAAAAATTAAAGTTATCGGATTAGGTATGGCTTTCACAGTGAAACATAATGTATTTATCGATAAACAATTGGTAGAACAACATCAATTGATGAACGGTGACGTCGTTTCGTTGACCGCTATCCGCTCCTTTAATAAGAAAAAGAATAGTTGGGGCTGGCAAGCCGTGGATATTGACTCTATTCATCGTGCTGACGATACTAGCGAGGACGTTTCTGTCATTTAACGGTGGCTGATTATTTTGAATTATAGTGAACATAATATAGACCTATCCATGTATTATTGTGGATAGGTCATTTTTATGGGGGGAATCATTTTCTAGTCCTGTAAAAGTTTTAAAAATCGGCATAATCCTAATGACTGTCTGCTTATTTGAAATTTTAATGTGAAAAGAAAATGAAATAACATATTGACGTTAAATCTAGAAACCCTTATAATGACTGTATCTTAAGAAAAAACATTTTCTTCCAGTATTTACCTATATCCATAGGCCTTGTGGATCAAATGTGAGCGCGTTTTGACCGTTTACGGTGTGAGGTTTTCCAAAACCTATTTTTAAGCCCCATGAATACTGGCTTTGTAAGGTATGCTGTTGCAACAGTACTTACCGTTTACGGTATTGAAACTTGCAGGATGATACGCATCTGCTGCTCCTTTGAATCTTGTTGCAACAGTACTTACCGTTTACGGTATTGAAACGCACAGATAAAATGTATCAAAACATCGTTGACGGTTGCAACAGTACTTACCGTTTACGGTATTGAAACGAGGAGAAAAACTATGAAGATGACTATCGAATGTACGTTGCAACAGTACTTACCGTTTACGGTATTGAAACTTGATTTCGGCAGTGTCCCTTCGGGTCTTTACTACTGGTTGCAACAGTACTTACCGTTTACGGTATTGAAACCTGTAGGTCGTGATACATTTGCGTTCGGCTCTTCTGCGTTGCAACAGTACTTACCGTTTACGGTATTGAAACGCTACGAATACTTTTTTCATTTTGAATTCCTTTCCTCCGTTGCAACAGTACTTACCGTTTACGGTATTGAAACCTTCTAAAGTCAACACTAAATCTAATAATTCCTTATCAGATTGTTGCAACAGTACTTACCGTTTACGGTATTGAAACGAATACCCTACTACATTCCGTGTGTTCTTCTTCTTGGGTTGCAACAGTACTTACCGTTTACGGTATTGAAACCAAACTTGCCATCGTTTTCAGCAATCTTTGGTTGGTTGCAACAGTACTTACCGTTTACGGTATTGAAACCTGATGTATTCGTTTTTTGTAAGACATCTAACTACGTTGCAACAGTACTTACCGTTTACGGTATTGAAACTCACCTCCTTTCACAATATGCAGTTGGTAGTGGTGCGGGTTGCAACAGTACTTACCGTTTACGGTATTGAAACGGATATCGTAATCAATATCCGAATCTTTGTTCGCATTGTTGCAACAGTACTTACCGTTTACGGTATTGAAACAGTGGAGACTACGTAGAAATTTCTGGACAATTGTCCATGAATGTTGCAACAGTACTTACCGTTTACGGTATTGAAACTAACGTAAATTTCGTCATCCTTAACAAGTTTTATGCCAAGTTGCAACAGTACTTACCGTTTACGGTATTGAAACGTATATGCTTCAGCGATATCGAATGTACACAACCGTTGCAACAGTACTTACCGTTTACGGTATTGAAACCTACTGTTACTTTAATGTTTGTGCCAGGACGAAGATTCGTTGCAACAGTACTTACCGTTTACGGTATTGAAACGCTCCAGGGAACTCCTTCATTACGCCGAATACAGTATCATCGTTGCAACAGTACTTACCGTTTACGGTATTGAAACGGCATGTTAGAAGTATTTGTTTTTACAATTTCTCTGGTTACAACAGTACCTACCGTTTACGGTATTGAAACTTTGGCAACAAGAAGAATTTGTAACCATGATCTTTTGCCAGTTGCAACAGTACCTACCGTTTACGGTATTGAAACCAGATAGGATCATATGCTGTCCCAGGACCAGCTTTGGCCGTTGCAACAGTACCTACCGCTTGCGGTATTGAAACACTAGATATTCTGCAATATCAATTAGTTAATCTTTTTCTGGTTGCAACAGTACTTACCGTTTACGGTATTGAAACCCATCAAAATTGATTTCGTAGCACCCTTGCATTGTGAGGTTGTAACAGTACTTACCGCTTGCGGTATTGAAACTCGTCTAACTGAAATTGCCATGTCCACATTATTTAGATAGGATTAGTACCTATCACATCAAAATCATAATTATCATTTTAGAGCTGTTATAGAACAGCTCTTTTTTGATTCCTAGTAAAAGTTATTTTCGCTATATTTTTAATCTCCCTATAATGAACTCATAAGTTAAGCTCTCTGATTGTGACATCATGTGACATGATATATACCTCCATGATGAATACAAAATATAATAGATTTTTTATAAAAGGAATCCTTAGATAATGTACTGATGTTCTTTCAGTGGCTTAGCCTAATTATGTTGTTTGTATATAAAATAGGAGAGACTAGTATGCATCATATTACAATTAGCACTACAGGTATGTTTGATGAGATTCGCTCATCATTGGTTGGACCTGTAGAGAAAAAGGAAGTTCCAACATTTATATTTGCTTTGAATTTCTCTACTTATATAGATGAGTTCGATAGCAGCAAAAAATATGAACTAGAGGATCAAGATATTAAATTCGAGCGTAAACGGATTCGCGAATTTGTTAAAGCCGTTTGTAAAGATGAGGGCAAGCCTTTTGAAGAGTGTCGTAGTACATTGCTTTCTGCTTTGCCTGAATTTATTCGTTATGGCACCTACAATGGAGCGCCATTGTTATCAACACCACGAAATGGATCGTATGAGATTTATGCTATGTATAAAAGTGTTGAAGGTCGTAGATTAATATTTCAAGAACTTGGTTCTTCTAAGGAAAGAGCTCAATATGTATACGACCATATGTTACGTTATTTTATAACAAAACTGTTTTCTAATATGGGGAATTTTGGATATATATCAGATTCAAATAACATACAAACAACTTTATAAGTATATATTATACAGCTGCTATAAGATAATGTAGTTAAGGATTATATTCCATTTGATAGAATCCAAGTATCATCTACCCCTACTCAGTATGTAATGAATAAGTCCAATCAAGTTTATTCTGAATTTCTTCTCATTGCCGATGCCTTGGGTGCTTACATGGTGCAAGAAATGAAGGGCGATACAGAATCTGAACAGTTAGTCTCTTTATCTAGCAACCTATTTTTCCGCGATATTTGTAAACCGATGTGCAGACTATTCATAGATTCTAGTGATGCTCATATATCGGTATATGATGAATGTAATTCTTGGGTGGATAATTTAATAGAGCAGTTTTGGTATAGCAAATACACTGCATTTCGTAATACACTACGTGAAGTACCACGGTGTGATGATGGGGTATTAGCATACGTGAAAGCTAGTACAGTGTTTCCATTAGTAGAAGCGGCTATTAAAAAGCTTTCGCTATCTAAGCTCGGTATTGAACTACATGCTAAGCAAGAGCAATATAAAGAATATCTAGATTTCTTGTTGGCCTATGATAAAGATGTAGATTCACTAATAGCAGAAATGCATTCATCAAACAATAGCTTGCAAACGTATATTTCTGGTTCAATTTTAGAATTGTATAATCAATCTCTATTCCCTAAATGCGATTGTCCTCCTAATATAAAAGGGAATCTTAATAGTGAAATATGTTGTCAGATATATTGTGCTATTGATTCATGTAAGCGTGCTATTAGGAAATATCATATGTATGAACGTGTTTTTCCTATCGTGGACTACCTAGATGCACTTGTAAGGAATATTGATATTCCTTCGACCGACTCTTGGGAGTATGAATATATATCAAAAGTATCTCGCATATCCAAGTGGTATAGAGCTTTAGCCTATGCTTTCACAGGTAGTAGCGAGGCTGAAAGTATTTTCAAAGAATTGATTCAAGCTCAGGAACAAGAACCATTAGTCGAGCATTGTGAATCAGAAGCATTTGTAGCGGATATAGCAGAACCAGTAAATGCATTTTCTTTAGATTTCTTGCATTATGCATTATTGCAATATTACGTGGAAACGAATAATCGTAAGAGCTATGAATTATATATTGAGACTATATATCCTTCTCTTTCCCAAAATCACTTTGATTTTATGAGTCAAATGCATACATTGCTAGGTAATATAGATGAGGCAGATTATGAAAATTATAA
>OGGW01002663.1_pt1 | contig 10811 bp, 9 predicted proteins | sample 1571291 | NCBI WGS metagenome assembly OGGW01 (sample SAMEA2582028, study PRJEB24529) | metagenome | biome: Human gut stool | place: China | collected 2011 | reverse complement strand
GCTAAGTCGATCAATATTTCCTGCGGCGCGCGCCTTGCGCCCTTCGATATCCAGGAGCTGCGGGAGATCACCATGTACGACGAGCTGGAGCTGGACACACTGGGCGACCGGAAAACGGCGCTGTTTCTCATCATGAGCGACACCGACAGCACCTTCAATTTCCTCATTTCCATGATTTACAGCCAGTTATTCAACCTGCTGTGCGAAAAGGCCGACGACGTGTACGGCGGCAGGCTCCCCGTCCCTGTGCGCTGCCTCATCGACGAGTGCGCCAACATCGGGCAGATACCGAATCTGGAAAAGCTCATGGCTACCATCCGCAGCCGCGAGATTTCCGCCTGTCTGGTGCTGCAAGCTCAAAGCCAGCTAAAGGCTTTGTACAAGGACAACGCCGACACCATCATTGGCAACTGCGACAGCTCGATTTTTCTGGGCGGCAAGGAGCCCGGTACGCTGAAGGAGCTGAATCAGGCGCTGGGGAAAGAGACCATCGACACCTTCAATACCGGTGAGAGCCGTGGACGGGAGGTGTCCCACAGCCTGAACTATCAGAAGCTGGGCAAAGACCTTGCCACGATAGACGAGCTGGCAGTGCTGGACGGCGGCAAGTGCATCTTGCAGCTTCGGGGCGTGCGCCCCTTCCTCTCGGATAAGTACGACATCACCCGTCACCCCAATTATAAGTATCTGTCGGACGCAAACCCAAGGAACGCCTTTGATATCGAAAAGTATCTCTCCACAAGGCTGGTGCCGAAAGCGGATGAGGTCTATGAGGTGTTCGACGCGGGCCGCGTCTGAGCGCACAAGCCCGCCGCCAACCGCGCGGCGGCTTTTCATATAGATACGGATGAGAAAAGACGCTTCCTCGCTTGCAGGGTCGGAACGAATCCATGAACTAAAATTTGAAAGGAGAAGCCGGAATCGGGGCTGCATCGCAGCTTTCGCTCCGGCTCCTGCTGTATCCGCGAGATTTCAACACAACCAACACCCAATGATTCCGGCAATACAAATATGGAATTTTTCAACTCTGCTGTCGGCGTTCTCCAGACCCTCGTCATCGCCCTCGGTGCCGGCCTCGGCATTTGGGGAGCCATTAACCTGCTGGAAGGCTACGGAAACGACAACCCCGGCGCTAAAAGTCAGGGCATGAAGCAGCTCATGGCGGGCGGCGGCGTGGCGCTCATCGGCGTCATTCTCGTACCCCTGCTCTCCGGCCTGTTCGGTTAATCGCCCGCATCAATCCTTCGCGGCGTCCGCCCCCAGGGCGGGCGCTGCGGGAAAGGAGGGTAAAGCCCATTGGATTTGATATGGCAGAAATTCACCGAATGGCTGAAGGAGCTGCTGGTCAGCGGCATCATGGACAACGTGAACGGACTGTTTGACAACGTGAACAGCCGCGTGGCGGGCATCGCCGGACAGGTGGGCGCTACGCCCCAGGGCTGGAACAGCGGCGTCTACGGCATGATCCGAACGCTGTCGGACAATGTGATTTTGCCCATCGCGGGCGTGATCCTCGCATTTGTCATGACGCTGGAGCTGATTCAGCTCATTACGGAAAAGAACAATATGCACGACGTGGACACCTGGATGTTCTTCAAATGGATATTTAAGACCGCCTGCGCCGTGCTCATCGTCACCAACACATGGAACATCGTCATGGGCGTGTTCGAAGCGGCTCAGAGCGTTGTCAACAGCGCGTCGGGCATCATCATATCGGACACGTCTCTGACGTTCAACGAGCATATCGCGGGATTTGAAGCAAAGCTCCTGGATATGGAGGTCTGGTCGCTGCTGGGGCTGTGGCTGGAGTCCGTGGTCGTGCATCTTTCCATGTGGGCGCTGACCATCTGCATTTTCATCATCTGCTACGGCAGGATGATCGAGATCTACTGCGTGACCTCCATCGCGCCCATCCCCATGGCGACCATGGCCAACCGGGAATGGGGGCAGATGGGCCAGAATTATCTCAGAAGCCTGCTGGCGCTGGGGTTTCAGGGCTTCCTCATCATCGTCTGCGTGGCGATTTACGCGGTGCTGATCCAGAACATCGTGGTGGAGAGCAGCGTCTCGGCGGCCATATGGACGTGCATGGGGTACACGGTGCTGCTGTGCTTCACGCTGTTTAAGACGAGCTCCCTTGCCAGGAGCCTGTTCCACGCTCACTGACGGAGGTGATGAAATTTGGCATACGTTCCCGTACCCAAGGACTTGAACGCGGTGAAAACCAAGGTCATGTTCAATTTAACAAAACGGCAGATTCTGTGCTTTGGCGGCGGCGCGCTCATCGGCGTACCGCTTTTCTTTCTGCTCAAGGGCCATATCGGCAGCAGCGCGGCGGCCCTTTGCATGATGCTGGTCATGCTGCCCTTCTTCCTGCTGGCCATGTACGAAAAGAACGGTCAGCCGCCGGAGAAGCTCATCCGCAACATCGTGCAGGTGTGCTTCCTGCGCCCCAAGCAGCGCCCGTACAGGACGAACAATTTCTACGACCTGCTGAACCGGCAGGATATTTTGGATAAGGAGGTCTACGCGATTGTCCACAAACAAAAACCCCGCAAGAAAGCTCACACGAGCCGAGCGAAAGCAGATCGACGCGGCGATTGCAAGAGCCAGGCGTCAGGATAAGCGAAAGAAGTCCGCCCAGGACAGCATCCCCTTTCAGCGGATGTACCCCGACGGCGTGTGCCGCGTGACGGACAATTACTACACGAAAACCGTGCAGTTTCAGGATATCAACTACCAGCTCAACCAGAACGAGGACAAGACCGCCATTTTCGACGGCTGGTGCGACTTCCTCAACTATTTCGATTCCTCCATCCGCTTCCAGCTCTCCTTCATCAACCTCTCCGCCACGCGGGACACCTACGCCCGGCGCATCGCCATCCCCTTGCAGGGCGACTGCTTCGACAAGCTCCGCACCGAGTACACCGGGATGCTGCAAAGTCAGCTTGCACGGGGCAACAACGGGCTGATTAAGACCAAGTACCTGACCTTCGGCGTGGAGGCGGACAGCCTGAAAGCGGCAAAGCCCCGATTGGAGCGCATCGAGACGGATATCCTCAACAACTTCCGCCGTCTGGGCGTGACGGCGGAGAGCCTGAACGGAATGGAGCGCCTGCGCCTGCTGCACGGGATGCTCCACATGGACGAGCCGCAGCCCTTCCGCTTTTCGTGGGACTGGCTGGCCCCCTCCGGGCTGTCGGTGAAGGACTTCATCGCGCCCAGCGCCTTTGAGTTCAAGACCGGCAGCAGCTTCGGCGTAGGCAGCAAGACCGGCTGCGTATCCTTCTTGCAGATTTTAGCGCCGGAGCTCAACGACCGGATGCTGGCGGACTTTCTGGATATGGAAAGCTCCCTTATCGTCAGTATGCACGTCCGGTCCGTGGATCAGGTGAAGGCCATCAAGACCATCAAGCGCAAGATCACCGACTTGCAGAAGATGACCATCGAGGAGCAGAAAAAGGCGGTGCGCTCCGGCTACGATATGGATATTATCCCCTCCGACCTTGCCACCTACGGCACGGAGGCGAAAAAGCTCTTGCAGGAGCTGCAAAGCCGCAAAGAGCGTATGTTCCTTTTGACCTTCCTTGTGGTGAACGTGGCGGACAACAGGCAGCGCCTCGGCAACAACGTATTTCAGGCGGGCTCCATCGCCCAGAAGTACAACTGCCAGCTCACGCGGCTGGACTTCCAGCAGGAGGAGGGCTTCATGTCCGCGCTGCCGCTGGGGTATAACCAGATCGAGATCCAGCGGGGGCTCACCACATCCAGCGTGGCGATCTTCGTGCCGTTTACCACCCAGGAGCTGTTTCAGGACGGCAAGGAAGCCCTCTACTGCGGGCTGAACGCCCTTTCCAACAACCTCATTATGGTAGACAGAAAGCTGCTTAAAAACCCCAACGGGCTGATCCTCGGCACGCCCGGCAGCGGCAAGTCCTTCTCCGCCAAGCGTGAGATCGCCAACGTGTTCCTCGTCACAAACGACGATATCATCATCTGCGACCCGGAGGCGGAGTACGGCCCGCTGGTGGAGCACCTGCACGGGCAGGTAGTGAAGATCTCGCCCACCTCCACCGACTATCTGAACCCCATGGATTTGAACCTGAATTACAGTGACGACGAAAACCCGCTGAGCCTGAAATCCGACTTCATCCTCTCCCTGTGCGAGCTGATCGTGGGCGGCAAGGACGGCCTCATGCCGGTGGAAAAGACCATCATCGACCGCTGTGTGCGCTCTGTTTACCGGGAATACCTGAGCGACCCCCGCCCGGAGAAGATGCCGATTCTGGAGGACTTGTACAACGAGCTTCGCAGGCAGGATGAGAAGGAAGCGCAGTATATCGCCACGGCGCTGGAAATCTACGTCACCGGCTCCCTCAACGTGTTCAACCACCGCAGCAACGTGAATATCCAGAACCGCGTGGTCAGCTTCGATATCAAGGAGCTGGGCAAGCAGTTAAAGAAGATCGGGATGCTGGTGGTGCAGGACGCGGTGTGGAACCGCGTCACGATCAACCGGGAGCAGCGCAAGTCCACCCGCTACTATATCGACGAAATGCACCTTCTTCTGAAGGAGGAGCAGACCGCCGCCTATACGGTGGAGATATGGAAGCGATTCCGCAAGTGGGGCGGCGTTCCCACGGGCATTACGCAGAACGTCAAAGACCTGCTCTCCAGCCGCGAGGTGGAGAACATCTTTGAAAACTCCGACTATGTGTATATGCTCAACCAGGCTTCCGGCGACCGGCAGATTCTGGCGAAGCAGCTCAACATCTCGCCCCATCAGCTCTCGTATGTGACCCAATCCGCCGAGGGCGAGGGGCTTTTGTTCTACGGCAGCGTGATCCTGCCCTTCGTAGACCGCTTCCCCAAGGATACGGAGCTGTACAAAATCATCACGACCAAGTTATCGGAGCAGGTGCAGTCAGAATAGAGACGAGAAAGGATGTGCGAATATGAATAGCAACCTGATGATCTTTGAAAACCCGGAGTTCGGTGAACTGCGCTCCCTGCGCATGAACGGCGAACCGTGGTTCGTGGGCAGAGACGTTGCGATGGCGTTGGGCTATGGCAAGGGGAAGTCTCTGAATAATGCTGTTTCCAAGCACGTTGACGATGAGGACAAAGGGGTCACTGAAATGATGACCCCCGGCGGAAAGCAGAATGTTATTATCATCAACGAATCCGGCCTTTACGCTCTTGTCCTCTCCAGCAAGCTGGAGCGCGCAAAGAAGTTCAAGCGCTGGGTGACGGCCGAGGTGCTGCCCTCCATCCGCAAGCACGGGGCGTATATGACGGATGCACTCCTCACCCGGATGGATGAGCACCCCGAGCTGATCTCGGAGTATATCGGCAAGCTCCGTGCGGAAAACGCAAAGGCGAACGCCGCGCGGGAGGCACTGAAAAAGGCGGAGGCCGAGAACGCGCGGCTGGCTCCGAAGGCCAGCTACTACGATTCCTTTGTGGGCGTTGAGAGCGTGACCTGTCTTCGCTATACCGCCAAGGAGCTGGGCGTTCCGCAGAAGAAATTTATCGGCTACCTGCTGGAAAAGGGGTATGTGTTCAGAGACCGTCACCGCAGCGACCGTGTATTTGTCAGAGCCGGCAAGCGCAACGACCCGCTGTTTGTGACCAGAGATTTTTACCTTCCCAACGGAGCAAAAAGCGAATACACCCTCGTCACGCCTGCCGGAAAGGCGCATTTTCTGAAAATCGCGGAGAAAATCCGCGTCTGGGAGCCCCGTGAGGTTGCAGAGGGCAAAGACACCAGCGAACAGGCCGTCTTTGCCGCGTGCGTATGACGATCCAATCCCCACAGAATCGAGGTGATGAATATGGCAAAACGCTCGCCAAGGCTGATTTTCACCGAGGAAGAACGCGCCCTGCCGGAGCTGGAACGAGCTGTCCGCAAGGCGGACAGGGCGGCGGTTAAGCTGGAAAAGGCCGAAGCGAAAATTCCCAAGAAAACCGTTAAGGTCAAAAAGCGCGTTGTGGACAGTGAGAGCGGCAAGGTCACGACGCGCCTTTTCTTTGAGGAGGCGGACAAAAAGCGTCCGCCCTCCAAGCTGGCGCACGCCGCAAGGAAAGCGCCGCTGGATACCGTCCGCAGCGCAGTCCACCGCAAGCTCCGGGAGGAGGGCGGCGACAACCCCGGCACGGAGGCGGCGAACACCCTGACCGAGACGGCGGAGCGCACCCGGCGCATTGCGGAATCGGCGCACCGCTCCCATGCGGAAAAGCCCTACCGCAAAGCGGACAAGGCGGAAGCCGCCGCAGACAAAGCCAATCTCAAGGCGCTGAACAAACAGTACGAGCAGGAATACGGCAGGGCTTCCAATCCCTATTCCCGCTGGCAGCAGAAGCAGGCCATTAAAAAGGAATACGCCGCCGCAAAAGCGGGAAACGGCGCGAGGAATACCGTCAAAGCGTCCGAGACCACCGCAAAGGCGGCCAGGCGCGCCGCCGAGGGAAGCAAGGAACTCGGCAGCTTTTTTGTCCGGCACAAGAAGGGCTTCCTCATCGCGGGCGGTATCGCCGCCGCGATACTGCTGCTCATGACCTGCATTTCCTCCTGCTCCACGCTGTTTCAGGGCGGGGTGTCCGGCATTGCGGCCTCCACCTATCCGCTGGAGGACGCGGATATGCTGGCGGCGGAAGCCGCCTACTGCGCCATGGAGGACGAGCTGCGGGAATACCTGAACAGCTACGAAAGCACCCACGATTACGACGAGTACCACTTCGACCTGGACGAGATTGAGCACGACCCCTATGTGCTCATTTCCATGATTACCGCCCTCAAGGGCGGAGAATGGACGATTGACGAAATAGGCGGAATTCTGGAGACGCTGTTTGAAAAGCAGTATATCTTAACGGAAACCGTCGCTACGGAAACCAGATACCGCACCGAAACGCGCATCGGCTACTACACCGACGAAAACGGCAATCTGCAAAGCTACGAGTACGAGGCGGAGGTTCCCTACACCTACTATATCTGCCATGTGGAGCTGGAAAACTTCAACCTCTCCCATGTGCCGGTGCATATCATGTCCCACGATCAGCTCTCCATGTACGCCGTGTATATGAGCGTGCTGGGCAACCGCCCAGACCTGTTCCCCGATTCCCCGTATGTGAACCGGTACTACTATACCCAGTATGAGAAGTACGAGATACCCCCGGAGGCGCTGGCGGATGAGCAGTTCGCCGCCATTATCAAGGAAGCGGAGAAGTATCTGGGCTACCCCTATATCTGGGGCGGCAGCTCGCCCGCCACTTCCTTCGACTGCTCCGGCTTCGTTTCGTATGTCTACAACAACTGCGGTCTGCATTGGAACTTCGGCAGGCTGGGCGCGGAGGGGCTGCGGGGCATGTGCGCCTATGTCTCCCCGGAAAGCGCCCGTCCCGGCGACCTGATCTTCTTTGAAAAGACCTACGACACCGCAGGCGCGTCCCATGTGGGCATCTATGTGGGCAATAACAGGATGCTCCACTGCGGCGACCCCATTCACTACGCTTCCATCGACACGAGCTACTGGCGAAGCCATTTTCTCCAATTCGGCAGATTGCCTTAGCAACAACCATATCAACGCAAAAAGGAGGATGTTATGAACCCGCGACTTGAAAAGCTGCGTCAGGAGCGCGAGAAGCTGGCGGAAAAGCTCGCATCGCTGACCGCACGGCTCAAAGCCCTGGACGAGCAGATTCTGAAGCTGGAAAACACGGATATTGTGGGCATCGTCCGCGAGAACGGACTGACCATCGAGCAGCTGGCGGCGCTGATGGAGATGCTGGAAAAGCGTCCCACGGCGGCGCTGCCCGACGAATACAGAAAAACGGAGGATTTTGTGAATGAAGAATAAATGGAGATTTTTCGCCGTGACGCTGGCCGTCGTGCTCTGCATGACGGTCTTTTCCGTTACGGCCTATGCAGGCGGCGATATGGTCGATTCGACAATGGGCGACCCGACCATGGGAACCCCAACTGCAACCACACAGCCGGAGAATACGAATACCGGTGAGCAGACCCCAAACGGACAGACCCTGACCGTGCTTGTGACCGAAAATGCGGACGGAAGCCATACCGTGACCATCGGGGATCGGAGCTGGACACTTCCCGCCAAACGGGAGCAGTCCGGAAAGGTGGTCAACGTCCGCACCTATTTGAACCTGCGCACCGGCCCCGGCACGGATTACACCGTGGTCGGGCGTCTGCTCAACGGCGCGGAGGTGAAGGTGCTGGAGGAAAGCAACGGCTGGTACAAGGTGGTCGTGCCGGAGCAGACCGGCTATGTATACGGCAAATACCTTGACGTCATGAACGCGCCGACAGAAAACAGCGGAAACGATACGGATATGGCGGGACTGCCGGAGCTGCTGCTGCAATATTACGCCGCTGCCGGAGGTTCCGCGCCCTTGACCCCGGACGGCAACCTGACGCTCATGGACGATATCGGCTCCGCTTTCGGCGCAGGCAAGCAGTTCATCACCGTGACGACCAAGGGCGGCAACACCTTTTATCTCATCATCGACCGGGATGATAAGGGCAATGAGAACGTCCATTTCCTGAATCTTGTGGACGAGGCCGACCTGCTGGCGCTGACCAAGGACGGCGAGAGCATCGTCCCCGCCTGCGCCTGCACGGACAAATGCGCCGTGGGCAAAATCAACACGGGCTGCAAGGTGTGCAGAACCAATATGAGCGAGTGCGCGGGCAAGGAGCAAGCCGCAGAAATTACGCCACAGCCCGCCGAGCCTGCGGAGACCGCGCCCGAAAAGAAGTCCAACGGCGCGGGGCTTGTTGTGGTCGTCCTCCTGCTCCTGCTGGGCGGCGGCGGTGCGCTGTACTGGTTCAAGCTCCGCAAGCCCAAGGCCGACACCCGTGGGGCGGACGATCTGGACGATTACGACTACGGCGAGGACGGGGAAGAAGAGGATTACGAGTTTGAAGCCGAGGACGAGACGGACGCCGGGGAGGATGAAGAAAAGTGACACAGACAGTCAGCACAGAATCGCCCATGGAGCCGTCTCCCCGCGAGCAGCTTATTCAGATCATGAAGCGCGAGCAGGCGCTTTTCATCCGGCAGACGCTCTCCCAAAAGCCCGGATTCCGAGGCGGCAAGAAAGCCTTTGAATACTTCATTCGGCAGAAGATCGTAAAAGCTGTGGAGGCGGGCTGCGGGGACGCAGAGGCGCTGCTCCGCACCCCCAAGCCCGTCAAATCCATCTACTACGACTTCAAATACTATTTCGACGAATACAGCTACGCAAACTGTGACCTGTATGTGGAGAAGGCCATCGAGGACTGCGGGAACAACACCCTGCGCAAGGAGTTCCTGCGGGCAAAGGGCTGGGACGCGCCGGATGATTTCGATATCAACGATGAGGAGGAATAAAGGAATATGAACGGATACCGATTGGTTGTGTGTGAAAAGCCCTCCGTGGCAAGGAGCATCGCCGCCGTTCTTGGCGCAGGCAAACGCGGGGACGGCTTTCTTTCGGGCGGCGGCTATCTCGTCTCCTGGTGCTTCGGGCATCTTGCGGAGCTTTCGGATGCGGACGCCTACGACGAAAAGTACGGAAAATGGCGAAGGGAGGACTTGCCCATCCTGCCGAAAAGCTGGCAGTATACCGTGGCGAGGGACAAGCAGAAGCAAATGAACACCCTGCGCACCCTCATGCACAGAGAGGACGTTTGCGAGGTCATCAACGCCTGCGACGCCGGGCGCGAGGGCGAGCTTATCTTCCGCACGGCGTATAATCTCAACAACTGCCGCAAGCGCGTAAAGCGGCTCTGGATCTCCTCCATGGAGGATGCGGCGATTCTCCATGGTTTTGACAATCTCCGCGACGGCGCGGAGTACGACAACCTCTACGCCTCCGCCCTCTGCCGCAGCAAGGCGGACTGGCTGGTGGGCATCAACGCCACCCGCCTGTTTTCCGTGATGTACCACCGCACCCTGAACGTGGGGCGCGTGGTATCGCCCACGCTTGCATTGTTGGTACAGCGAGAAGCGGAGATCAACGCCTTTCAGCCGGAGACCTTCTACACCGTCCATCTGGACTTTGACGGCTTCTCCGCCGCAGGCGGGCGCATGAAGGAGCAGGCTGAGGCGGAGCGGCTTGCCGGGGACTGCAACAGCAAAACCGCCGCTGTTAGCTCCGTCGTGCAGACAAAAAAGGCGGAGAAAGCCCCGGCGCTCTACGACCTGACCACGCTCCAGCGGGATGCGAACCGCTTGCTTGGGTACACGGCGCAGCAGACGCTGGATTATCTGCAAAGCCTCTACGAAAAGAAGCTCTGCACCTATCCCCGCACCGACAGCCGCTATCTCACCGACGATATGGAGGGCGGCGTAAACGCGCTGGCGCTGTGCTGCGCCGGTATCTGCGGCACGGAGCCGCCCGCAGCCGTCTGTTCGGGGCAGGTGTGCAGCAGCAAAAAGGTCAGCGACCACCACGCCGTCGTTCCCACCATGGCAGCGGGCGAAACGGACTTGGAAAACTTGCCCGCAGGCGAACGGGAAATCCTGCGCCTTGTTTCCCGTCAGGTGCTTATGGCGGTCAGCGCGCCCTTCGTCTATCTGGAGACCGAGGTGAAGCTGGACTGCGGCGGAAATGCCTTTTCTGCCAAGGGGAAAACGGTGGTGCAGCCCGGTTGGAAAGCATATGCGGATGCGGAGCTTACGGACAAGGCCATCCCGGAGCTTTCCGAGGGACAGTCGCTTCCCGTTTCCTCCTGCGCGGTCAAAGAGGGCAGAACGACCCCGCCCAAACACTTCACTGAGGACACGCTGCTGTCGGCCATGGAGACGGCG
>OGGW01002660.1_pt1 | contig 10821 bp, 11 predicted proteins | sample 1571291 | NCBI WGS metagenome assembly OGGW01 (sample SAMEA2582028, study PRJEB24529) | metagenome | biome: Human gut stool | place: China | collected 2011 | reverse complement strand
TTCTGTTTGTAATCAACTTTCCCCCTCACACGGGAATTTCAAAAAACTATTGAGGGCACAACGCTCTTGCTCTATAATCACTTCCAAAATTTTTTACCTTATTCTTACTCTATTCCGTACTTCTTGCACATTGCTTCCAGTACTTCCGGATTATCCAGTTTTGTTACTTTATCTTCATCTTCTCCGGCACTCATCTTGGAAATCAGAGTTAACAACTTTGTTCTCTCTTCTGTCCTTCCCTGCTCAAACACATAAGCATCTTCTGCTTTCCGATCCATGACACGCTTCATATGCTCTTCGTATTGTGCCTTCGCCCACCGATTTAAGCTCATATGCTCCACCTCTTTTATTGCCTCTATTATTCCGGCATTATTTGTCTGCATCCTCAATCCATTCAATTCTTCCTGCGTTTTTACATTAAAAAAACGTATCCATTCGTCTATCATCTGCCCTGTCAGGACCTTATTCAGTTCAATTACATGTAATTCTACCAGACGACTGAATAATCTGCCTTCTTCATCACGCAGTAAATAAGTCTTATGATACTGCTTATCCTCTGTAAGATTAAAATCCAGTATGCTGATTGCCACACAACGCTTCATCACATCATAACTTCTACCAAAGGTTACCTCTTCCGTTAACAATTTCCCAAGGTAGAACAATTGTCTCTTATCCCAGTTTCTGACTGCTTTCACCTGGAGCTCAATATTAATCTTCGTTTCATCATTCAATTCTACCAGGGCATCTATAATCCCCTGCTTTTGATACCTGTACTTTTTCCATAGATAGGTATTCAGTAATCGTGTACTTCGGATTTCTTCCACCGGAATCCCCAACACCACACTAATAAAATGCTTTCGGATCACCTGATTACGAAAGAGTTCCTTCATACAGTAATCCCACTTGGGACTGATTATCATTTGCATTCTCCTTTCACTTCTTACAGGAGAAAAACAATAACGATATCCGAAACAGACTTTTTACCCTGTCTCTATGTCTTCTCCCGCTCTTCAATTATCATTGGGTAGCTAAGCAGGAATTCCTTGAAGTCATAGACATCAGACTTTGCTGATATAGACAGAATTTTGATATAGAAATATCTGCTTATAAATAGAGAATAGCAAACGAATATTTCATTGTCAACCGTGCAAAATAAAAAAAATATAATTCTATCTTTACTCTTCTAATTTTACAGAAATACTTACCTCATACATCCCCTTTTCCTTTTTAATCTCCATTTGTCCATCGTATTTTTCTGCCAGTGAACGAAGTATTTCCTGTCCATAACCCTTCCGCTTTTTGTCTTCTCCTGCCTTATAACTATTTTGCACAATTACATGCAAGTACACGGCATCTGCATACGCTTTCACGTTAACATATGGTCTCTTGTCATCATTCAGTGCTTCTATAGCCCCGGCAACCGCATTTTTCAGAAGATTAGAAAAAATACTGCATACCACTACAGAATTCATTTTTAGTGGAATATTTATATTAATTTCATATTCAAACAAAATTCCTCTCTCTTTACAGATTGTTTCGTTTTCGTTTAAAACAGCATTCACAATGGGATCAGCACAATATACATATTCTTTGGTTGATACCACATAATCAATCAGTGTGTCCAGCATTTCATTTGCTTTGTCATACTCCGCCGAATTCATCAAATCCTTAATTACGATAAAATGATCATTCAGATCGTGCCTGATTTTAGCAAGTTCATTACGTCTGGATTCGATTTCCTCATAGTGCGCATGCTCTGCGTCCCACGCCATTTGCATCTGTACGATACGTACTTTCATCTCCTGCATGCTCTGCTGCTTTAACAATATATACAAGAGCATAATGTCTGACAAAATTCCTATAAAAAAACCACATATTGTAATCACGCCGCTGGCTGTAATCCCTGTATAGATTTTATCATTAATAGACGACACCAATAAAATCTGGCTTACCGGAAAGACACTAAATAGTAAAAATACTCTCAGATCATAGGCTTTTCTCAATACTTTTCTCCATAGGAAAAGACACATGACGTAAAGTATCGTCAAAAACATATATATGTATACATTCATTTGCAACATAAACGGCATATCCAGCGACAAGGTATCATATTGTGCAAATTTATCGTTCCATATAATCTGTACGCACATTTCTGCAAAAAAGGAACATACCACTTCCAGAATAACAAACAGTACTTTTTGCCACAAATAACCTTTTAATAATAAATGTGCATAGATGATCATTCCCAACATTGCTACAAAAATGCATAATGTCCGAATGCCTGCATTACTATTATAAAAAAACTTACATATCGTAAACGGCACCCTTACCGCTACTAGTCCGGCAATCAGTTTCCATCGTTTTATCTCTTCATTTTTCGCATCGAATGCAAAACAAAATATAATAGAATCTGTTATGACACCAGTAATCCATAAAATAAAATTGGCAATATAGCAAAACATCTTTTATAAACTCCCCTTTAATTCCAATCTCGCATAGTTAAAGTAATGCTCTTTTACCTGCTGATATTTTGATCTGCTGACAGGAATTTTTACTTGATTTTTTAAAAGAAGTTCTTTGGATGAGATACTGTAAACCCAATCCATGTTAACCAGGTAACTCTTATGTACTCTTGTAAATGTCTTCTCTAATCTTTGTTCATAACTGTCCAGTTTATCATATACAATGCGATCTCCCTGCAATGTATGAATCAGTATCTTATGTGCCTCACTTTCCAGATATATAATATCTTTTTTCCGAATTGCCTCGATTCCATTTTTGTAGCAGAAAATAATGGATTCCTCTTCTTGTATTTGCTTTCTTCTGGCCTTTTCCAGCAAAATTTCTAAACTGTTTTGCCGAATCGGTTTTAACAGATAGCCGCATAAATTAACATTTGTCCAAAAAATCTTTTCCGCATAACAATCATTATATGCCGTCATATAGATAAATTGCGTTTCCGGCAACCAATGATTTATCTTTATCGCATATGCAATTCCATCTTCCTCTTCTTCCGGGAAAAATATATCCATCAAAATCAAATCATATTTTTCTCCTGCTTCAATCCTTTTCAATAAATCTGAAGCTTTTGTAAAACCTGCTACTGCTTCTATGTCATCTATTGTCTGTAACATATCATAGGCATGTTTCAAATAGATTTCTTTGTCATCACAAATTGCAACCTTCATAATTGACCTCTTTAGTAAACGTAAATTCTTTATTATCGTAAACTCGTTTGTATAGTTTGTCAATTACGCAATTATAAGTTAAAAGGAGTCGGAACTTTCGTTCCGACTCCTTTTAAAATCGCATCAATATTTCTTGTACAACCCTTTAACCTTATTTCGCCTTGGGTGCAAATTTCTTTCTCAGTACATACCACAGGGCACCTGCAATACATACAGAGGAGTAAGCACCGCAGATGATACCTACCATCAGAGGCAGTGCGAAGTCACGGATGCTGGTCACACCCCAGATGTACAACGCGCCTACCATTACCAGAGTGGTCAGGGAGGTGAATAAGCTTCGGGACAGTGTCTGAGTGATGCTGTGGTTTACCACATCCTGCAGATCATCCTTCTTGGTCATAACTGCCATATTCTCACGTACACGATCGAAGATTACGATGGTGGCATTGATAGAGTAACCTACGATAGTCAGCAGACACGCGATAAAGGTATTGCTGACGGATACTCTTGCGAGTGCGTAGAAGGTGATGACTACCAGCACGTCATGGAGCAGGCAGGCAATACTGCTGACACCGAAACGGATATCGCTGAAACGGAAGCGGATATAGATCAGCATGCAGATGATTGCTACTGCTACCGCCAGGATCGTATCGGACTTCATCTCGTTACTGATGGTGGAGCTGATGGTCTCGGAGGTGATCAGCGTCTCATCCACACCAAAATTATCCACGAACATCTGATTCAGTGCCTGTCTCTGATCCACATCCAGAGAACCGGTCTTGAAGATAACTTCATTGGAGCCCTGTACGGTCTGGATCTGAACTGCACTGCCGGTGGTGCTCTCGATCAGAGGTACCATCTCACTGTTGATCTCTTCCAGCGTATAGCTCTTATCAAAAGTGACAGTAGTTGCAGTACCGCCCTTGAACTCCAGGCTGTAATTCAGTGCATCACCGGTGTTCATCTTGTAGACACCCATGGTAATAAATCCTGCCAGGATCACTGCCAGAGACAGTCCGAAGAAGATTCCCTTCTTGCCTAAGAAGTTCACTGTCTTGTGTTCCTTACCTACACCATACCACTTGGGATCCTTCAGTCCCAGTGCGTAGAAAGCTTTCATGATATACTTGGTCACTACCAGTGCGGTGAACATGGATAATACGATACCAAGTGCCAGCGTCTGTGCAAAGCCCTTTACGGTACCAGGTCCTAACAGCCACAGCACTGCTGCTGCGATCAGGGTAGTCACATTACCGTCGATGATAGCGGACAGTGCCTTGTCATAACCGATCTGCATGGCACTCTTAACAGTCTTGCCGGTTGCCAGTTCCTCACGGATACGGGCAAATACGATAACGTTGGCATCCACTGCCATACCGATGGACAGGATGATACCTGCGATACCGGACAGGGTCAGGGTCATGTCAAAACCATTCAGCAGCAATACTACCAATGCCACATAAATGCCCAGTGCAATAACAGAAGCAAATCCGGGCAGGAAATAAACTGCGATCATGAAAACAGCCACTACGATAAATCCGATCACAGCTGCTTTTAAACTGGTGGAGATTGCTTCCACTCCCAGCTGTGCACCAACTACCTTGGAATGCAGCTCTTCGAGCTCCAGCCTCAGCCCACCGATACGGATAGTGGAAGCCAGGCTCTCTGCCTCTTCATAGGAGCTCATAGGAGAGATCTGTGCATTACCGTCGGAGAATACACCTTTTACGGAAGGAACACTTACAAAGGATCCATCATAATAGATACCCAGGGTCTCGCCCTTCTCGTAAGCATTTCTGGTAGCCTCTTCAAACTTTTTAGTACCTTCGTCCGTCATTACCAGGTCTACCGCATAGGTGGAATTGCCCATCGTCTGATCCTTGATAGAGCCTGCGGTAGCAGTCTTGACATCCGTACCCTCCAGCATGATGGATCCATCTGCCTTCAGTTCATCGATGGTCTTATTCAGAGCGTACGCATAGCTTGCATTGCCCTGTGCATCGGTCACTGCCTGCATAGAGTAGTTCGCATTGCCGTCCTTGTCTGTCTCTGCAATGAAATACAGGGAACCGGGACGTCCCAGCTCTTCCAGGATCTTGTTGGCATCTGTTACACCGGGGATCTCGATATTGATACGATCGGTACCCTCCTGGTATACAATAGCCTCTTTACTGTAATTCTCAACACGCTTCTGCAGCTTGGCAATAGTATCTGCCATATCCGTTGCATCCGGCTCTTCATCGCCTACCACCTGATAAGTGATGCTGACACCACCGGCCAGATCCAGTCCCAGACTGATGTCTGAAGCACTGGCAGTTCCTTCCGCATCTACGCCATAGAGATCCACATAGCCGACACCCAGCAGGACCAGAAGTGCGCAGAGCAGAATGATGATTGCTTTACTTTTTTTCATCTTTCCTTTGTCCTTTCTATTCTTCTGAAGCTTCTGCCGCTTCCGCAGCCTTCAGCATGATAGCACATTCGATACGTTTTCTCTGCAGCTCACAGCCGATGTCATACGCATCATTGATATTGCCATGGAAATTATAGGAGTTCGCAGCACATCCGCCGCTGCAATAGAACTTGGCAAAACACTTCTTACACTTGTCCTTTGCATAGACATTACAGCATTTGAACTCGTCGCGGATATCATCTCTTACCACACCGGTATCCACATTGCCCATGAGGAACTTCTCGTTACCCACGAACTGGTGGCAGGGATATAAGTCTCCCCAGGGAGTAACCGCCAGATATTCAGTGCCGGATCCGCAGCCGGAGAGTCTCTTGGCTACGCAGGGGCCGCCCTGCAGATCGATCATAAAGTGGAAGAAATTGAACGCCTTGCCCTCTTTCTTACGCTTGATCATTTCTACTGCCAGTTTATCGTATTCTTCCTTTAAGATTGGAAGATCCTCTTCTCTGATGGCATAATCATCCGTAGGCTGTGCCACAACGGGCTCCACGGAGATCTGCTTGAATCCCAGATCTGCCAGATGCAGAACGTCCTTGGAGAAATCCAGATTATTGTGGGTAAATGTACCACGCACATAATAGTTCATCTGGTCTCTGCTCTCCGCTACCTTTTGGAACTTGGGAACAATGATGTCATAGCTGCCCTGCCCGCCGCGGAAAGGACGCATCTTATCGTTGATCTCCTTACGTCCATCGATACTCAGCACGATATTACTCATTTCCTTATTCACGAACTCCAGGATCTCATCATTTAATAAGATACCATTGGTAGTCAGGGTAAAACGGAACTTTTTATTGTTGGGTTTCTCTAAGCTTCTGCCGTATTCTACCAGCTGCTTTACCACATCCCAGTTCATCAGGGGTTCGCCGCCGAAGAAATCCACTTCCAGGTTCACGCGGTTGCCGGAATTGGCTACCAGGAAATCCAGTGCCTTTTTTCCGACCTCAAAACTCATCAGCGCTCTTCTGCCGTGGTACTCACCCTCTTCCGCAAAACAATATCTGCAGGCAAGGTTACAGTCATGGGCAATGTGCAGGCACAGTGCCTTGACTACGGTCTGGCGCTTCTTAAAATCAAAAATATAATTCTCATAAATATCGGGAGCAAACAGCTGTCCTGCCTTCTCCAGCTCCAGGACTTCGTCCACCGCTTCGGTGATCTCTTCCTGGGGATAAGGGATATTCGCAAGATTCAGTACAGCGGCCTTGATGGTGTCCGCATCCTTGATACCTTCTGTCACCAGAGGCTCTACCAGTGGGATCATATCATACACAATATCATCTACGACATGAACGGAACCACTGTTCACATCCATAACGATATTATAGCCGTTGCTCTTATACTGGTGTATCACAGTTTTATTCCTCTTCTTTCTACTTCTTATTGCTTAAGATGCATTAACATTAACTATTCGGAACCCCATTCGCAAAATCGTCCTCCGGACTTTCCTTTTGCTCATGTGGTTACTTCGCCGTATTTTGCCAGACGTATCTTCTTACGTATGCAAGCATCCGACGAAGAATACGCTGTCAAATTCGGCTCCGAATAGTTAACAGAGAATAAGCAGCGACCTGAATCGCTGCTTACGTTAGTCTCTTCTCAATTTCTTAGATTATTTAATCTTTTCACAACTCTGATTTCCTACTGTGCAGGAAGTCTTACATGCAGACTGGCAGGAAGTCTGGCACTCACCACAGCCGCCCTTTTTCATAGATTCCTTTAAATCTCTGGTTGTTAAAGTCTTAATATGCTTCATTAAAAATAGCCTCCTTATGATTTCAAAGCGCCTATAGACGCCGGCGTGTATATAAATATGCAGACACGCGACTCATTTTTGCTCATTATATCATGTATTTGGCATTTGTAAAAGCTTTTTTTCTCAAAAAACCTTAAAAAAAGCGGTAAAAGTCATTGTTACCTGCTTTTCACCCTAACATTCCACCCAGCGTTCCCCCTGCCACGCACAATATCATGGTAGTCCAGAAGGAATTGCCCAATGCGGTCTCCGGTGTCCTGATCAGCACTGACACCACCGCCAGGATCACAAAATATGCCGCTCCCACGAAAGCTCCCCATAGGAATTTCTGCTTTTCCATTCTCTTTCCTGCAAGGAAGCCCGCTGTAAAAGTAGTGACTACATAGATGGCGGAGATGGCTATCGTCACTATACCTTCCGTCAGATGCAGTTTATACAATAAAAGTGCCAACAGACATAGAAGCAGTAATGTCAGCACATAAGATACCAGCAGGCATTTCGCCAGTGCCAGTACCGGAATTCCTTCTTTTCCTTCTCCTCTTTTTTCCATGTCATCCCTCCTTTTACCTATGTAAAATGTATATTCAAAGCCTTCAGAAAACTTGACAACTATTCCTGTCCTATTGTATATTGTTGCTTAATAACACATAAACAAGGCATAAGCCTGCTATTTTATCTTAAGAAGGAGTGAACTTTTTTGGATACCTCTGGTGTCATACAACTGATTTCTATTATTGTTCTTATTTTTCTGTCCGGCTTTTTCTCTTCCGCCGAGACTGCACTGTCCACGGTGAACCGTGTGCGAATGCGTTCTTTGGAGGAGGAAGGCAACAAGCGTGCTGCACGCGTCAATAAAATTCTGGATAATTACAGTAAAATGATCAGTACCATTCTGATCGGTAATAACATTGTAAATCTGACAGCATCTTCCCTTGCAACAACTTTAGCTATGCGCATTAATCTGGCTGTAGGTATCGCAACAGGTATTTTAACTATTGTCGTATTACTCTGCGGCGAGATCGTACCGAAGACCTGGGCGGTTCTGTGTTCTGAAAAGCTGGCACTAACCTACTGTAATATCATATACCTGCTGATGCAGGTACTCACACCGGTTATTATCGTGGTAGACCTGCTCTCCCATGGCATCATGAAGCTGTTACATATTGATCCGAATAAAAAAGCCAGTGCCATGACAGAAAGTGAACTGAAGACCTATGTAGATGTCAGCCACGAGGATGGCGTCATTGAATCCGAAGAGCGAAAGCTGATCTACAATGTGTTTGATTTTTCCGATGCTCATGCCAAGGACATCATGATCCCCAGGATCAATATGGTAACGGTCAGTCTTGATGCTACCTATGATGATGTACTTGCAGTGTTCCGTGATTCCATGTACACACGGCTTCCGGTCTATGAGGATGATAAAGACAATATTATCGGTCTCATCAATATCAAGGACTTTATCCTGACGGAGGATCAGAGTGCTTTCCATGTGGGAAATATCTTAAGAGATGCTTATTATACTTACGAATATAAAAAGATTGCCGATCTGATGTACGAGATGCGGGAAAAGACCACGAATGTCTCTTTCGTATTAAATGAATACGGTGCTACCGTAGGTATGATCACTTTGGAGGATCTATTAGAAGAAATTGTCGGCGAGATCCGTGATGAATATGACGAAGATGAAGAAGAACTGATCCAGAAGATGTCCGACGACACTTACCTGGTAGAAGGCAGTCTGAAGCTGGACGATATTAACGATGCCCTTGGCACGGACCTGACCAGTGAGGACTATGACTCCATCGGCGGTCTGATCATCGACTGTCTGGATCGTCTGCCGGAGGATGGCGAAGAAGTTACCCTGGAGAACGGTATTCACCTGAAAGTACAGGGCATTGACCAGAATCGTATTGTCAAAGTACTGATCACCATTCCGAAACCCACCGAAGAACACACTGCCGGCAATTCCGAGATTTCGGAAGATCACGAATAGCACACAGACAAAGCTTTCTTCTTTGTTGGTCCATGGGTAATGAAAGGAAAAATGATGTCACAGGATAAAAATACAGAAAACAAGAAAACAAAAATGACTTCCAAACAGATCTTCGCGATCGCAGGAATCGTTGTGCTGGTGTTGTTGTATGTCGTAACACTGTTAGCAGCGATCTTCGACAGTTCCGCCAGCCACGCATTGTTCGCCACCTGCCTGTTAGCCACGGTAGCCATTCCTCTTCTCATTTGGATCTACACCTGGATGTTCGGGAAACTGACGAACCGCTCCACCTTCGCAGATTTCCATCCGGAAGATAAGAATAAAGACAAGTAAATTGAAAGTTACGAGCCATGCAAAAATAGAACGGAATACCTCGGTGGGAGTTTGCTCACACAAGAGGTTATTTCGTTCTATTTTTATACCGTGCGTCCAACGGACACACTCGACAGCCGTCAATGAAATAAATGTGGAGCGCCTTTTGCGACACATTTATGAATTGATGCATGTCTCGTAACGTAGGGTTGCCGTAAACCCCACGAACGCCTACGGCGAACGGAACATCACGCCTTGATGTCACGGATCGGCTGACGCGGACATCGTGTCCGCTTTCCCCCTGTCTTTCAGCACTTTTCAAGAAAATATCAACACCCTCCGACAAACATCTTCGACATGGCACCGCATACCCCGGGAGTTCTGTGGTCCTAAATAATTCATAAAAGGTACTTAAAGGGTAAGCGATGAATAACATACCGTTCCAAATGTTCTTTCAGATCTGAGATAATACAGTAAACAAACAGTAAATGACTACTTTAGCTAACAGGAGGAGCTGCTTATGCGTAATAAGAGAAGAACAGACGAAGAATGGCTGTCATTGATTCAGGAATGTCGCAGCAGCGGATTCTCTGACCGTGTCTGGTATTCATATTTTTTAGTACAATGTCGGACTCATTTTTTTGTTATCTAAAAATAGAAAAAGAGCATTTTCATACTTTAATTGGTTAAAATTCACAAAAAATCAGACAATATTTCAGGATTTATTATGTATGGAATAATACAAAAATTTAGAATACAATAAAATAACGAAAAAAAAACGAAAAAAAACGAATACATGTGAAAAGTGGAAAGAATAGAATCACATGTAAGCAAAGGAGGAAAAGGAGAGGGAATGATGGGAAAGTTGTTAAGGAGCTTTCAAAAAAGACAAAGTATTGCAAGCAGAAGTCGATGTTTTCTGTTAGCGCTTGCAATGGTAGTAACAATGGTTCCGGCGCTTGGCGGTGGAAACAGTACGGTGCAGGCGGCGGAGAATCCAGTCGTGAGGTTGTACTTTGAAAAACCGAATGATTGGAATAGCCCGGCATTTAACTATTGGAATGAATCCGATGTTGAAGTAGACAATGGGGATGCA
>OGGW01002646.1_pt1 | contig 10860 bp, 6 predicted proteins | sample 1571291 | NCBI WGS metagenome assembly OGGW01 (sample SAMEA2582028, study PRJEB24529) | metagenome | biome: Human gut stool | place: China | collected 2011 | reverse complement strand
CTTCTCGTCGTGGCCGCAGTCGAGGACTGTCAGGCGGGGCAGCAGTTTGAACATCGTGACGGTTACTTCGCCGGCCAGTTTGGCGCGGCTCTCGGCGGTGAGGTCGTAGGGGGTCGCGACGGACGAGATCTCCACGTGCAGTTTGACCGTGATCGGGCCTTTTTTGGTCGGCGTTCCGCTCAAGGCGAGGGGAATCGCTCCGTCGCCCGCCTCCATTTCGTATCCCGAGAGCGATTCGATGGCGATGCCTTCGGCTCCCGCGCCTTCGAGCGTTGCCGTGACGTCGGCCTTATAGCCGGGCTTCGATTTCTGGTAGGGGATCGTCACCCGCTTGTCCACAAGCTCCTCGTAGAGGTCGAAACTGGGGGCGATCTCGGGCGAGCCGACGGTGAAGAATCCGTCCTCCTGCGTAACCCGGATGACCAGTTCTTTCAGTCCGTCGGAGAGCGTGATGCTGCCGGTATGCTCCGCGCCGTCGTTCTGCGCGACGGTGATGTTCACCGCCTGTTCTTTCGGCGCGCCGTTCCCCCCCCCGGGCGAACAGCTGATCTACGTGTCGTCGGGCGTGATTTTCCAGGACCCGTTGGTCAGGACGAGCAGCTCCTTCGTCGAATTGAGGTACGGGAACGAGAGCGCGTCGTGGCTCCGCTGCAGGAAGTGGGTTTCGTCGTCCTTGCAGGATGTGCCGAGGGCGACCGACGCCAGGCACAAAAACGAAATTATAGCGTGTATTTTCATAAAATCGGATTTTTGATCGTTTCGGGTAAGCGGGTTAGTCGTCCCAGCCGGGATTCTGCGGCCGCAGGTTGGGGTTGATGTCGAGCGCATTCTTCGGAACGGGGTAGAGGTACTTGTAGTCTGCCCATTCCCGGTCGAGAATGTAAACCAGGCAGTTGTCCTTGTTGACACTGTATGTCGTGACGTTGTCGCCCTCTTCGGCGGTCACCTCCACGTACGAAACCCCGGTCTGGTTGCTGCCCGATTTGGGATGGCTCTTCGAGTAGAAGCAGAGGTCGTTCTTTCCGTCGCCGTTCATGTCGAACGGCTTGCCCAGTTCGGGAATGTGGATGCCAGCGAATTCGACCGTCAGTTTGTGGCCCATGCGCCAGCGCATCAGGTCATCGCGCCGGGTGTTCTCCATGTACAGTTCGATGCTCCGCTCGCGGCGGCATTCGAGTATCCACTTGTCGGTCACCCCGTCGTAGTAGCTGGCCAGATAGGGGTCGGCCGTGGCGGGCATCGCGCCGCTTACGCCCGAACGCTCGCGCAGCGGGCGGATCGTCTTGTTCCACACCGTCTGGTCCATCTCGCCCAGTTCGGCCTTGGCTTCGGCCTCGTTCAGCAGAATTTCGGCGTAGCGGAACACCGGGAGCGAGTTGGCGCTGGAGGTGTTGCTCTCGTTCGCATCGTCGTCGGTGTTCCACTTGATGATGCGGTAGTAGGTCAGCTGCGTGGTCAGGCCGGGGAAGACCTTTGCGAATTCGTTGGTCTCCTTGCCGCCGACCTTCTTGACGTAGTAGGGCGTGATGAAGGTCTGGCGCAGGCGGTAGTCGCGGCCGGCGAACTCGTCCTTGAACTGCGTCTTGTTGTATCCGTCCTTGTCCGTGAAGCGCGTCCCGTCGAGGTTCAGGTACATGTTGACGAACGCTTTGGGACCCGAGTTGCGTTGTCCGTAGCTGCCCGAGGCGTAGTACCACGAGGCGTCGTGAAACCGGTTGAGCGTGGCGTTGAACTCGTTGGCCAGGATCACTTCGGTGTACTGCGGCTCCTCGCTCTTGAAGACCTTGCTGTAATTGGTCGTCTCCTCGCCGGCCGTCGAGACCAGCGAATAGGGGCTGTCGCCCATCAGCTCCTCCGAGGCGGCGACGCACGCGCGGAGCCATTCCTCGCTGCCGTCCAGCCCGTGGTACTTCCGCCAGGTTCCCTCGTAGAGGCAGATGCGCGATTTCAGGGCCAGCGCCACATAGCGGTTGATGACGTTGGTGTTGACGTATTTGCTGGCCTTGGAGCACCAGGTGGCGGCGAAGTCGAGGTCTTCGAGGACCTTCTGCATGACGTAGTCGCGCGGGTCGCGGCCCTTGTAGAGCTGTTCGTCGTCGTCGGGGTCGATCGGCTCGTCGTACCAGGGCACGTCGCCGAAGGTCTTGACCTTGTCCCAGTAGAACCACGCGCGCCAGAAGCGGCCGACGCCCTCGTAATGCTTCATCGTCGCGTCGTCCACATAGGGGGCCGCGTCCTTCATGTGCTTGAGGTAATAGTTGACGTTGTAGAGCGGACGCCAGTTGCCCCGCGCCCAGTTGTTGGCCTGCTGGGCGCTGTAACCGCCCGTCTTGAGGAATCCTTCGGTCTGGGTCGTGACGCAGATGTCGCTGTACTGGTCGCCGCGCGTGAGCGTCGCGGCCGAGGGCAGGTGGCTTTCGAGAAAGCCGATCGCATAGGTTTCCAGCGCCGTTTCCGAATTGAAAAAGGTGTCGGTGGTCGTCGAATAGACGGGGTCTTCGTCGAAGAAGCTCTGGCACGAGGCCAGGAGGGACAATCCGGCGATTATCGCTATCTTGTTCAGTATGGGTTTCATGGGATTGCGTGTTAGAAGTTGATGTTCAGTCCGATGGTTACGCTTCGGGTCATCGGGTATCCGTAGCCCCCGCCGTGATCATTTCGGGGTCGTAGTTCTTGGCGTACTTCTTCAGCGGCGACCAGAAGAACAGGTTTTCGCCCGAGACGTAGATGCGCAGTTTCTCGATGTGGGCCTTGCGGGTGATCTGCTGGGGCAGGGTGTAGCCCAGCGAGATGTTTTTCAGGCGGCAGTAGCGCGCTTTCTGCAGGTAGCGGTCGTTGGCGGCGCGCAGCGTGCCGCGTCCGCTGACGGCCAGCGAGCCGCGCAGTCGGGGCCAGTATGCGTTGGGGGTGTCCTCCGACCAGCGGTCGGCGTTCTGCCACGGCAGGCTGTATCCGTAGGCACGGTTGTATTGTCCCCAGAAGAGCCCCGACTCGCCGGCGGGATACCAGTCGCGTTTGCCGACGCCCTGGAAGAAGACTGCGAAGTCGATGCCGTTCCAGTTTGCGCTGAAGTTGATGCCGTAGTGGTAGCGCGGCGAGGAGTTGCCGATCTTGCGCAGGTCGCCGTGGTCGTCGAGGCGGTTGCTGCCGTTGTCCACGACGCCGCTCTCGTCCAGGTCGGCGAATTTCAGGTCGCCGGCGTTCCACGACTTGTTGTCGCCGCTCCAGAAGGTCTTCTCCTGTGCCTTGAGACCCCACTCCTGCGCCTCCTCGTCGGTGGCGAAAAGCCCTACGACGTGGTAACCCCAGATTTCACCCAGCTCCATGCCTTCGTAGTAGGCGTTGGCGTAGAGCGTGGGCAGGGTGTTCGACTTGCTGGTGTATTTGGTGATGATCGACTTGCTGTCCCAGAGCGAGAGGCGCACGCTGTAGTTGAAGGGTTTGTTCGCCATACGGAAACTGTCGGTCCAGCCCAGCGAAACCTCGAAACCGCGGGTGCGCATGTCGGCGTTGTTGCCGTAGGGCGCCGAATAGCCCGTCACGGCCGGCAGCTCGGCTCCGGTGACGAACATGTCGGTCGTCTCCTTCTGGTAGATGTCGCCTACGAAGCTCAGGCGGTTGTTCAGCAGGTTGACGTCCAGTCCGAGGTTGATCGTCGAGGAGGTCTCCCACGTGAGGTTTGCCGGCAGCACGGACGAGGGCGCCGAGGTGTAGGTGCGCTGGCTGCCGTCGACGATCACGCCGGCCTTGTTGAAGCCCAACAGCTCCATGTACTTGTAGGGCGAGACGTTGCCGTTGCCGGCCTTGCCGATCGAGAAGCGCCATTTGATGTTGTTGATCCAGGAGATGTCCTTCATAAAGTTCTCCTCCGACATCCGCCAGCCCACGGAGGCCGACGGGAAGAAGCCCCAGCGTTCGTTGCTCGGGAATTTCGAGCTGCCGTCGTAGCGGCCGCTCAATTCCGCGAGGTATTTGCCCTTGTAGGCGTAGCTGGCGCGGTAGAAGATGCCGACGAACCCCCAGTCGTAGCTGTTGGCGTCCTCCAGGACGTAGTCGATGCCGTTCATCAGCGAGTAGTTGGGTTTGCCGTCGACGATGAATCCGTCGCGGCCCATGCGGGTGTTGCGCGCCCGCTTGTGTTCGATGTTCCATCCGGCCATGACGTTCAGCGAGTGGTCTTCGGGCAGCCGCGGGGTGAACGAGAGGTTGGCGTTGCCGCTGTGGTACTCGATCTGCGTCTCGGTGGTGCGCATCGAGCTGCTCGCCGGATAGGAGATCTGGATACCCGGACCGTTGGAGTAGGTGACCTGCGAGATCACGTCGTTCTGGCGCGAGTGGTTGAACAGGTAGGAGTAGTCGGCTTTGGCCACCAGCACGTCCTTGATCAGGTCGATGGTCACGACGGTCGTGTTCTTCATGTCGAACTTGAGGTTGTCGCGGTAGGAGTTGCCCTCGGCCATGTTGGCGTAACCCGTGTAGACGGCCGCCGCGGTCCACGTCCCGTCGGGGTTGGTGACGCGGGTGATCGGGAATCCCTGGTGTTCGAGGTTGCGGCGCACCAGCAGGTTCTGCGCATAGGTCGTCGGCTGGTGGTAGCTGCGGCGCACGAAGTCGGTGTTGTTCTCCACGGTCAGCCATTTGGTGATGTTGACCGTACCTTTGGCCCGGGCGTTCAGCTGGCGGAATTTCTCGTCGCCGACGCGGTAGATGCCGTCCTGCTCGTAATAGCGGGCCGAAGCGATGAAACTGGAGGTTTTGCCGCCGCCCGAAATCCGGATGTTGTGCTGGTGGGCCGTGGTCGATTTCTTGTAGAAGAGGTCGTACCAGTCGGTGTTGCGTCCGTAATACTGGTATTTGCCGCTGGCGTCGAGTTCCCATTCCAGATAGCTCCGGTCGGGGTCGTTCATGCGTTTTTTGTACTCGTCCTCCCAGCTCTGCGTCCAGGGGAAGAAGTTGTTGATGCCCGTCGGCAGATGGTGCGAGTAGCCCACGTAGGCGGTCATGTAGTTGTCGTACCAGGTCTGGCTGTCGGTCTCGTATTTCGGGCGTACGGTCTCGCTGATGATCGAAACGCTGCCGCTGTAATCGACCGAAATCTTATCCTTGCGGGCGCTTTTCGTCGTCACCAGCACCACGCCGAACGCACCCCGGGCGCCGTATACGGCCGTCGAGGAGGCGTCCTTGAGCACCGAGATGCTCTCCACGTCCTCGGGATTCATCGCCGTCAGGTCGCCCTCCACGCCGTCGATCAGGCAGAGCGCCGATCCGCCTGCGCCGATCGACTGCGTGTTCGCACGGATGTTGATCGACGCCGAACGGCTCGGCTTGCCGTCGGCCATCGTGATGTTCACGCCCGGAATCTGGCCCTGGATCGACCGGAGCAGATAGGCGTTGGGGCGGTTTTCGAGCACCTCGCCCGAAATGTTCTCCACGGCCCCGACGATGTTGCGCCGCCGTTGGGTTCCGTATCCCACGACGACGACCTCGTCCATCAGGTTCTGGTCCTCGGTCAGGACGACCTCCAGTTTGGTGCGGGTTCCGACCTTGACGCGCTGGCTCTTGTAGCCCAGATAGGAGATGGCCAGCATGTCGTCGGGTTTTGCCTGAAGCGTAAAGGCTCCCTGCGCATCGGTCGAAGTGCCCTGCGTGGTGCCTTCGATGAGGATGGTGACGCCTGTGAGCGGCTCACCCTGTTGGGATTTCACGGTTCCGGACACGGCCTTGCTTTGGGCGAGGACCTGTCCCGTCGCCAGCATCAGGAGGATGAAAATTCCCCCCCCCCGAGATTTTCCGGCGGATTGCGGATCGGTAGTTAAAAAGATTCATATACGAGGTTCTTTGAAGTGTTTGGGTCAGAGTTCGGTGTGTTTCGGGGCGCGGGTCGTCGTCCGGACGATGCAGTCGCGCAGCCGGGTCAGCTGTTCGGGCGTGGCGGTCAGCCATCTGTGCCGTCCGTCGGGACCGGGGCTGAAATTCGTGAATCCTTTGTCGTCGACGGCGACGGTTCCCGGCTCGCTTTCGGTGAAGTATTCGGGATGGAGCAGGTAAACCACCGACAGCAGGTCCCACGACGCGCGGTCATAGGGCATCTTGTGGTAATTCTTGTAGCCCTCGACGACGGGATGGAGTTTCGCCCAGCCGAAATCGTTCTCGATGACCGCACCGGGATACATGACCTGCTTTCCCAGCTCGAAGGGGTTCTGCACGATCGGCGTGTCCCATTCGGCGAAGAGTTTCCGCATGGCGGGGATGTCGTTGACGACGTTTAACTCCGCGCGCTGCTTCTCGCCGTAGCTGCCCGCCATGATCGAGAGCGTCTTCACCTTGCGGGCCACCAGTTCGCGGCCCGTGAGGGGCGAGATGTCGTCGGCCGGGCTGTCGAGGAGTTTTGCCAGTTCGGTCGCGAATCCTAAAGAAAGTACGGTTACCGAGCGGTCGGGCTGCGCGGCCAGCGTGCGGCGGTAGAGCGTGACGGGGTCCTCGATCTGCTCCGGGGTCTTGCTCCGGGCGAAGGCCGGGGAGCCGTCTTCGCGGGTCATCGCGCACACCGCCGCCGTGTAGTCGGGAGCGTGGTCGTTGAGCACCGGGGTCGGCGACTGCGCCAGCGGAATGTCGGGGTAGCCGTACCACGTGTTGAGGATGTCGATGTAGTCGGTGGCCGTCGGGCTGAGTTTGTGGTTGCCGATGGCGAGCAGGTCTACGCGGCCGTCGTCCATCGCCTTGTAGATCAGATCGAAGGCCAGTGCGTCGTCGATGTCGTTGCCCATGTCGGTTTCGACGATCAGCCGGATCGGTTCCGGCGTCGGCGCTGCGGACCGGGAGCCGCAGCCCGTGCCCGCGAGCAGCAGGGCGGCCGCTGCGGGGAGCAGTGAGGTTTTCATTTCGGATTCGGGTTTTTAGTTGCCGCCGGAGGCGATGATCGAAGCCAGTCCGGCGATGAAGAAGAGGAACATCACGGCCAGCAGCGTGTTGGTTTTGCGGTCGGCGCCCTTGAACTCCTTCCAGATGAAGACGCCCCACACGGCGGCGATCATCGGCGCGCCCTGTCCGAGCGCGTAGGAGATGGCGGCCCCGGCCTTGCCGGCGGCGATGTAGCTGAAGGCCGTTCCGAGACACCAGACGGCGCCGCCCAGCATGCCCACAAGGTGCGTGGGCAGCGAGCCGCGGAAGTACTCGCGGTAGCTGACGGGCGCTCCGACGAAGGGACGGCGCATGGCGTAGGTGTTGAAGGCGAAGTTGCTCAGCAGCACGCCTACCGAGAAGACAAAGATCGCCGAATAGGGCGTCAGCATGCCGGGCGTCGGGGCCGCGAAGTTGTCGAGGTCCATCGCCGCCGCGACGAACCGGTAGAAGAACGACATCAGCACGCCCGCCACGACGGCCAGTATGATGCCTTTGCGGTTCTGGGCCGCCGAGTCGCCGCTCTTGCGCATGCGCCCCGAGGCGATGCCGTTGCAGATGATTGCGACAACGATGAGCGCAACGCCCAGGAAAAGCACGACGGGATCGCCTTTCGGCGCTCCGACGTAGTTGACGATGACGCCCAGCACCAGCGCGAGTCCCACGCCCAGCGGGAAGGCCACCGAAAGCCCGGCCAGCGATACCGAGGCCGAGAGCAGGATGTTCGAGGCGTTGAAGATCACGCCGCCCAGCACGACGCTGCCGATGCCTCCCCATTCGGCCTGCGCGAGGTCTTCGAGGAAGGGACGGCCCTCGGTCCCGATGCTTCCCATCGTGAAGCCCAGGAGAATGGCGAAGAGCACCATGCCGATCACGTAATCCCAGTAGAAAAGCTCGTAACGCCAGGTCTTGCCGGCGAGTTTCTGGGTGTTTCCCCACGAGCCCCAGCAGAGCATCGTGATGAAGCAGAAGATGACTGCCAAAGAGTAGCTGTTAACAACGAACATAGTATTTGAGTTTTAAGGTTTTCGTTCGGTTCAGGCGAGGGTCTCCAGCTCCCCGCGCCACGGTATCGAGGCCTGTGCGCCCATGCGGGTCACCGAGACCGAGGCGCTGTGTGCGGCGAACCGCACGGCGTCGGCCAGACTGCGGCCTTCGGAGAGCGCCACCAGCAGGGCGCCGTTGAAGACGTCGCCGGCGGCGGTCGTGTCTACGGGCGTGACCGTGCGCGCCGGGATCAGTAGCTCCTCCGCGGGGGTCCGGATCAGCGCGCCTTCGCTGCCCAGCGTGACGATGACGTTGCCGACGCCTTTCGCCAGCAGCGCCCCGGCCGCTTTCGAGGCGTCCTGCACGGTGTGCACGGGGATTCCCGTCAGCGTTTCGCTTTCCGTGCGGTTGGGGGTGATCAGGTAGACCTTGCGCAGCAGTTCGTCGGCGAGCGGCATGGCCGGGGCCGGGTTGAGCACTACGCGGGTTCCTGCCGCATATGCCTTTTCGATGGCGCAGGCCACCGTTTCCATCGGGATTTCGAGCTGTACGAGCAGGTATTCGGCTCCGGCGATGCGGTCCGCCACGGCGTCGATCGCCTCGCACGTGAGGCTGTGGTTGGCGCCGGGAGCCACGGCGATGCAGTTCTCGCCGTCCTGCGAGACGAAGATCAGCGCCGTACCGGTCGGGGTGTCCTTGGCCGTGAAGAGGGCCTCGGTGTTGATGCCGTCGGCGGCGAACTGCTGCCGGAGGGCTGCGGCGCCGGCGTCGTCGCCCAGACACGAGACGAAGGCCACGTCGCCGCCCAGGCGCGCGGCCGCGACGGCCTGGTTGGCCCCTTTGCCGCCGTTGGACTGCATGAAGCGCGCCTCGCCGACGGTCTCGCCCGGGCGGGGCAGATGTTTGACGCAGGCAATCATGTCGATGTTGGTACTGCCTATTACCAGAATCTTGTTCATGTTCGGTTATCGTTGGTTAATTTCTGTCGTTTTTTCGCCCTGCGGGGTCCGGATGCGGCTCAACCCCGCGGAGATGCGGTTTTTCGGTTTTCAGGTCGTCCGCCGATTGTCCCCGATGCCGTTTCTTGCCGTTTTGCGCCCGTTGTTTTCATAGGGTGTCTTTGCAGAATACGGTTCTTATGGGGGCTGTGGCAGATGTTCGGTTTTCGGATGCGATCTTTTTAGCCCTGTTTGCGCTTATCGTTTGCGCAAATGTAATTACTTTTTGGAAACCTCCAAAATTATTTTACCGTTTTTCTTTTCTTTTTCGATATTTTTCATATATTTGTCATGGGTGAACTGAAAATAAAGCAATGAAAAAAGAAACTCTCGTTAGCATCGCCGAACGTTCCGGATGTTCGATTTCCACTGTTTCGCGCGTTTTGAGCGGCAATGCGGCCAAATACCGCATCAGTCAGCGTACCGTGGCGCGCGTGACAGAGGAGGTCAAACGCTGCAACTATACGCCCAGCCTGCTGGCAAAGGGTTTACGCACAAATCGTACCGATACGATCGGGCTGCTGATTCCGAACATCGAGAATTCGTTTTTCGCCGGCGTTGCGGGCGTGGTGATCCGCGAGTCGCGCAATTATAATTATAAGGTGGTGGTGGTCGACACGCAGGAGGACGAGCGCAACGAGCAGGACGGACTGTCGGCGCTGCTGGCGCGGCGACGATGCCGTCCACCCGCCGCCGGGATGCTCTCCTATGTCACGACGGACAATTACCGCGGTGCGGTGATGGCGACCGAGTACCTGCTCGAAAACGGACACCGCCGCATCGCCTGCATCCAGGGCACGCCCCATTCGATGCCTGTGCGGGACCGCGTGCGGGGATTCGGCGACACGCTGCGGGCGCACGGCCTCGGGGACCGGATCGTGGTGACGGGCGAGGATTTCTCGGTGCAGAACGGTTATCTGGAGACCAAGCTGGCGCTGGCCCGGGAGGAGCGGCCCACGGCGATCTTCGCCTTGAGCAACCTAATTCTGCTCGGGGTGGTGAAGGCGGTGCACGAGTCGGGCCTGCGGATTCCCGACGACATTTCGGTCGTTTCGTTCGACGACAACATGCTTTTCAACTACCTCGATCCGGCGATCACCTGCATCGGCCAGCCGACGGACGAGATCGGCACGCTGGCCGTGAAGCTGCTCATCCGCGCCGTCCGCGAGCCCGGCGCGGCGCCTTCGCACCTGCACCTGCCGCCGTCGCTGATCATCCGCCGCTCGGTGCGCAACCTGCTGCTGTGAGAAAACGAAAAGCGCACCGTATTTATCCGGGTTATTGTTTGATAAGGGTATGCCTTATGCCAGAACCGGCATGCCGCATTTTTCAGGATCAATTCATTTTCGGTCAATTCAATATAAAATAAAGCGCTGGCCGATGCCGCTAACAGTATGATCAGCGGGATAAACGGGATGAGCAATAAGGAGCTTTTTTCCGGAACATAAAGGATTGTTAATGGAATTATGCATACAAACATCAAAATAGGCATAAAACAAGCCCAGATCGTTACCGAACTCCAAATCGAACGCTTATAAGTTTTCATGTTTATTGAGGATATGATGCAATCCGGGAGTTTCCACCGTGAAGCCCTTCTCGCGTAATGTTTGAATTAAATCCGGATAATCTCGTTCATCGACCAAATCGGGCACATAACGCCATGATTTCTTCGCCGGCGTCATCACCTGAATATAAGGCCGCGATAATCCGCCCTTATAGCCGATTTCAATTTTTTCAATAGTATTGAATTGAAATTCAGCATACCAGAAGCGATATGCCGGATTTTGGACAATCAATGAATTCTCCGTTAAAACAACATAAAATAATTGAGTTGCAGTACACGCTACAATAAAAGACAGGACACAAAGTTCAATAACAAGAAAAACAAGAAAGCCTTTCAGATTTCCAATCGTCATCAATAAACAAATCAGGATCTTGCAGATTATGCAGAATGGCAGGCGTAGCTTCCCAATCA
>OGGW01002636.1_pt1 | contig 10916 bp, 10 predicted proteins | sample 1571291 | NCBI WGS metagenome assembly OGGW01 (sample SAMEA2582028, study PRJEB24529) | metagenome | biome: Human gut stool | place: China | collected 2011 | reverse complement strand
TGTGAATTCGCATAGAACCAGAAACATCAGGCGATGCTGATTTATGCCACTGCTAATAGAATCTTCGACTGACCGGGAGCCGCAATATTTAAGGCGTCAGGTAACGAACCTAAAAATATAAGTTCGCTGGTGCTATCGGCGTCAAAGAATGCTATTTATTCGCCGACAAATATACATTTGTTCACGTTTCATTAAGTTATATAACAGATAACCATCGGCTATTAATAAACAGTCATTGATAGATGAAAACGCGAGGGTGGTTGTTTACAGCGCAGCAAGCCTGACGCCAGAGCGAGAGAAAGTGACCGCAACAGCATGCAGAAAAAGCCCTCGGAAGGCCATCGCGATAAGTCTGAATCTGCCTTTGCGGTGGTGAAAACAGCACCAAACCATTCACACAACGAATGATGAAAGCATGAATGAGGCGCATTCCTCTCCCTGAACAAGGGCAGCCCATGTGATACCCCCTTTCAGGGGCAAATCATTAATTCATTGTTTTTAAATTAAAAAATAGATAAACGATCATGTTTACGCCATCAAACCGCCATAAAAATGTGATCTAAATCGCACTTTTTGCCACGCGCGTTATAGTTAGCAGGCTTATTATAAGTCCATCGAAAGCAAACATGCTTTCCACCATAAAAGTTAAAAGGACAAACACCATGAAAAACGTAAAATTACTCGCCGCTGCCGGTATGCTCTCCCTGGTCTCTTTCGCTAGCTTCGCTCATCCGGTGAGCGTGACAGCAGACACCCTGGACAGCGCAGAAGCGAAAATCGCAACCATTGCGAAAGAACAAGGCGCTTCCTATCACATTACCGAAGCGTACACCGGCAACCAGGTCCATATGACCGCCGAGCTGTCTAAATAAGCGAATGGTTGCAGAGGGAGCTGCCGGACAGGCCGCCTGCGGGTGGCTGGTCTGGCTCCCGCCGCCCACCCCGCACGCAGCAATGTCGAGCCCCGTTACGGGGCTTTTTTCGTTTTTGCTCCCGCCGCCTGACGCGCCAGCGCGCGCTGGATAGACATCACGCTCGCCAGCACCACGATCAATCCCATCAGCGCCATCCCCTGGATCTTTTGTCCGAGGAATATCCATCCCAGTACCACGGCGGTCACCGGGCTCAGCAGACTCATCGCCGACACGGCCACCGGTGAGAGGCGGCCAATCCCCCGAAACCACAGGCCATAGGCCAGCATGGCGCCCGCCAGGCACAGCCACAGATAGCCGGCCGCCTGCAGCACTGTTACCTGATGCAAAGGAGGGTCAACGATCAGCGCCACCGGGGCCAGCACCACCCCACCGATCGTCAGCTGCCAGCCGGTCAGCGCGACGATCGGCAGGGAGAGCGCCCAGCGCCGGGAGAGCCAGGTGCCCAGCGCCATACTGATCGCCCCGAGAAACGCCGCGCCGATGCCCAGCGGGTCGAGGACGGTGTGCGGCGACAGCAGCAGCATGGCCATACCGAGTATGCCGGCGATGGCGGAGAACACCGCCAGCCAGGGCGAGCGCTGCCGGTCGACGCACCAGGCGAGGAGCATCACCAGCAGCGGCTGGATCGCGCCGATCACTGCCGCCAGCCCGCCGGGTAAGCGATAGGCGGCGATAAACAACAGCGCCTGAAACGCGCCGATATTTAAGATGCCGGTAACGATCAGCTTTGCCCATTCGCCGCGCTGCGGAAAACGACGGCTCCAGATCAGCAGGGCGATACCTGCCGGCAGCACCCTCAGCAGCGCAGCAATAAATGGGCGGTCAGGAGGAAGAAGCTGGGAGGTGACGATGTAGGTCGTCCCCCAGATAGCGGGCGCCAGCGCGGTGAGCAGCAGGTCGAGAATCAGATTACGTGAGAGAAAAGCCATGATTTTATCTTCACTTCAAGGTAAATTAGGGAGTGAAGTATGTACCGCCAAGTATCTTGATATCAAGACAAGTGAGCACTAATGGACAAATCACCGCCGATCGACGCCGTGGATCGCATCCTCGCCCAGTGGCAGCGGGAACGGCCAGACCTCGACTGCAGCCCCATGGGGCCGATAGGTCGCCTGAAACGATGCGCTATGCTGCTGGAGCCGCAGGTGGAAGTGGCCTTTACGCGCCACGATCTGGTGCGCTGGGAGTTTGACATGCTGGCGACGCTGCGGCGCGCCGGAGCGCCTTTCGTACTTTCGCCCACCCAGCTCTTCTCCACGCTGATGATTACCTCCGGCACCATGACCCATCGTCTGAAGGCGCTGGAGAAACGCGGGTTTATTACCCGCCTGCCCAATCCGGAGGATGCCCGCAGTATGCTGGTCGCCCTGACTTCCGCCGGACGCGAACGGATCGATGCCGCAGTGGAAACCCACGTCGACAACGAACGGCAACTGCTGGCAGGACTCAGTGACGGTGAACGCCAGCAGTTGGATCAGGCGCTGCGGGTGTTGATGCGACTGCTGGAAACGGGCTAACAGCCAGCGGCGATAAAGTCGCCGTTGGCGCTGATCGGCACCACGCTGAAAAACAATCCCACGGCAAAGAGGATCAGCGCCAGACCGCCGAGGATCTTCATCAGCGGAACCAGCCAGGGCCGCGGGCGGTGATTCGTGGCCAATCGTTTGACCGTCCGATGGCGCGCATAGTGAACCAGTAGCGACAGACCGAGGATCGAGAGCGCGGTGCCCAGCGCCATGCTCATCACCGCGGCGATGCCCCAGCTAACAATCCCCAACGCATTGGCGAATAATAAAATCATGATCGCCCCGCTACAGGGCCGAACGCCGATAGCCAGCACCACGCCAAGGCGCGTCTTCCAGTCAGCGCCCTGCAGATCCTGCCCCACGCCGTGATGGCCGCAGCCGCACGAGGCGTCATGCTGATGCGCTGGCGTCAGACGGCGAATCACCTGTTTTGTCGGCCACAGGCTTTGCAGAGCGCGAAAGATAACATAAGCCCCAAAGACGCCGATGGTCAGGGCGCTGATCTTCTCGACGTACCAGCGGCTGGCGCTAAGATCGCCGGCGGCCAGATTCAGCCCCGCCGCAAGAATAAAGACGAAGAGTATCGCAGTGACGCCCTGCAACAGGCTGCCGAGAAAGGGCACCACCCGCGCCGCCGTCAGGCTCTCCTGATTGGTGCTCAGGTAGGTCGTCACGATAAATTTACCGTGTCCCGGTCCGACGGCGTGCAGCACGCCATAGAGAAAGGCCCCCACCAGCAGCCAGATACCGCCGCTGTACTGATGGTTATTCAGCAACAGAAGGTACATCACCAGATAGCGATGTAGGGTAATTTGGGTGGCGAGACACCACTGGAGAAAGTCACCCCAGTGGCTGTGCAAGGTGATAGCGGCGGCCAGCAGTAGAAGGCCGCCGCACCCGGCCGCCAGCAGGCGCCAGTCGCGGAGCGCAATCGGAGTCGTCATCGTTATACCATCGTAGTAAACGTAAACCGCCTGACAGCAACTTTACGACAGGCGAGCGAAGGTGTCAGCGCTGAAGGGTGAGGAATTTGTCGAAGCTGTTCACGGGATTGTTCGTAGTCACCAGGCTCCGCATTATCTACCGATCGCTATCTTCCCGACACCGTATTAGCGCAGAATGCCTCAATATCTTGAGCATACCACAGCTATATCTTTTTATGCGTTATTGGTTACCAATACCTTTTAACAGGAATAATTACTCAAAAAATCACAGATAAAAATAAATAAGTTATTTCTTGGCGAGCATTTTTTGTCAGTTATTATGCTGCGCTTCCGGCAACAATATTCTTTAACTGCTATTTATTGCACTCTTCAGCAGGATCACTTCCATGAAAAGAGGCTTACTTACCCTGGTTACTGCAGCCATCGCTTTCCGTACAGGCCACCTGGCGCAGCGACAAGCGCCAGGAGGCACGTGACGAAAAGTGGTGAACCGGCAGGCTTCGGCGTATCCTGGATGTGAGTCCTTCCCGCGCCGAAGCGAGTATTCCAACCCGCCGCCAGACCGTGTCGCAATACTTACCTGTCGTCTACTACCTCCCATTGATATCTTCCTGTATACGTTGACCGTGACGAGTTTTCATCTCATTCAACCGCATGTACCAGATTAAGCTTACCCGTTGAAATACGGCGTAATGTGCTCTATTACAGACAATGCTATTATCACCAGGCTTTTTGCAGTATGGTTTAATCACTGTTGTAGTTTTGCAGTGAATGCTATCCAGACGACTTAAGGTTGTATTTTGTCTGAGAAATTTCTCATGCCATTCCCGAAGGTTGTCGGCGAGGGAGGCTGGTTTACTGGGGTGACATTGCCCAGTAAACAGGCAATCAATCATGACGGCATTGATAGCCGCCTTGCCGTGGCCGGAAGCCCAAGCCTTCATCATCATGCGGGTATCATCAAGAGGATCAGGGATGTACAGGACGTGGAAACCCCCAGGAAAGATTCATCAGTTCAGCCAGCTCACCCTTTCTTTATCCTTCAGATCGCGGCCTCTTATCGTTAGCAATGGAGCTAGCCCATGATACCGCTCGCGCTCGTAGCAAATTAAAACGTTATCACCACGCTGTTTCAAAATAAAAAGGCAGTCAAATTTAACAATGACCTGACGCAGGCTCGGAAAACCAAAAATATGCCTGCAATAAAAGGGAAAACCATGACGAATAACGCCGACATAAAAAAAAGGAACTTCCTGACTCAGAATGAAATTGAGTCTTTACTTAAAGCGGCCGATACCGGTCCTTATGCTGCACGTAATTATTGCCTGACGTTACTGTGCTTCATCCATGGTCTGCGCGCCAGCGAGATCTGTCGTCTACGAATATCGGATATCGACCTTGCTGCCCGATGTGTTTACATCCATCGGCTTAAAAAAGGGTTTTCGACTACCCACCCGTTGCTGGATAAAGAGATCTACGCCCTAAAGCGCTGGCTGGCCATTCGCAGCAGCTGGCCGCAGGCCGCCAGCGAATGGCTGTTTCTCTCCCGCAAAGGTAATCCCCTTTCCCGCCAACAGTTTTATCAGATTATCGCGTCCTCAGGGGGACTGGCGGGGCTGCCACTGGAGATCCACCCGCACATGCTGCGGCACTCCTGTGGCTTTGCGTTGGCGAATATGGGGATCGATACCCGCTTGATTCAGGATTATCTCGGGCATCGCAATATCCGCCACACCGTCTGGTATACCGCCAGCAATGCGGGACGCTTCTATGGCATCTGGGACAATCCCCGTGACAAACAGCGATCGTCGCTGATCCAATAGCCTTGACGCCATGGATGGCGTTGTATCGCGAGCGGTCGACAAATTAAAATATTCATGATTATTAACCCTGCGTTAATTAGGATTACTGTTCCCACAAGTTCTTATTTAATCCTTATGACTGAGAGTTAATATAACCCTGCGTTTACTCAGGAATAAGACTGGGTATTTATTGGTGGGAAAAAATTTCCGCGGCTGTGTTTTTAATAACGGCTGGTAGTGAAAAATATCCTTTCATTTTATATACCTGGCGGCAACCCGCGCAGATACTATTGAGCCGATGATTAAAATCTTTAAAATTAAGAATTATCACCCGACGATATTTTTAGTGTCTGGCAATGTAATATGTTATCAATTCATGATTAATCATCTTCACCCTGTACCGTTTTAGCATTACAGAACCTATTTCGTCATGGCGTATGGTTTCGCTGTGACGGTCATTCATACCTATTTTCAGGAGCAACTATTGTGAACCGACGTCGTTTTCTAACCGCCAAAGAAGTTCAGGCCATGATGCAGGCTGCTCGTCAGGGCCCTACCGGCGAACGGGACTACTGCCTCATTCTGCTGGCCTTTCGCCATGGCATGCGCATTAGCGAACTGCTGGATCTGCATTATCACGATCTGGATCTCCATGAAGGGCGGGTTAATGTGCGGCGATTAAAGAATGGTTTTTCGACGATTCATCCACTGCGTTTTGATGAGCGCGAGGCGATTGAGCGCTGGAGCCTGGTCCGTGCCGGCTGGAAAGCGGCGGACAAAACGGACGCACTGTTTATCTCCCGCCGCGGCACCGCGCTCTCCCGCCAGCAGGCGTATCGTATTATTCGCTCCGCCGGGGAAAATGCGGGTACCGTCACGCACACTCACCCCCATATGCTGCGTCACGCCTGCGGCTATGAACTGGCGGAAAGAGGGACAGATACGCGTTTGATACAGGATTATCTAGGACATCGCAATATTCGTCATACAGTACGTTACACCGCCAGTAATGCGGCACGTTTCGCTGGCATCTGGGAAAGAAATAATCTTTTAGAGGAAAAAGACCAGAAGACGAAAAATGAAATAACTGATTGATTTTAAATAATTAAAAAAATAACGAACAGGTCAATTGGGGCCAAACTGTTTATATCATAAAAATGTTTTGACATATTTTGCAACTCACTGCGCCATATTTCCGCAAAAAAAATCATATCTAATTGATTATTATCTATTTTTAAACCTGCAATTACTCAATTTTCTCTAACCATATCTCTGCTGCACCGGCGATCCGTCGCCAACGCCATCGCTATTCCGTTCGCAGCCCCTCCCACCACACCAGATTATATTACCATAAAAACCAAATTTGGCAGAATTTAAAACCACAGAATACCCAATTGACACAAAATACAGATCATTTATCCCAACGAGTCAAAATGGCCCCAATTGTCTCATCGGTTGGGCGAAAACTGTGCAGAGCCGGCAGCCGGACCACTCGGCTGAAATCTGAAATGCCTGGAAGGCACAACGGCTGCCAATCCGGTTCGTTATTTCGACATCGTTCAAAGGAAAACAGTATGAAAATCAAAACACTGGCAATGATTGTTGTGTCAGCCCTGTCACTGAGCTCCACGGCAGCTCTGGCCGATACCACCACGGTCAACGGCGGGACCGTGCATTTTAAAGGAGAAGTCGTTAATGCGGCCTGTGCGGTGGATGCCGGCTCTATCGATCAAACCGTTCAGTTAGGCCAGGTGCGTTCCGCGAAACTGGCCACGGCGGGGAGCACCAGTTCGGCCGTCGGTTTCAACATCCAGCTGGATGATTGCGACACTACGGTAGCCACCAAAGCGTCCGTCGCCTTCGCCGGTACGGCCATCGACAGCAGCAATACCACCGTTCTGGCCCTGCAAAACTCTGCCGCTGGCAGCGCAACCAACGTCGGCGTGCAGATCCTCGACAATACCGGTACGCCACTGGCACTGGACGGCGCCACCTTCAGTGCTGCGACCACGCTGAATGACGGCCCCAACATCATCCCGTTCCAGGCACGTTACTACGCGACCGGCGCAGCGACGGCTGGTATAGCGAACGCGGATGCCACGTTCAAAGTGCAGTACGAGTAAGACCCGAGTCAGGCAGGGAAGCTATTCGGGCCAGGAGGGCCCGCTCTCTATTTTCAACCGGAGTGAAACGATGCAGGGAATGAAATCTGGTCTGCTGCTGCTACTGCCTCCGCTGGCGCTGGCCGGTAATCATTGGAACGTCACGCTGCCGGGGGGCAGCATGCGTTTTCAGGGCCTGATAATGGCGAGCTCCTGCCGCGTCGAAGCCGGCGATCGGCAGATGACGGTCAATCTGGGGCAGATCAGCAGTAATCGATTTCATGCTGTCGGCGAAGATAGCAACCCAATCCCTTTCGCGATTCATTTACAGGATTGCAGTACGGCGGTCAGCCAGCATGTGGGTGTGACCTTTCACGGCGTGGCTGATGGAAAAAACCCCGACGTGCTGTCGGTGGGTGAAGGTCCGGGGATCGCCAGTGGGATCGGTATTGCGCTATTCGACAGCCAGGGCCAGCAGCTCCCGCTCAATCGTCCAGCGGATCGCTGGATATCACTCTACCGCGGACCGACGACGCTAAATTTCGTCGCCAAATATCGGGCGACCGGACGCCAGGTCACCGGCGGTGCAGCCAATGCCCAGGCCTGGTTCTCATTGACCTATCAGTAATTAATCCGCAGACAAACAGGACAACACGGTGAGCAGACAAGGAGATAATGTGAGAAAAACGGCAACGATGGCGCATGGCTTACTGGCAGGATGTGTGCTTTTCGCCGCCAGTATCTTTAGCGCCAGTGCGCAGGCGGGCGTTGCGCTTGGCGCGACCCGGGTTATCTACCCGGCGGGACAGAAGCAGGTCCAGCTCGCGGTGACCAATAATGATGACAACAGTACCTGGCTTATTCAGTCATGGGTGGAAAATGCCGATGGTCAGCGAGACGGCCGGTTTGTCATCACTCCTCCGCTGTTTGCCATGCAGGGTAAAAAAGAGAACACCCTGCGCATTATCGACGCCACCAATAACCAGCTGCCGCAGGATCGGGAAAGTCTGTTCTGGATGAACGTGAAGGCGATCCCTTCGATGGATAAATCAAAGCTCAGCGACAATACCCTGCAGCTGGCGATTATCAGCCGCATCAAGCTCTACTACCGTCCGGGAAAACTGGCCCTGCCTCCGGATCAAGCGGCGGAAAAGCTGACCTTTAGCCGTAGCGGATCGTCGCTGACGCTGACGAACCCCACCCCCTATTACCTGACGGTGACCGAACTGAACGCCGGGACACGCATTCTGGAGAACGCCCTCGTACCGCCGATGGGCAAAACCAGCGTCAAGCTACCCGCGGATGCCGGGAACACCATCACCTATCGCACGATTAATGATTACGGCGCGCTGACGCCGAAAATGAATGGCGTGCTGCGCTAACCCAGAAGCGCCCCGCCGCGCGGGACACGCTGCGCATGACCAGAAGCAATGACAGCCGGGCAACGTCGGACCGGAGGGATAATGTCACATCGGAAATATGGACTGGATCATTTAGGTTGCCGAACTGCCCGGCGCCTGGTATCTCCGGCGCTGGCGCTGTGGCTCTGCTCACAGCCGTTTGCCGCGCGGGCGGACCTCTATTTTAACCCCCGCTTTTTAGCTGACGATCCGGCGGCGGTGGCTGACCTGTCGGGATTTGAAAAAGGCCAGGAGGTTCCGCCAGGCACCTATCGCGTCGATATTTATCTCAACAATGGTTTTATGACCACCCGGGACGTCACCTTCCAGGCCGATGCCCAGGGTCACGGTCTGTCCCCCTGCCTGACACGCGGCCAGCTGGCGAGCATGGGTGTGGATACCGGTCGGGTGCCGGGCATGGCGACGCTGGACAGCACGGCCTGCGTGCCGCTGACCACGCTTATCAGCGAAGCTACCACGCGCTTCGACGTCGGACAGCAGCGCCTGTACCTCACCGTCCCCCAGGCATTTATGGGTAACCAAGCGCGCGGCTATATTCCGCCGGAGCTGTGGGATAACGGTATCACCGCCGGGCTGATAAACTATAACTTCACGGGCAATAACGCCCATAACACCACAGGTGGCAGCAGCCGTTACGCCTATCTGAATCTACAGAGCGGCCTGAACATTGGCGCCTGGCGTCTGCGCGATAACAGCACCTGGAGCTACAGCAGCGGCGGTAGCACCTCATCCAACGAGAATCGCTGGCAGCACGTTAACAGCTGGCTTGAGCGGGACATCACGCCTCTGCGTTCGCGACTCACCCTAGGGGACAGCTACACCAACGGCGATGTCTTCGACGGGATCAACTTCCGCGGCGCCCAGCTGGCCTCCGACGACAATATGCTACCGGACAGCCAGAAAGGCTTTGCGCCGGTGATCCACGGGATCGCCCGCGGCACGGCGCAGGTGTCAATCAGGCAAAACGGCTACGAAATCTACCAGAGCACAGTGCCGCCGGGACCATTTACCATCGACGATCTCTACGCCGCGGGCAATGGCGGCGATCTGCAGGTCACGATCAAAGAAGCGGATGGCTCCCGCCAGGTCTTCAGCGTGCCCTGGTCAACGGTGCCGGTTCTCCAGCGTGAAGGCCATACCCGCTTCGCCCTCACCGCCGGGGAGTACCGCAGCGGCAACAGTCAGCAGGAAACGCCCGATTTTTTCCAGGGCACGGCCATGCATGGCCTGCCGGCAGGCTGGACGCTCTACGGCGGCACCCAGCTGGCAGACCGCTATCGCGCCTTTAACCTTGGGGTGGGGAAAAACATGGGCTATTTCGGCGCCCTGTCGCTGGATATCACTCAGGCCAACGCCACCCTGGCTGACGACAGCGAACATCAGGGGCAGTCGGTGCGTTTTCTCTATAACAAATCCCTGGATGAGACCGGCACCAACCTGCAGCTGGTGGGCTACCGCTACTCTACCCGCGGCTATTATAACTTTGCCGATACCACTTACCGCCGGATGAGCGGCTACAGTGTGGAAACCCAGGACGGCGTTATCCAGGTAAAACCGAAATTTACCGACTACTACAATCTGGCTTACAGCAAGCGCGGCAAGGTGCAGCTGAGCGTGACTCAGCAGTTGGGGCGCACCGCCACCCTCTATCTCAGCGGTAGCCACCAGACCTATTGGGGCACCGACGATGCCGATGAGCAGCTGCAGGCCGGCCTCAACGCCGCCGTGGACGATATCAACTGGTCGCTAAGCTACAGCCTGACAAAAAACGCCTGGCAGCAGGGGCGCGATCAAATGCTGGCGATCAATATCAATATCCCCTTCAGCCACTGGCTGCGTTCCGACAGCCGCTCGGTCTGGCGGCACGCCAGCGCCAGCTACAGCCTGTCGCACGATCTCAATGGCCGCATGACCAATCTGGCGGGCCTGTACGGCACCCTGCTGGAAGACAACAACCTCAGCTATAGCGTGCAGACCGGCTATGCCGGCGGCGGCAACGGCGACAACGGGAGCACAGGCTACACCGCCCTCAACTACCGCGGCGGCTACGGCAACGCCAACGTCGGCTACAGCCGCAGCGATGGCTTTAAACAGCTCTACTACGGGGTCAGCGGCGGCGTGCTGGCGCACGCCAACGGCATCACCCTGAGCCAACCGTTAAACGATACCGTGGTAGTGCTGTTTAA
>OGGW01002635.1_pt1 | contig 10924 bp, 9 predicted proteins | sample 1571291 | NCBI WGS metagenome assembly OGGW01 (sample SAMEA2582028, study PRJEB24529) | metagenome | biome: Human gut stool | place: China | collected 2011 | reverse complement strand
GGCGGAACCTGCGGCCCACCCACTCGCTCTCACCGTAGATACGGTCACGGGTGACGCCGGGGGTGTCCTCTACGATGGACAGCCGCCGGCCGATGATCTTATTGAACAGCATGGATTTGCCTACATTGGGCCGCCCCACGATAGCGATCAAAGGCAGTGCCATAGTTTATTCCTCCCTATCCAGCATGGCGTCCAAGAGGTCGCCGCCGTCTATCCCCACGATCTGCACCGGGCAGCCCAGCTCAGCGCTGAGACGCTCCACGGTGTAGTCGTCCAAAAATACGTTTTCGCCGTGCCGCAGCATATGCAGCGGCAGCAGCACCCGGCCCAGCGCCGGGACTTTCCTGAGCTGGGCGGACAGATCCTGCCCGGTCAGCAGACCGGCTACGTCGATGGTGTGGCCGAAAAAGTCGTTCTCCACGGCGATCACCTGTCCCCGCAGCGCCGGGAACCAAGCGCTGGCTTGCTCCAGCAGATAGTGCATAAAAGGGGCGGCGGCAGTGCCGGTGGCGATGGTGAAGGGGGAGGGCGCTTCGCCGTGCTCCTCCATGCGCATGGCGCTGAGGAAGTCCTGCTCCAGCGAGCGCAGCATACCCACGCCGTTTTCCAGCTGCCGATAGCCCTCGTAGTAGTCCTCTTGGGGCAGATCCAGTCCGGCCCGCAGGAACAGTTCGTCAGCACAGAAGAACCTACGGGTGCCGAAGCGGCGCAGATTTTCCAGCCCGAATTCCTCGGCGATGGCAATGATGTCCCGGGCACAGTCCCTGTCCACGGGCCTTAGCTTGGCCAGACCCTGGCGGTACTTGGTGATACCCACCGGCACAAGAGAGCAGCTGGAGAACTGCCACTCGGTCAAGTCCCGCAGGGTGCGGCGCAGTTGGTCACCGTCGTTCCAGCCGGGGCAGACCACGATCTGCCCGTTCATGACGATACCGGCCTTGCAGAAGGCCTGGATATAGTCTAGCGACCGGGCGGCGTTCTTGTTGCCAAGCATGGTGCAGTGCAGCTGTGGGTCGGTGGCGTGGACGGAGACGTTGATGGGGCTGATGTGCAGGTCAATGATCCGCTGTGCCTCCCGCTCCGTCAGGTTGGTGAGGGTGATGTAGTTGCCCAGCAGAAAGCTCAGCCGTGCGTCGTCATCCTTGAAGTACAGCGTGGAGCGCATACCCGGCGGCATCTGGTCCACAAAGCAGAACAAGCAGTGATTGGCACAGGAGCGCATTTCGTCCATCAGATACGTGTCGAAGTTCAGCCCCAGGTCCTGGCCTTCGGCCTTGCGGCAGGTGACGTGCCGCACGTTGCCTGCCGCCGTTTTCAGCTCAAGGTGCGACAGGGGATCATAGCCGTAAAAACGATAGTCCAGCACATCCACGATGGGGTGGCCGTTGATGGATAGAAGCTGTTCGCCCACCTGAACGCCGGCGTGCTCCGCGGGGCTGTGCCGGTCGATGGCGGTGATGATGGTACTCATAATACGTCCTCACTCATGCAAAATGCGGCCTTATCCACAATAGGACATAATACCACATAATAATCAACTCATTATACCGTTTTTTGCCGTGAGACGCAAGCACAATATAGTATAGCCGCCCACGAGCATAAAGTAAAACGATGGATTTTGATACTTCCCATGACGAAAAGTGTGGGAGCAGTAAAAAACAAGAGGGAAGCGGCGCTTCCCTCTTGCAAAGGCACAACAGAACTTATTTCGCGGCCACAGACTTGACGACCTTGACCTCGCGGCCGTTGTAGCTGCCGCACTCCGGGCACATTCTGTGGGGGAGATGCAGCGCGCCGCACTTGGCGCACGCCACCAGCGTGGGAGCTGCCAGCTTCCATACGGAAGAACGTCTCTTATTGCGTCTTTGCTTGGATACTTTTCCCTTAGGGACTGCCATGTTGACACCTCCTTGGTCTTAATTGCCTGAGCAGCAATGTAATACAAAAGTAATTCACTCATCCTTCTGCAGCAGCTGCGCTAGCTTCGCCAGACGGGGATCCACTGCCTTTTTGCATCGGCAGCTCTCCCGGTTCAGGTTCACACCGCAGCCGGGGCACAGCCCCCTGCAGTCCTCTGAGCAGAGAAACTTCGTGTCCATATCGAGGATAAAGGCGTCGCGCGCCAACTCCTCCACATCTACCTCGTCGTTATCCAGCAGGATGATGTCGTCGCTTTCGTCAGACTCGCGCGCCTCTGCCAATACGCAGTCGTAGCGTGTCGTCTTGTCCGCGTCGTACGCTTCACCGCACCGGTCACAGATACAATGCAGCATGGTGGTCAACGTCATTCCGCACAGCAGCAGCCCAGCCTTATTCTCCAGCCGGCAGTCCACAACAACCGGATCGGAAACAGGATAGGAACCGCCGAATTCCAAGTCGGACAGATCCATTTCAAAACGGATGTCCTGCCGGGCATCGGGGGTATGCAGCAGCTTGTTGACGTTCAAACGCATAGTACACCTCACAATGGCACGTGTAGTATTATAGCCGACACAAAATGCCTTGTCAAACATTTTCTTACAAATATTTTGACTTTTTTCAAAAACACGGTACAATAAACAGAGAAACACAGGGGAGGACGCCGTTATGCGGGAGTTGACCATCGGAAAAAATGACGCCGGACAACGGCTGGATAGATTTCTGTCCAAGGCGCTGCCCCTGCTGCCGCCTGCTCTGGCGCAGAAGTACATCCGCATCAAGCGGGGGAAGGTAAACGGCGGACGTGCCCAGCGGGACCAGCGGCTCGGTGCGGGCGATGTGCTGCAATTATACATCAACGACGAGTTTTTCGACAAGCCCTCAGAGGAAAATCTGTTTCTGACGCTGTTCAAGCCGCACCTGACGGTGGTGTACGAGGATGAGCACCTGCTGCTGGCGGACAAGCCGCAGGGAATGGTGGTCCACGCCGACGAGACGGAAAAGGTGAATACCCTCATCAACCACATTCAGGCATATCTGTATCAGAAACGGGAGTGGAACCCCAAGTGGGAAAATGCCTTTACGCCGGCGCTGTGCAATCGTATCGACCGCAATACCGGCGGCATCGTCATTGCCGCTAAGGATGCCGAGACGCTGCGGGTCATCAATGAGAAGATACGGGACCGGGAACTGGACAAGCGCTACCTCTGCATCACTGTAGGTCGGCCAAGGAAGCCGGAAGGCCGGGTGGAGTGCTTTTTGCTGAAGGATGAGCAGAAAAAGCAGGTGTCCGTGTACCATAAGCCGATCCCCGGCGGAAAGACCGCCATTACCGATTACAGGGTGCTGGAGACGCGGGGAGAGCTGAGCTTGGTGGAGATCGGGCTGGAGACGGGCCGGACTCACCAGATCCGCGCCACGATGGCGGACCTGGGCTGCCCGCTGCTGGGGGACGGCAAATACGGTCGTGGGGACGTAAACCGCCGCTACGGCGAGACGCGGCAGGACCTGTATGCCTACAAGCTGACCTTTGACCTGCCCACGGACGCGGGGCACCTGAGCTACCTGCGCGGGCAGAGCTTTACAGTGGAAAATGTACCCTTCCGGGACAAATATTTCGGCTGAGTGCCGTGCAGCGGATGGCTTTTGCCATCCGCTGTATTTTTTTCGGAGAAAAACGGAAAAATCCATTGACTTTCCCAGCGCTTTTATATATAGTGTACTCGCCATCTTTCGACAAGTAACGAGCGCGTGAACAGACGCGCTGCCGCCGCGTCGAAGGGAGGCTATTTTACTGATGAATGGAGGAGGATAAATGTCCAAAGAGTTGATTCGCCTGCGGGATCTCTGCATGGCGTTTGACGACGAGCTGGTTCTCGATCACATCAATCTTTACATCAACGATTCCGAATTCCTCACGCTGCTTGGCCCCAGTGGGTGCGGCAAGACCACCACACTGCGGATCATCGGCGGTTTCACCACGCCCACAAGCGGCGATGTGACCTTCGACGGCGAGAGGATCAACGATGTCCCGCCCCATAAGCGGCAGATCAATACGGTGTTCCAGAAATATGCGCTGTTTCCGCATCTGGACGTGTTTGAAAACATCGCCTTTGGCCTGCGTATCGCAAAAGTGCCGGAGGACGAGATACGACAGCGTGTCGGTGAAATGCTTGAGGTCCTCAGCCTGAAGGGCTTTGACCGCCGGCGTGTCGACCAACTCTCCGGTGGTCAGCAGCAGCGTGTGGCGATCGCCCGTGCCCTGGTGAACCGGCCGAAGGTGCTGCTGCTGGACGAGCCGCTGGGCGCGCTGGATCTGCGTCTGCGTAAGGATATGCAGAACGAACTGAAACGTATCCATCAGCAGATGGGCATCACGTTTATATATGTCACCCACGATCAGGAAGAAGCCCTGACCATGTCCGACACCGTGGTGGTCATGGACAAGGGCCGTATCCAGCAGATCCGCACACCGGAGGATATCTACAACGAGCCGAAGAATGCCTTTGTGGCGGACTTCATCGGCGAGAGCAATATCCTCAACGGCACGATGGTCCGCGACAGGGTCGTGAAAATGTACGGCAAGGAATTCCCCTGCGTGGACGGCGGCTTCGCCGAAAACGAACCGGTGGACGTGGTCATTCGCCCGGAGGATATCGACATCGTGCCGGTGGAGCAGGGCCAGTTGGTAGGCACTGTCACCAACGTGACGTTCAAGGGGATGCAATATGATATCATCGTGGATTTCCGCGGCTTCAAGTGGTTGATTCAGACCACCGATCACTCTCCGGTGGGTGCCCGTATCGGCGTGAAGATCGATCCCGAGGGTTTCCACATTATGAAGAAGAGCGAGTATTCCGGTATGTTCGGCGACTATTCCTCTTACTCCGAGGAATACGAGGAACTGGCGGACGCCGGTGCTGAGCCGGAAGAGGAGGAGAGCGAGGATGAAGAGTAAGCTCTCCCGTTTCGCCGTGCCCTATGTGGTGTGGATGGCTATTTTTGTAGTAGCCCCCATTGTCATTATGGTGGTGTATGCCTTTGCCGGCAGCGAGGGCGGCTTCACGCTGGACAACTTTGTCCAGATGGGCGGTTACGCTGCTGTGTTCGGCCGTTCCTTCAAGCTGGCGCTGATTGCCACGGCTATCTGCCTGCTGTTGGGCTATCCTGTGGCGTACCTTCTCAGCCGGGAGGGCGAGCGCTTCCGCCGCACGGCCATGGTACTGATCATGCTGCCCATGTGGATGAACTTCCTGCTGCGGACCTACTCCTGGATGACCATCCTGGAGAACAACGGCCTGCTGAACCAGCTGTTCCAGAAGCTGGGTATCATTGCCCTGTACAACCATCTGACAGGCAGCAGCCTGGAGTATTTTACCATGATCGACACCCAGGGCGCTGTGGTGCTGGGTATGGTCTATAACTACCTACCCTTTATGATCCTGCCTATCTACTCTGTGATCTGCAAACTGGATTACTCCCTGCTGGAGGCAGCCCGCGACCTGGGGGCCAACACCGTCACGGTGTTCCGCAAGGTCATCCTGCCCCTGAGCCTGCCGGGCGTGCTGTCCGGCATCACCATGGTGTTCGTGCCCTCTGTGTCTACGTTTGCCATCAGCCGTATGCTGGGCGGCGGCACGGAGCTGCTGCTGGGCGACCTGATCGAACGGCAGTTCCTGGGCGGGGCGTATAACCCGCAGCTGGGCGCGGCTATTTCCCTGGTGATGATGCTGATCGTCGTTGTCTGTATGCTGGTGATGAACCGCTTTGGCGAGGGCGAGGAACAGGCGGTGATGCTATGAGACAGAGAAAGGGCAACTCCGTCGGCGATCGCCTGTTGATGATCCTGGTGGGCCTGTTCCTGTACGCACCCATCATCATCCTGATCGTCTTTTCCTTCAACGCCGGCAACAGCTCCAGTGTGTGGAAGGGCTTTTCCCTCCACTGGTACGCCGAGCTGCTGAACGACCGGCTCATTATGCACAGCGTGTACACTACGCTGCTGGTATCCTTGCTGGCTACCGTCATCGCCACCGTGGCGGGCACCTTTGCCGCTATCGGCTTTTACGGTATGCGACGCCGGGCGCGCACCGGGCTGATGGCCGTGAACAACATTCCCATGATGAACGCGGACATCGTCACCGGCGTCAGCCTGTGCCTGCTGTTTGTGGTGTTCTTCAACGGCTGGCACAGCTTCGCCGTGTGGGTCAACGGCTGGCAGTCACTGGTGGTGCTGCCGGAGCGACTGACCCTGGGCTTCGGTACACTGTTGATCGCCCACATCTGCTTCAACATCCCCTACGTCATTTTGTCCGTGGGGCCCAAGTTACGGCAGATGGACCGCAATTTGGTCGATGCGGCCCAGGACTTGGGCTGCACCTGGATGCAGGCCTTCTGGAAGGTCATCATTCCGGAGATCAAGCCCGGTATCGTCTCCGGTGCGCTGACGGCTTTCACTATGTCCATCGATGATTTCATCATCAGCTACTTCACGGCGGGTACGTCCTCCTCCACGTTGGCCATGACCATCTACGGCATGACCAAAAAGCGCGTCAGCCCGGAGATCAACGCCGTATCCACGCTGCTGTTCGTCACGGTCATCATCCTGCTGGCCATCATCAACCTGCGGGAGAACCATGCCGAGCATCACCGCAATGTCCATCACGAGAGCGCTACGTTCGCTCCTGCGCCGAAGAAATATCCCGGATTGGGCAAGAAGATCGCCGCAGGCGCTATGGCCTGTGTGCTGTTGGCGGTACTGATCGTCACCGGTGCCGCGGCCCGCAGCGAGCGCGTGGTCAATGTGTGCTCCTGGGGCGAGTATATCGACGAGTCCCTGATCACCGAATTCGAGGAGAAGACCGGCATCCGTGTGAACTACCAGACCGCCGAGAGCAACGAGGCCCTGTACTCCCTTATCAAGATGGGCGGCGCGGACTTCGATGTGATCGTACCCTCCGACTATATGATCGCCCGGCTGATCCAGGAGGATATGCTGGCGGAGCTGGACTACGCCGCCATCCCCAATTTCCAGCTGATGGACCCCCAGTTTACCCATCTGAGCTTCGACCCGGAGAATAAGTACACCGTACCCTACACCTGGGGCAGCGTGGGCATCATTTACAACACCACTATGGTGGATGAGCCCATCACCAGCTGGGGCGCTATGTTCGATGAGAAGTACGCCGGGCAGGTGCTGATGATCAACAACTCCCGCGATGCGCTGATGGCCGCCCTGTGCTATCTCGGCTACGACATCAACACCACCGATGAGGGACAGCTGACCGAGGCCTTTGAGCTGGTGAAGAACGCCAAGGACAAGGGTGTGTATCAGGCCTTCGTCATGGACGAGGTCTTCGGCAAGATGGAGGGCGGCAACGCGGCCATCACCATGTACTACGCCGGCGACTATCTGACCATGCTGGAGAATAACGAGGACCTGGCCTTCGTCATTCCCGAGGAGGGCAGCAACTGGTTCGTGGATGCCATGTGTGTGCTCAAGTCCAGCCAGCACAAGGCCGAGGCCTATGAGTGGATCAACTTTATCGCCTCCACCGACAGCAATCTGGCCAATATGGACTACATCTGGTATGCCTCTCCCAATGCCGAAGCGCTGGCGGAGTATCCCGCGTACTACGAGGAGCAGTATGGCGAGCCGCTGGACGAGGAGATCTACAACATCATGGCCATTCCCGATGAGGAGCGTGAGCGCTGTGAGATCTATGTCAACCTGCCACAGGAGACGCTGAAGTTCTACGATAAGCTGTGGACACAGTTGGGCGTCTGACATTCGCGGTTTTTTTCCGCCCCGCGTATAGGCAAGAAATGTATTTAAAGAAAAGCGCTTAATTGGAGGAATTGCTATGATCGAAGTAGGTATGACCTATACCGCTGAAAAGACCGTCACCCCGGATATGACCGCCAAGGCCATCGGTTCCGGCGGGCTGGAGGTGTTCGGCACCCCATTTATGATGGGCCTGATGGAGTACGCCGCTATGCAGTGTGTGCAGCCGGAGCTGCCGGAGGGCAAGGGCACCGTGGGCGTGGAGATCAGTTCCAGTCACCTGGCGCCCACGCCGGTGGGCATGAAGGTCACCGCCACTGCCGAGGTGACGGGTATCTCCGCCAACGGTAAGATGATCACCTTCAAGGTCACGGCCCACGACGCCGATGGCCTGATCGGCGAGGGCACCCACACCCGCGCCATCATCGACAATGCACGGTTTTTGCAGAAGTGCAATGACAAGCTGGCACGCGTATAAACCACAAAAAGCCGCCCGTAGGGGCGGCTTTTTCCTTGTCATAGGCGGCTATATTTGGTATAATAAAACGATACCATGACCGGGGGAGGGGAGAGAACGATGCGCGTTTTGGCCACGATCGGGTTTTCCTTCTCTGCCGGTGTCTTCCTGGCGGCATTGCTGCCCTGGAACGGCTGGCAGCTGTATGCCGCCGGGGGCGTTTTGCTGCTGGCGCTTGCGTGGCTGTTTGCTGCACGCAAGCAAAAATATTTTCGCCGGGGGCTGCTGATCCTGCTGCCGCTGGCGGTATCGCTGGCCTATTTTGCCGGGTATGACCACCTGGTGCGCCAGCCGATAGAGAACCGCTGCGGTGCGGCGTCGGACTTTACCGCAACCGTTTGCGATTGGCCGCAGGGCACGGAGCGCGGCGCCAGGGTCACGGTGGAGCTGGAGGGCTATCATCGGGCCAGGGCCGTGCTGTATGGCGAAGCGGAGCTGCTGGCGGCCCGACCGGGTGACACGGTCACGGGCACGGCCCAGTGGCAGTCCGCCGTCCATTTCAACAGTGATGATGTGACCCATTTTAACGCCCGGGGCGTGTATGCGCTGCTGTATGGCCGTGAGGATGTGCGTCTGTCGGCGGGTGATGGGGATGCCCTGCGCTGGCTGCCCCAGCGGGCGGGCAAAGCTTTCCGCGAGAAGGTGGTCGCTATCTGGGATGACGCGCGTGTCAGCGGATTCCTGACAGCGGAGCTTACCGGGGACAAGTCCGCTATGGACGACGGAGACTATCTGGCCATGCAGGAGACGGGCCTGGCGCATCTGTTCGCGGTGTCCGGCCTGCACTGCGCTTTTCTGGTGACGCTGCTGGCGTTGCTGATCTCCCGGCGGCAGAGACTGCTGTGCGCCGTGACCATTCCGCTGCTGCTGTTTTACATGGTGATGGTGGGCATGAGCCCCTCGGTGGTCCGTGCCTGCATCATGCAGATATTCCTGCTGATCGCGCCGCTGTTCCGGCGGGGCAGTGACCCTCTGACCAGCTTGGCTGCCGCACTGCTGGTGATCCTGCTGTGCAATCCCTTTGCCGCGGCCAGCGTCAGCTTGCAGCTGAGCTTTTCCGCTACGCTGGGTATGGTGCTGCTGTCACCCCGGCTGTACAAGCTGCTGACCGGGTGGTATAAGGGAAAATGCCGTCCACTGCGGACCGCGTTGTGCTTCGTCGCGGCGAACCTGTCCGCCACCCTCAGCGCCGTGGTGTTCACTGCCCCACTGACAGCCTGGTATTTCCGCATTTTCGTGCTGGTAGCGCCGCTGTCCAGCTTATTGGCGGTGCCTGCGGCGGGATGGAGCTTCATGGCTGCCTTTGTGACGGTGCTGCTGGGCTTTGTGTGGCTGCCGCTGGCCAGCCTGCTGGGGTGGATCTCCTGGGCGCTGGTGCGGTACATCCTGTGGATCGCCAACGGCATGATGTCCTGGCGCTATCACGCGGTGTATTTCACCAATCCCTATCTCATCTACTGGCTGCTGTTTTTGTACGCGGCCTTTATCGGCTGTGCCGCCACGCCGGACGGCAAGCGGAAATATCTGCTGGCTACGATGTTGTCGGTGGCAACGCTGACGGCGGCCATCTGGGTCAACCGGCAAGACTATCAGTACGGCGTGCTGACCGCCCTGACGCTGGATGTGGGACAGGGCGAGAGCGTCATTCTGACCTCCGGCGGTGAGACGGCACTGGTGGACTGCGGCAGCAGCAACAGCTATAAAGACCCCGGCGGTCTGGCTGCCGACACGCTGCACAGCATGGGCGTCCGGGAATTGAGCGCTGTGGTGGTGACCCACTACCACGCCGATCACACCAACGGTTTGTACGAGGTGCTGCGCCGCATCCCGGTGCAGACGGTCTACCTGCCGGATATCGAGGATGAGTATGGTGTCCGGGAGCGTCTGGTGTCGCTGGCGGAGGAGAAGGGCGCGCAGGTGACCTATGTGACGAAGGAGACGGCCGATACGCTGGGCGATACCGTTTTGACCATCTATCCGCCGGTGCAGTCCGGCGGCGATCTGAACGAGCTGGGCCTGACAGCGCTGGCCAGTGCCGGAGACTTTGATCTGCTCATTACCGGCGATATGTCCGGCAGTACCGAGAAAAAGCTGGTGGAAACCTATGCTTTGCCGGATATAGAGGTGCTGGTGGTCAGCCACCACGGCTCCCGATATAGCTCAAATATACGCTTTTTGAAGTCGGTGACGCCGGAGGCGGCGGTCATCAGTGTGGGCGATAACAACTATGGCCACCCGTCGGAGGAGACGCTCCAGCGGCTGCTGGCAGTTGGGGCGGATATCTGGCGCACAGACCAGCAGGGTACCATCCGCATCACCGTGAACGGAGGATAACATGGCGAAGGAGAAAAAAGAAAAGACCCCCGGTTATGAGGAATTCCACGACGCGCTGCAAAGCGACGCCGTGGGGAATGTCTATATATTCCACGGCGAGGAGACGTACCTGATGCAGCAGGCGGTGGCGGAGCTGCAAGCACGGCTTGTGCCGGCGGGCTTTGAGGAGTTCAACTATCACAGGCTTGCAGGCAAGGGCCTGACTATGCAGGAGGTCGTCGAGGCGGCGGAGGCCATGCCTATGATGGCGGAGCGCACCCTGGTCACGGTGGAGGATATAGACTTGTTCAAGTTGGACGAGGCCCAGCGGGGAGCGCTGGTGGCGCTGCTGGGCGACTTCCCGGTGTACTGCACGCTGGTGTTTTTGTACC
>OGGW01002613.1_pt1 | contig 11026 bp, 8 predicted proteins | sample 1571291 | NCBI WGS metagenome assembly OGGW01 (sample SAMEA2582028, study PRJEB24529) | metagenome | biome: Human gut stool | place: China | collected 2011 | reverse complement strand
CTCAACAATAAAAATATGCAAGCATATTTTGTATTGTCTTCGGTTTGCAGTAACTTTGCACCTATGATTTATCCAAGCAACTTTGAAAACAAGATACAGTTCAGCGAGATACGCTCGCTGCTGAAGGGCTACTGTCTGAGCCAGTTGGGCAAGGACAAGGTGGACGCTATGGGCTTCACGGACAACGCGGAGCACATCAACACGGCGTTGAAGCAGACGCGCGAGTTCCGCCGAATGCAGGAGGAGACCGACGACTTTCCGCTGCAGTTCTTCTTCGACATGCGCGAGTCGATAAAGCGCATACGCATCGAGGGCACGCACCTTGAGGAGAACGAGATATTCGACCTGCGCCGTTCGCTCGACACGGTGGCTGGCATAGTGCGCTTCCTCAACCGCAGCGACGATGACGGCAACTTCGACTACCCTACTCTGCACGACCTTACGGAGGGCGTGCTCACCTTCCCCGACCTCATTCGCCGCATCGACCAGATTCTCGACAAGTACGGCAAGATTAAGGACACGGCGTCGCCGCGTCTCGCCGAGATTCGCTCGCAGCTGCGCAAGGCTGAGGGCAGCGTATCGCGTACATTATATAGCATATTGCACGCCGCGCAGAGCGAGGGCCTCGTCGACAAAGACGTTACGCCGACGCTGCGCGACGGTCGCCTCGTTGTGCCTATCGCTCCTGCCATGAAGCGACGCATAAAGGGCATTGTTCACGACGAGTCGTCGACGGGAAAGACGGTGTTCGTGGAGCCGACGGAGGTGGTAGAGGCGAACAACCGCATACGCGAGTTGGAGGCAGACGAGCGCCGCGAGATAATAGTGATACTCACGGAGTTCACGAAGCTTGTGCGTCCTCACGTAGACGACATCGTGAACGCCTACCGCATGCTTGCCGAGGTAGACTTCATTCGTGCACGCGCCGAGTTTGCGCAGCTCACGGGCGGCATAGAGCCGGAGGTGAGAGGGAAGCCCGTGGTCGACTGGATTACGGCGAAGCATCCGCTCTTGTGGCTCGCGCTGAAGAAGCAGGAGAAGCCTATCGTGCCGCTCGACATCATGCTGACGCGCGACCGCCACATACTGATTATATCGGGTCCGAACGCCGGCGGCAAGTCGGTGTGCCTGAAGACGGTAGGTCTGCTGCAGTACATGCTGCAGTGCGGACTGTCCATCCCCGTGAGCGAGCGCTCTAAGGTGGGCGTCTTCAGCGACATAATGATCGACATCGGCGACGAGCAGAGCATAGAGAACGACCTCTCCACCTACTCGTCTCACTTGCTGAACATGAAGAACATGATGCGACAGGCGGGCGAACGCACGCTGCTGCTCATCGACGAGTTCGGCACGGGCACCGAGCCACAGATTGGCGGCGCTATGGCAGAGGCTGTGCTCAACCAGTTTGTGAAGAAGCACGCATGGGGCGTGATTACGACCCACTACCAGAACCTGAAGCACTACGCCGACTCGCACGACGGCATAGCCAACGGCGCCATGCTCTACGACCGCCATGAGATGCGACCGCTCTTCCAGCTCGCCATCGGTCAGCCGGGCTCGTCGTTCGCCATCGAGATTGCACGCAAGACGGGCATACCCGACGAGGTTATACGCGAGGCGAGCGACATCGTGGGCTCCGACTACATACAGAGCGACAAATACTTGCAGGACATCGTGCGCGACAAGCGCTACTGGGAGAACAAGCGACAGAACGTGCATCAGCGCGAGAAGGACCTGGAGAAGACTATCGCGAAGTATGAGGAGGAGATTCGCGAGCTCGACCGCAAGCGCAAGGAGATTCTGCGCCAGGCGAAGGAGCAGGCGCAGGAACTGCTGAAGGAGAGCAACCGCAACATCGAGAACACTATCCGCGAGATACGCGAGTGTCAGGCTGAGAAGGAGGAGACGAAGCGTCTGCGCGAAGAGCTGAAAGCGTTCAAGGAGGACGTGAACGAGATAGACACCAAGTCGGCTGACGACCTCATCGAGAAGAAAATGCGCCAGATTATGGAGCGCAAGGAGCGACGCGAGAAGCGCAAGAAGGAGAAGAAGGAGAACGCGGCGAACCCAGCCACCTCAACATCTCAACTCCTCACCACCTCAACATCTCAACACCTCAACACCTCAACACCTCAACACCCCTTTAAGGCTGGCGACACTGTGCGCATGCGCGGACTCACGACTGTGGGTCGCGTGGAGTCGGTAGAGGGCAAGGAGGCAACGGTGGTGTTCGGCGACGTGCGCACGAAGGTGAAGACATCGCGCCTTGAGCATACCACGAAGACACCAGAGTCAACACTGCCGCCAACGTTCGGCATAAGCCGCGAGACGCGTCAGACCATCGACCAGCACAAGCTCAACTTCCACCAGGACCTCGACGTACGCGGAATGCGTGGCGACGAGGCGCTGAACGCCGTGCAGCACTTCATCGACGACGCCATACTCGTGGGTATGTCGCGCGTGCGCATCCTTCACGGCAAGGGCAACGGCATACTCAGACAGCTCATCAGACAGTATCTGCAGTCGGTGCCGAACGTGACGCAATGCAAGGACGAGCACGTGCAGTTCGGCGGAGCAGGCATCACGGTCGTCGACTTCTAATTCGCTACGTAGCGGAGGTCTCCGGCCTCCGCTGCACCAAGCTGGATAGTAAACACTTAGCGACACTATTGCTTGCGGCGGAGGCCGGAGACCTCCGCTACGAAAAAAGGCTGACTCTTAAGCTGCAAAACCGCAGCAAAAGTCAGCCTTTTCTTATGCTTTAATCTTTACTCTTTCAGAGAGCTCCTGCCTATTGGCAGTGGTTTTACGAATGTTTTGCTATCGAAAAACCATCGGACACCGAACGCGAACCGATCAGATTCCGAACGCAACCCGATCGGACACCGAACGCAACCCGATCGGACACCGAACGCAATCCGATCGGACACCGAACGCGAACCGATCAGATTCCGAACGCGAACCGATGCCTATTGCATTGCAATTCACTCGTTAAAGAGCTTCTTCTGGCTTAGCTTCCTCAACCTTATCCTCACTGAGCACCAACTCGCGATAGATAACTGCGTCGACCGAAAGCATTACGCAAACGCCGGCAAGAACGCACAGAAGCACAACAAGTACACCCAACAAATCGGCCATGGCGCCGAACATGCTGAAGAGAACGTAGGAAACAACGAGCAGAGCGAGGCTTACGGCAAACTTCAAGCAGAACGCCTTAAACTTATAGCCCATCATCAGACGGTTGCTCTCGGAGAGGCACAGCGCCCAATTCATCTTCTTGCCCACAAGCAGATAGACAGCGAGCAGCCAACTGAACGAGAGTACAACAGCCGGTATTAACATGAACAGACAGGCTACCGACACGGCGGAGGTGATGAGCGCCTGCAGAATGAAGTATTCGCCCATGCAATGACGGTACTCGGAATCGAAAATGAACATCGGACTGATCATTTCGCCCTTGCTGAGCTTCACGGGAAGCGTAGCCAAGGCTATCGTAGTGCCCACATTAACGTACGGAATCCATACGGTTACGAGCCAAAGCAACACAGAGAGAACAATCGGCACAAGATTTTTAACGCCGATGGCGAATGCGTCCTTCAAAGAAGGCACGAACTGAAGTTTTTCTTCCATAGCTATAATTTTTTTAGGTTACTGTTTTTAAGTGGTATAACATTTGCAAATATATAGTATTTTTCACATATACCGAATCTTTTTGCAAAGAAATATTAATCATTACGTACCATTTGCTACCCACCGTATATTCTTTTTCGCCCAAGAGCAATAAAAAACTGCCCCACATCCCATACTGGTATGCAGAGCGGCCCAATTAATTAATTATGAGAATTCAGTTACTTAGTAACCTTCACGGTCTTCATAGTGCCGTCGGCTATCTTCACGGTCACGATATAACATTTTCATCCCTGCGCTACAGATTCACTGGGAAAGTAGTTACCTTTGCACAGGCAAGTAAGTAGGCCATAATTGGCAATGGACTTTCGAGTCCAATATTCAGTTTGGTTCCGTCGGCTCGTAGAGTAATAGATACCGGGCATGAGTCTTGGTGCGCAGACAATCCTGATGGGGGAACTTGGAAGCGGATTCACAGAGAAGTTCACGTCGGCCAAGAGCTTTTGCAAGTGGAGCAACCTCGTTCCGAACAACAAAATCTCAGGTGGCAAACTTCTCTCGTGCAAGGTGCCCAAGCAGAAGAACAGAGTCGGACAGGTGTTCAGGCTATGTGCCAACTCAGTGAAAAGTGTCAAGACGGGACTCGGCATATATTTCAGGAGGCAGAAGTCCAAAGGTGGCCATCTACAAGCTATTGTAGCGACCGCGAATAAGTATGAGCACAAAAAAACCGAAGACTATGCTATTGGCAGCATTGTCTCCGGTTATATGCGTTTTGTCTGTAAAGAAGCCTTACTTTTTCTTTGCAGAAATACTTACTTCTTCTTAGCAGCCTTCTCCTCCTTTGCAGGAGCCGCCGGCTTGTAAGCCTTGTTCAAGCCTGCAATCACCTCGTTGGTGATGTCGTAAGCCTTGTCGGCGTAGAGGATGTTGTCGCCTGCCTTGCTCAGAATCAAGCCATACTTCTTGTCCTTGTTGTATACAGCGAGGAAGTGCTGGATAGAGTCGCGCAGAGCGTTGTTATACTTCTCTGTCTCTGCCTGGAACTCGCCGCTCAGACGCTGGTTGAGCACCTGAAGGTCGCTGTTCTGCTTCTGCAGCGACATCTGGATCTGCTCTGCCTGCTCGCGTGTGTAGGCGTTCTGCTGAACCTTCTGCTGGAAGTTGCCGTAAGCCTGCTCAAGAGCGTGCTGCTTCTGTGCGAGTGTGTTCTGGATGTTCTGACCCTTCTTCTGGAGAATGAGCGAGTAGTCCTTGCAGAACTTGTACTGCGACATGATGCTGTCTACCTCTACATACGCAATCTTTGCGTCTGAAGGCACAGCCTGCTTGCTCTCTACCTTCTTCTCGTCAACCTGACTCTTCGACTTGTCGCAAGAGGTCATTGCGAAAGCGGCTACAGTTGCGAGTGCAAGTGCGCCGAAAATGTTTTTCTTGTTCATATTTATTCTGTTTTTTAATTTTATCATTTTAAGTGCCTGCCTGTCTATACATTATATATTATAGACAAATCAGTTAGTACCACTATATACAACTTAGGCATATTAGTAGGCACCGTTGCGCTCACGGGCTTCGCGGTCCTGGTCCATCACGCAGTGGATGCCCTGCTTGCGCAAGCCCGGATTGTCGTGTACGTGCTGTGAAGAGAACTTGCCATTGCGTTTCAGCAGCACCTTTATCGACAACAAAGCGAAGGCTACTGCCACTACAGCGAGGCTTATAAGCATTAATTTAATCATATTATATTTTTTTATTTTGTGGTGTCTACCTTTTACATTATCTTTGCAGAAGATAGGCTGCACCTCGGCAATTTGAAGCAAGCTTCATTGCGCTCGATTTGCGCTATCTTTGCAGAAGATAGGCTGCACCGCCCATATCGGTACAAAGGTACGGCAAATCGGCGGTATGGCAAAATAATTTACCGAAAATTCAGATTATTATAACATCAACATAAAAAAATTAAGGAAAATGAGCAATTGCGAATTGAAACCTGCTCGCGTGTTCGAGCAGTTTGCTAAAATCAATGAGATTCCGCGCCCTTCAAAGCATGAGGAGCGCATGATTGAGTATCTTCAGGAGTTCGGCAAGAGCCACGGCTTAGAGACCGAGACCGACGAGACGGGCAACGTAGTAATCCGCAAGCCGGCTACAAAGGGTCATGAGAACGCTCCTACACTCATCCTGCAGAGCCACATGGACATGGTCTGCGACAAACTCGTAGACGTAGACTTCAACTTCCACACCGACGCTATTCAGACTTATGTCGACGGCGAATGGCTCAACGCTAAGGGCACAACTCTCGGTGCTGACGACGGCATCGGATGCGCCATCGAACTGGCTATCCTCGACAGCGACGACATCGAGCACGGACCGCTGGAGTGTGTGTTCACACGCGACGAGGAGACAAGTCTCACTGGTGCTATGGGCATGAAGGCAGGTTTCATGAAAGGCGATATGCTCATCAACCTCGACTCTGAGGACGAAGGACAGATCTTCATCTCTTGCGCCGGCGGAAAGACTACTTCGGCTCGCTTCACATTCGAGCGTGAGGCTGCTCCCGAGGGTATGTTCTTCCTCACAGCTTCGGTAAAGGGCTTGAAGGGCGGACACTCTGGCGACGATATCAACAAGAAGCGCGCCAACGCCATCAAGATTCTCGCTCGTTTCCTCTACAAGGAGCAGGAGAAGATGGATCTTCGCCTCGCTAAGTTCAACTCGGGCAAACTGCACAACGCCATTCCTCGCGACGGTAGCATCGTATTCGCTGTTCCGGCAAGCGAGAAGGAGACTGTTCGTGCCGACTGGAACGTGTTCACAGCTAACGTCGAAGAGGAGTTCCACGTAACCGATCCGGTTATGGAGTTCAACCTCGGTAGCACCGACGCTGAGAGCGTACTGCCGAAGGACGCAAGCCGCCGCTTCATCCTCTGCATGCAGGCTGTCGACAACGGCGTGTTCGCTATGTGCCAGGACGAGGCTCTGGCATACATGGTCGAGACTTCTAACAATGTGGCAAGCGTTCAGACCGCTGAGAACGAGATCAACGTAGTGGCTTCGCAGCGCTCTAACGTGATGAGCAACCTCGAGAACGAGACTAACACCGTGAAGGCTGCCTTCGAACTGGCTGGCGCTGAGGTGAAGATGAGCGACGGCTATCCCGCTTGGAAGATGAACCCGGACAGCAAGCTCACGAAGGTGGCTGTAGAGTCGTACAAGAAGCTCTTCGGCAAGGATCCTATCGTTAAGGGCATCCACGCTGGCTTGGAGTGCGGTCTGTTCTCGGAGCGCTACCCGAACCTCGACATGGTTTCGTTCGGTCCTACGCTGCGCGACGTGCATACTCCTGACGAGCGTCTGCACATCCCGACTGTCCAGATGGTTTGGGATCACCTGCTCGACATCATGAAGCATCTCTAATATAGAAGGGTATGGCATCCATGTCATACCCACGCAGACTAAAAAATAAAGAGGGTATGGCTATTCCGCCATACCCTCTTGCTTTATGTTATAATTCCGTAAGTCTTTTTACAGTTCTACATCCGTAAGACACATGTCGAGCTGTTCTTTTATTGTCTTTTTGTCGAGTTTCTGACCGATGAACACGAGCTTCTGCATACGGTCGCCATACTTCTCGTCCCAGTCTCTGCGCAGTCCTTCTTCACGTTCGAGCATCTGCTGCAGTTCGTCCTTCGGCATTGTGGCGTACCACTGTCCGGCGTTTTTCAGCTCCATCTGTTTGCCTGCCTGCTCAAAGAGATAACACATGTCGGGCTCTTCCTTGAACCAGCACAGTCCCTTGCATCGAATGACGTTCTTCGGGAACAGACGTGCCACGAAGTTGTCGAAGAAGTTCATGTCGAACGGCTTTCTGCGATAATATACGAACGTGCCAATGCCATACTCCTCCACTTCGCCGCCTTCATGGTCGTGGTGGTGGTGATGTCCGCAACCGCCATGGCAGTCGTGGTCGTGATGATGGTGTTCATGCTCTTCATCTTCATGGTCGTGATGATGATGTTCGTGTTCTTCATCATCGTGATCGTGGTCGTGATGATGGTGCTCGTGTTCCTCCTCCTCATCGTCGTCATCATCCTCCTCATCGCCGTGATGATTCTCAATCTCGTTGATCCATGCAGCCGATGTAGCCACCTCGTTGAAGTTGAAGCGACCGGTGTTGAGCAGACGCTCCAAGTCTACGTCGCCGTAGTTGCATGGTATGATTTCTGCTTTAGGCTGAATGGCGCGGATTATCTCGGTGAGTTTGCGCAGATCGTCAGTGCTCACCTCCGCAGCCTTGTTCAGAAGTATCGTGTTGCAGAACTCTATCTGCTGTATTACGAGGTTTTCGAGGTCTTCGTCTTCAAGTCCGTCACGTGTCAGAGCGTTGCCGTTGTTGAACTCGTCTCTCATGCGCAGCGCGTCCACCACGGTCACGATGCTGTCAAGACGCGGTATGCCGTTGGTGATATACTGCGGACCGAGTATCGCCATCGAACTGATAGTCTGCGCAATCGGTGCCGGTTCGCAGATGCCGCTTGCCTCGATGACGATATAGTCGAAGCGCTTCATGTTAATGATGTCGCGCAACTGGTCTATAAGGTCCATCTTCAGCGTGCAGCAGATGCAGCCGTTCTGCAGAGCCACCAGACTGTCGTCCTGCTTGTTCACCACTCCACCCTGCTGGATGAGGTCGGCGTCGATGTTCACCTCGCCGATATCGTTCACGATAACGGCGAACTTAATGCCTTTCTCGTTGGAAAGGATACGATTTAACAATGTTGTCTTGCCGCTGCCCAGATAACCTGTGAGCAGCAATACCGGAATCTGTGTCATAGTATTTTGTTATTATTCCTTCATTAATTCAGAATATGTGCGGTCCATCTCGTCGGTCATAACCGTGAAGTTATGCTGCGTTTGGCAGACCTTCAAAAACAGCGAAGCAAGGTCTGCGGCTTCTGCGTCAGCAAAGTCGACAGCTTCGTCGAGCAGCAGGATGTTCATCGCGTCGAGCATCAGACGGAAGAGCGTAGCCCCACGTAGGGGGTGCACTTGTCCCAAGTGCACCGACCGATCAGAACGTGCATTCTCCCCAAGGGGGTGCACTTGTCCCAATTGCACCGATCTATCAAAACGTGCACCCTCCCCCGTCTGACGCAGACCACGAACGTATGCGAACATCACGACACGCACGGTCAGTTCGATGGCACGGTCGGAGTCTACTGATGCTTCCGTCTCCTCCTTCGCCTTGCGCACATAACCCTCAAGATGGTCGGCGTTGGAGAGGTATCTGCCTGCAAGCAGCATCGAGAAGTTGCGCTTGTATTCCTCCACCATAGCGTTATAGTACGCCTCGTCGCCACACGCCGTGCGCACAAGTGCCATCATGTCGTCGCCACGCTGCTGCGCTTCGCGAGCCAGTGCCGCAATGTCCTCGTACTTGTAGTTCATGGCTGCCAACGGGAAGAACATGGTGTCGAAGAAAGCGGGTGCGATGTGCTCGTAGTGCTCCAACATCAGCTTCTTAACCGACTGCGGTGTCGTCTTCTCATTCCGGTCTTCCATCTGACTCTCTATCACGCCATGCGAGAAGGCATCGAAGAACGAGCGCACCAAAGCTGCCTGAACCTTATACTTGTCTATTTTCTCTGTCATCAAAGTTCGGTTTGAATGTTAATTGACCTGTACGATATAATATTATGTATATAGAATGGTTTTGCTTATTAGCGCATTACTTTTTGTAAGCGTCAAGAATCTCCACCACATACACGTCGTGCAAGCCGCCCTTCTCGCCGTACCACTGCTCTATCGACTTGTCGAGCATCTCCTCCGGACGAATCTGCGTTTTGTACAGCTTGCGACAGGTGAGTGTGAGGCGTGCTTCGTCGAATGTTACGCAGCCGTTCTCGGTTGCAACGGGTGTGAGATTGGCCTCCTTCGCCTTATCGAAGTCTCTGCCCGACTTAGCACCGCAGAACGCATACGCCTTGCGTGCCTCCTCCGAGTTGCCGAGGAAAACAAGGCTCATTTTGTCGTTCGCCTCTATGAACTCGTGTGTATAACGCTCCGGACGGATGTACACAATAGCCACCGGATGGTTCCACAACCAGCCGAGGCATCCCCAAGAAGCTGTCATCATGTTGAACTTCTCCTCGTTGCCTGCAGCAACAAGCATCCACTCCTTACCAATAGTTGTGAACACATTATCGTGGAGTGTCGTAACGTCTATCTTTTCCATAGTCTTCTAAATTTTAATCATGGCGACTGAGGTAAAGCTCCGCCGCACTAAGTTTATACAACCCTGCAGCATTCAAGGCGCAGCATGCACCTCAAACATGCAAATACAAAAAAACGAGACAAAACTTAAAGTCTTGTCTCGTCATCATTTTGAGCCTCTTGTCGGATTCGAACCAACGACCCCGAGATTACAAATCACGTGCTCTGGCCAACTGAGCTAAAGAGGCGGGTGGGCAAGCTACTTACATCGCGCCGCTACAACCAACTACCTTTGCTACGTTCCCGTCCTGGAGGGTTCGAAGGGAGCTGGCCGTGCAAGACTTACCCGTATTGCTCTGTAAGCGGTTGCAAAGGTACGTATTTGTTATGAAACCACCAAACGTTTTCGCAACTTTTTAACTACAAACTTGAATTTTTCTGCTTTTAAACCCTAAGATCTATATAAAACAGAACTTTCTCGCCATACTTATGCAGCATTATAGGAGGGTATGGCATTCTTGCCATACCCACGCACACTAAAAATTCATAAAGGTATAGAGAGCTTCGCCATATAAGGCGCAATCATCTCTGCCACATGCTCAAGAAACTGTCTGTCCACATCGTCGAATGTAGCCAATTCGGTGCTGTCGATGTCTATTTCACCAATCACTACCCCATTGTGCTTCAACGGTACGACAATCTCAGATCGTGAGAGTGACGAGCATGCAATATGTTCAGGGAACTTCTTCACATCCTCTATAACAAGTGAGCGCTGCTCTTTCCATGCCGTGCCACATACTCCGCGTCCGAACTTGATGCGTGTACATGCTGGCGTGCCCTGGAACGGACCGAGTATCAGTTCGTCACCATCTACAATATAGAAACCTACCCAGAAATATTCCTCTGGAAAGATTGCCTTCATTACTGCAGCACAATTACACAATACGCTGATAGGATGGTCAGCATCATTCGCGAATACTTCTATCTGAGAGATCAGTTCTGCGTATCTTGATTGTTTATCCATAGCTATATGTTTAATATAACTACAAATTTAGATAAAATTTCCGAATTATAAGCCAGTTGGGATAAAAAACAGAAATGAATATCTCCGAGTGCTCGCTGCTTGAGTTAAAATGTCAAGACCGACATACCTAAAATCTTGCATCAACGTGCTCTAAGTCACAAA
>OGGW01002611.1_pt1 | contig 11027 bp, 7 predicted proteins | sample 1571291 | NCBI WGS metagenome assembly OGGW01 (sample SAMEA2582028, study PRJEB24529) | metagenome | biome: Human gut stool | place: China | collected 2011 | reverse complement strand
CCTCGGCTGCAGCGTTGGTAGCCTGGAGCATCTGTTCCTGCGATTTCATTTCCGGCACTTCGAGGATGGCGAGCGTATCGCCCACATGAACGTAATCGCCTTCCTGAACGCGGAGTTCTACTACGCGTCCCGGCAGTTTGCAGGACACTCTGTATTCTGATACTTCTACCTCGCCCTGAATGGTGTCATCCTTCTGTTCCAGGGTGAAGAAACCGATGACGCCTACGAGAATGACTACTGCTGTAAAACCGATTACAGCGAGCAATATGTTGTTATGCTGTGATTTCTTAGACATTTGCTTAATCTGAATTTAAATTTGTTATTATTATTACTGCAGGATACCGAGCGCCTTGTTCAGCCCAACCTGAGTCAGCTTCACGTCGATTTCTGCATCAATCTTCTGGCTCTGTGCTTTCTGCCAGGCAGTCTGTGCAGCCATCACGTCGGTAACCTCCATCACGCCTTCCTTGAAACCGAGGTTGGCGCATCTCAGGTTCTCATCTGCACTGGCGATGTTCTTCATTGCCATGTTGAGCTTCTTCTGGGCTTCCTTTACCTTAAACTGGCTTTGAGTAATCTGCAGATGAATCTTCTCTCTCGTATCATCCAGGTTCATCTGGGCGATATTGCTGGCAGCCTTGGCGGCTCTCACCTTGTAGGCGCCGTCGAACCAGTTCCATACCGGAACATGAACCATCACGCCTACGTTCCAGACTCCGGTAAACTTCTTCTGGAAACCATTGAATACGTTCGGGTTCGAAATCATGTAGCCGCCTGTCAGCATGACGTGAGGCAGATTGATGGCGCGAACCATTTTGGTAGCTTCTTTAGAGATGTCGAGCGCATTCTGCAGCATGCGGAGTTCCGGCCGGGTGTTCAGCGCCGAATCCTGTGCTGCCACTTTCTGCTGCTCGGTGTCAACAGGAGTTCCTGATAAAGCCAGGGTTTCCTTATCTTCATCGGCAAGTGTGATTTCCTGGTTCATCGGAATGCCGCAGAGCTGGCAGAGCAGCATCTTCGACAGCGCGAGTCCGTCTTCTGCCTGAGTAATCTGCATCTCAGCCTCGTTCACTTTCACGTCTACCTTCAGTCCGTCTGCCTTGGTGGCTACTCCCTGCTGAATCATCTTATGAACATCCTCGTTCAGTTTCTTTACGAGGTCGCGGTAACTGATGGCGAGTTTCTGCTTCTGCTTCAGCGAAACGGCGAGCCAGTAAGCCTGGTCAATGCTGTAGAGCGTGCTCTGGGTCTGCTGGTCGAGATCATTCTCTGCAATCTGCTCTCCGATGTCGGCAATCTTGTTGGCTGCAATGATGGCTCCACCCATATAGATAGGTTGGCGAACCATCACGCTTCCAGCCCAGATATTGCGGGTGTCGGTGCGGAAAGCATCTACCAGTTTCTCTCCCAGCGCATTGCCTTGCTGCTGCAGGGGTCCCAGTTTCTCATTCAGCAGTCCGCCTATCTGCTGCGCTATCTCCGGGGTAATCATTCCCTGACTTACAAGTTGGCTCATCAGATTGCTGGCTCCTCCCGATATTCCTCCGGTAGCGGTAGAGCCGATATTGCTGAATGCTGATTTCTGACCGTCGTTCAGCAGCGAAATCTCCCTGCTGAACCATTCGTAACCGCCTAAAGCATCTACTTTAGGAAGATATTTGGTACGTGCCGATTTCTTCATGTTGTACGCCACGTCTTTCTTGAGCTTCGAGGCATTGAGCTGCTTGTTGTTGCGCAGCGCCATGGCACGACAACTGTCAAGGCTCAGCGTTTGTGCCTGAGCCCCAGCAGGAATCAATGCTCCCATCAGCATGATAAGAGTTATATATTTTTTCATCCTTTGTTTATAATATTATATAATATTGGATGCAAAATTATGGAATTATTCTTAAATGACAAAGAAATTTTGTTTATCAAATCTTTAAGAATCAAAAATTATATTGCATTGTGGAAAAATAGAACATACCTTCTGGTTTTCCGTAATCCCTTAATCGTCTGTTTCTTAGAAATTCACCCATTCTGTCTCGCCCCAGGTAGGGTCTACGGTAATGCCTATTCCACCACCCGTACTGTCGTCTCCGCCACCGAATCCGTCAGCAATGGAAATCTCGGTATAGGTTGTTTGGTTCTGATGGATTTTCAAATCGGCTTTTTCAAAACTCTTTACCACCTTTGCATCGGCATCCAGAAAGCTGATACTCATCTTGATGTTCTTCTCTTCTTCATGTGGGAAGGTGTAGACGGTAAAGTCTCTGCCGCCATCTTTCATACTGAAATTCTCGGTCTGACGGCTGTTCACGCAGCCGAATCCGGTGGTTGCATCCAGGGTGCTGCTGCCGCCGGTATAATAGAACTTGATGCTTCTGATTTCTTCGGGAATAGTTTCGTCGTTAATATGTAACTTGAAGGCGCCAACTGCTCGCCTCAGGTTGATGTCGGAGGTGGCTCCGTCTGCCGTTACGCTCAACCTGCCGTAATAATAGAAGGTGTCGGTAAGCTTGTTGCTCGCAAACTTTACTTTCTCGGGTGCGCTGACAGAGCAGTTTCCCTTTCCGTTGTGGGCAATCACCACCAGTCGGTATTCTCCTTCGTCCAGACTTACATAGGCTGTTCCGAAACCGTTGTCGGTAGATTGCTGGTTGATTGACTCCAGTTTGTCTTCTCCGTCAAAGATGGCAAGCGTCAGTCTGGAGCACACATCGCCCAGCGCCATCTGCTTGTCGGCTGCTTTAGTTGTTAGCAGACTTGTGCCTTCTATTTTCTGCACATGGATAGTTACATTGGCGTTTGCCTCACGTGATTTTCCGGTTGTTTCGTCAATCGAAAACTTCTCGCATGAAGTAAGCGTCGCTACGAGCATCAGCAACAGGGATGCCAGTAACCGATAGGGCTTCTTACTCATAACCGTTCTTATTTACTAGTTGCTCTATGCGTTATCTCGGAGTTTCCTCGGGCATAAAGATGTGGCAAATATACGTTTTTTCTCCTTTCGATGCAAGTAAAATCTAATAAATCTTTATATTTTTTGTCATTTATCTGTTTTTTCGTAATTTTGCATCGGTTTTTCTGTACTTACAGAGCCGATTTTGCATTATATATATAATTAGGTATAGAAGATATTGGTATGGATAAGAAGATAAAAGCATTGTTTTTTGATATTGACGGCACCCTGGTGAGTTTCAAGACCCACAAGATTCCGCAGAGCACGGTAGATGCCTTGGAGCAGGCTAAGAAGAATGGGGTAGAGATGTATATTTCTACCGGTCGTCCGCAACTCATCATCAACAACCTCGGTCAGATAGAACATCTCATCGACGGTTACATCACCACCAATGGAGCCCGCTGTTTTGTAGGCGATAAGGTGGTGAGCCAGCACGCCATCCTTCCTGAAGATGTAAAGAGGATTATCGAGGCTGCCGACCGTGATGATTATCCGGCAATCGTCGTAGGAGAGCATCATCTCGCTATCCATCATTATACTGACGAGGTTTATGAAATCTTTGCCAAGGGACTGGGAGTGGATTGTGAAATCTTCCTGACCGATGTGAATGAACTGGGAGATGAGCAGGTTCTGCAGGTTACTCCTTTCTGTTCGGTAGAGCAGGAGGCGCTCCTGATGCCTACGCTCCGCAACTGCACCTCGGGCAGATGGCATCCTGCCTTTACGGATATTACGGCAGCCGATGCTGATAAGGGCAAGGGCTTGCATGCAATGGCTGATTATCTGGGTTTGAACATAGATGAAACCATGGCTTTCGGCGATGGCGGCAATGATATTTCCATCGTTCGGGAGGCAGGCACCGGTGTTGCGATGGGCAATGCGGGAGATAATCTCAAGCAGGTAGCCGATTACATTACGACTCATGTGGATGAAGATGGTGTTAAGAATGCGCTCCTTCATTTTGGCGTGATTTAAATTCCCGGCGTTATTGACTCTTTTTTTCATAACTCCCAATATATAATAAGGTGTAATCCTGATGAAGCCTTTTTGATAGGCGAGTTTCATTTTAATAAAATAATAAAGGCAAACATGTTATTTATTGTAATAAATGGCGTGTTTGCCTTTCTGTTTTTAAAACTTCCCTTTTGTACCTGGTTTCTTTCCGTTATTTACTTTTTGAGGGAATAAATACCAAAAATATTTACGAAAAGTAATAAAATATGCGAAAAATATACATAAAGTACTATGAAGTTGGTATTTTTATATCAAATTGTTTGCTAAAAATTTGTTTAATTAACAAAAAGTATGTATCTTTGCACCCGATATTTGTAAGTTGTTTAATTTTTAAGAGAGAGAATTATGGTAAAAAGACTGACCATGCTCATGGGGGGGCTTATTCTTTCAACAGGAATAGCCCTCGCTCAAACTACTGTTACAGGTAAGGTTGTTTCTCAGGAAGACGGTGAGCCGGTTATTGGTGCATCAGTTAGAATTGTAGGAACTAAAACTGGAACAGCGACTGATGTCGATGGTAATTTTACGCTTCCTAATGCCAGCAAGGATGCTGTCTTGGAAATCAGTTACCTCGGCATGCAGACTAAAACAATGAAAGCATCTGCTAAGATGAAGATCATTTTGGCTTCTGATGCAAGAAATCTTGACGAGGTAGTTGTTACTGCCTTGGGTATGAAACGTTCAGAGAAAACTTTGGGTTATGCTGCCAGTACAGCCAACGCTTCTGAGTTGACTGTTGCTAAGTCTGGTTCCCTGATGAGTGGTCTTCAGGGTAAGATGGCTGGTGTGCAGATTTCTGGTGGTGGTGTTACAGGTACTTCTCAGAAAGTCGTAATTCGTGGTATTTCTTCTGTTTCTAGCAACAACCCATTGTATATTGTTGATGGTGTGCCTATCAACAATGACCGTTTGGGTGATAACTCTGTTGACTTTGGTAGTGGCGCAGGCGACATCAACCCGGAGGATATTGAATCGGTAACTGTATTGAAGGGTGCTTCTGCTACCGCTCTTTATGGCTCCCGTGCAGCCAATGGTGTTATCATGATTACTACAAAGAAGCCACAGGGTAACAAGAAGGCTTCTATCACTTACGATGGTTCTTTGACATTTACTGATGTGCTCCGTGTGCCAATGACTCAGAATCTCTTTGGTCAAGGTTGGGGTTCCTGGTCTAATGAGGAGAATGGTTCTTGGGGACCTCGCCTTGATGGTCGTGAGCACTGGTATGGTTCCACCGGTCTTTCTAACGGTGAGACTTTAACCAAGCCTTTTTCTTATGTTAAGAACAATATCCGTGACTTCTATCAGGTAGGTAAGGAATGGAACAACAACGTATCTCTCCGCTATGGTGATGAGAAAGTAGGTATTGTTGCATCTTACGGTAATGTAAGTTCTAATGGTATTACTCCTAACAATGGTGATACTTACTATCGTAATACCTTCTCACTCCGTGGTTACGCCAATATCGACAGATTCCATCTGGACATGTCCCTGAACTATGTTCGCAAGGATATGCGCCGTTCTCGTGATATGTATATGGAGTTGCTTCAGGGTGCTTCTGATGTTCGTTTCACCGATATGAAGGATTACAACCTTGAGCGTAACAATGTAGATAACTACTATACATTGTATGCTACCAACCCATATTATATGGTAGATAACTACTATTCTACTTACCAGGACGACCGTATTTATGGTAAGCTGGAGTTGTCATACGATATTACCAAGGATATCAAGGTAATTGGCCGTTTCGGTGGTGATTATACCAATTATAAGACCGAGCGCATCGAACCACGTATTCTTTATACCGAGGGTTCTTATCAGGCAAATGGTAATGGTACAACTGTAGGTAACCAGGGTTACTATTCTAAGTATCGTTCTCAGCGTGGACAGATTGATGCAAGCCTCTTATTGACCGGTAATCATACTTTCGGTGATTTTTCGGTAGGTGCAACCTTGGGTTGGAACTTGAACCAGAGAAACTATGATACTGTAGGTGGTTATAATGAGCAGTTGGAAATTCCTGGATGGAATTCCTTGGATAATACCATTTCCAATTCTCTTACTGATGCAACCTCATGGAAAAGAAGATTGATTGGACTTTTGGGACAGGTAGAGCTTGGTTATAAGGATTGGGCCTTCCTGAACCTTTCTGCCCGTAACGACTGGTCTTCTACACTTCCTGTTGGTAATAACAGTTTCTTCTATGGCGGTGCCAATGTATCTGTACTTCTGAACCAGGCTATTCCTGCATTGAAGAATATCAAGCAGATCGACTTGTTGAAGGTTCGTGCAGCTATAGGTCAGACTGGTAATGATGCTGATGTATATATGACTAATTCATATTACCGTCCATTCCAGTCTTATTATACATATTTGCCAATTTCTGGTGTGTTAGGTCTGACAGAGTATAACCGCTTGCCAAATACAAACTTGAAACCAGAGATTACAACTGAGTATGAACTTGGTTTGAGCGGTACATTCTTCGGTAACCGTTTGAGTTTCGATGTGGCTTACTATGATCGTACAACCAAGAATCAGATTATCTCTGCTACTTTGGCGCCTGAGACAGGTTATACTACGAACACCCGTAATGTGGGTAAGCTTCAGAACAAGGGTATTGAGGCGATGGTTAATTTTACTCCTATCCGTACCAAGGATTGGGAATGGAGCGTAGGGGCTACATACTCAAAGAACTGGAGTAAGGTGAAGGAACTTTGGGATGGTCTTGATGAATATACCATTCCTGTAGGTACTACAAGTACTGGTTTGTATTCTTCTATGCGTGGTGTATCTTACGTATTGAAGGTTGGTGAGCCTATCGGTATCTTCAAGTTGCCTGCAACAGAGAAGGTGACAGATAAGAATAGTCAGTATTATGGCTATAAGGTGGTAGACAACAATGGTTTCTTAAAGTCAAGTTCTACGGAATATGATTATCTCGGTTCTTCTCAGCCTGATTTCGTAATGGGCTTCACCACACACTTAAAGTGGAAAAACTTGACCCTTGCAGCTACTGGCGACTGGCATAAGGGTGGATTAATGTATTCTGAGACATCTTATATCACTCACTTCAATGGTAACTCTACAGAGACAGTATTCAATGAGCGTGATGCGTTTATCTATCCTCATTCTGTAAAGGTTGTTGGTGGACAGTATGTTGAGAATAATATCCCTGTTAGTTCAGAGAAGATGAATTATGCTCAGGGTAACTATAGTTACAACCCGGAGGTGCGTCGTGATTTCGTTGTAAGCCGTTCTTACTTCAAACTCCGTGAGTTGGCTTTGACATACGATTTCCCTAAGACAATCACAAGCGCATTGAAGATGCAGAAGTTGTCTTTGAGTCTCGTTGGCCACAACTTGTTGCTCATTACTCCTAAGCATCAGAATTATATCGATCCTGAGTCTTCTAACTTTGGTAATGATATCAGCTCTGAGTTTGGTGAGACAATGGGTTCTGTTTCAACTCGCAACTATGGTATTAACTTGAAGGTTGTATTTTAATTAAAGGAGATTTCTTATATGAAAAGATATAAATTTTTAAGCGCAGCATTGCTGGGAGCCCTCTTGACAATGGGTACTGTTACTTCTTGTAGCGATTCCGGTTATTTGGATATCAACTACAATCCTGATTACCCAACAACAGCTACTTATAAGCAGCTGTTCCCTTCTGCAGAGGCTTCAACAGTTGCAGTTTTAGGACTTTACGGACAATTAACTGGAAATTTCTGGTGTCAGTATGCCACACAGGGTAATAGTACAAACCAGTATAATACATTGGCTAACTATGCGGTAACGACAAGCAGCTCTTATCCTCCAGTTAAGGCTTTGTGGGATAATACTTATGCCAATGCTTTGAAGGATTTGAAATTGTCTGTAGCTTCAGCAGAAGGTGCAAAGGTATGGAATTATTGGATGGTTTCCAAAATATTGATGGCCTATAACTATTTGGTGTTGACCGATTCTTATGGAGACATTCCGTTTAGCGAGTCTTTGGATATTGATAACAATCCAAATCCAATATTTGAGGATAGTAAGACTGTTGTGTATCCTGGTATTATTAACATGCTTGATGAGGCTATTGCTAAATATAATGATGCATTAGAGTCAGAGAAGTCTTATCCTATAGGTGGTACTTTAGACTGTTTCTTGGGTGGAAGTATGGCTAAATGGGTCAGCTTTGCCAAGAGCTTGAAACTGAAAATGTATCTGAAGGATTTCGATGCTCATAAAGAGGATATTAAAAACTTGTTGGCTGAGGGCGATTTGCTGGAAGAGGATTGCGCTTGGACTGCATGGGTTGATGCTACTAATAAGTCTAACCCATTGTATGAATTTAATATCCGTCAGTTGAATACCACAGAGAATATGCGTGCTTGTCATACTTTTGTTGAGTATCTTCTCGCAAAGAAAGATCCACGCATAGTTTATCTTTATAATCAGACTGCTGCATCTAAAAAAGCGCATCCAGACTATAATACACCAGAGTTGTTGATAGTACATATGGATGAGTGCTATGAGGGGCTTCCTTGTGGTACAAAGCCTAGTACTCAGTCTGTAATTACTATCTCTCAGTCTTCACGTGTTAAGCAGGCTTATGATGATCCTGTATACTTGATGAATGAGGCTGAATGTGAATTGATGATTGCTGAGGCTTATGCTCGTTTAGGTAATACAGATAAAGCAGAGGAGTATTATAATAAAGGTGTTCTTGCTGGTTTTAGCCGTTGGGGACTTGATGGCTCAAGTTTTGTAAATGGTGTATATGCATTTGATAAAACAGATATGCTCAAGAGTATAGCACGTCAATATTGGCTCACTTATGCTGGCGCTAATTCTTATGATGGCTGGATTACTCGTAATCGTTTAGGATATCCTGAAGTTCAGGGTGCTGTTACTGTACGAGTTAGTAACAAGCCAATGGAGCGTACTTTGTCTGATGGTTATCAACTAGGTAACTTGGTAGATCCAGGTGCTTCAAACTTGGCGACAGGTGCTTATCCTATGCGCTTAATTTATCCTACTTCGACTTCTTTGTATAATACCGCTGCTATGAAGTATATCAAGGAGAATGGTAACGATATCACCAAGAAGTTGTGGTGGGAAAAGTAAATTCTAGTTTTTATAAAATAGACTGAAATATGAAAAAAATATTCTTTTTATTAGCTCTTGTTGTTATGATGTTCTCGGCTTGTTCCGAAGGTACGGATTTCGACATTGATTATACACCGATAGCTCCAATAGGAGGTCAGTATGCTTTGAATATTGAGAAAGGTTACGATCCTAGTAAGACTGATGCGGAATATTGGGACTCTAACCCTTCCGATGTTGAAGAGATATGCAACGTTTCCGATGGAGTTTTTGGTTTCTTGAGTAATACAACAGATTACGATAAGGATAAAGCTTGGATTCGCATTGGTAATTACAGTACAGCTACTGAATGGGCAATAAATGCCAAGGTGTCTATCAATATGAGTGATTATATTTTTAGTGGTACAGATGTGGATAATTTTATTGGAAACTCTGCGACTTCTAAAGGTAAGATTACTGTGTCTGGTAAGTGTGGACATAATACTTACAAGACTGCGACTGGTACTATTACCGATGAAATTACTATTGTTTATTCTCGTGCAGATCAGCCTGGTTATCATTATAGGGCTAAAGGCTTTAAGTATACAGGTTGGGATGAGGATTTAGAATAAATATGTAGAATAAAGATATAAGGCAAAGTGATTTGCCTCGTTGTTGACCAAGTCAACACTTATATCTCTCTCGTCTTGGGGACTGGCGGTGGTCAGTCCCCTTTTTGAATTTATAAGAGAGATTTCTTGGTTAATGAGGGTGTGTCATAAGTCTGGATAATAGTTGGTGTATAACAGTTGACTACCGCATGCACAACAGGTGTTGTGCATGCGCATATCAGCTGTTATGCAAGCGCACAACAGCTGTTGTGCGACCGAAGATACTGACTGTCTCAACAACATATCCTATCTCTTCCAACAACTTATTCTGTCTCTTCCAACAACATATCCTATCTCTTCCAGCAACATAACCCATATTTACCAACGACAAGAAGAGGGTGAATCATAAACTTATGACACATCCTCTTTAGTTGTAGATGAAGTAGCTGCCTCCATCACTCTGACAATATTTCTTCAGAAGCTCGATAACGTATTCGGCATTCTCGCGAACGTGCTGTTCGTCTCCGTCATATCCGTTGATGAGAACCACCAGATGGGTGGTGTCAATACTCATCTTGGTTCGCTCGTTGTCGCTGGTCGGGGTTCCTACACCACCTGTCTTGTCTCTGTAAACAGGCAGACCTTCAATATTAATCATGCCTCTGCCGATGCCTTCGTATGGTTCGCCGGCTTTGCCTACGCCCAGGGTCAGGGTGTCGCCTTCAAACTTGTCTGCATCAAATCCGCCGATGCTGTAGCCGTAGGCGATGCTTGCCAGGTTCACCAGATCCACCAGCGTATCTCTCTGGTAGAGTTCCTTGCCCTGCAGCATTCTGCGGATAAGGGCTTCTGATGCAGGACGGTAGCGAGATGGATCCTTGCCGCAGGCACGGTACACCTTTCGGGTGGCGGCAATTCCACTCATCTCTTTCAGCGATTCCGTGGTCAGCGTATGTCTGTATTTCTCACCGAGGGCATTGATTTCATCCCAAAGTTCCTGACAATAAGGGGTGTTTACCACATTGGCTTCCACGCATGCTCCCACAAAGGTGGGACATACCGATTCGATTTCTTCTGATACAATAATTTTCATAATGCAATTTCCGTTTTCTGTTAAACCTTACTGATTGGTAGGGCAAAAGTACGAAGAAATATTGGAATAGCCAAAAGTTCAGTCTATTTATATATAATAAGGTGTAAAAATAGCTTAAATGTTTATAACTGTTAAATGTTTGGCTAAAATGAAACTTTTTTGCGAAAAGATTTGGTGGAATGAAAAATAGTTAGTACTTTTGCACTCGCTTTTGAGAAATCAAGCATTACTCAAAGCGATAAAGAAAGAGTTCTTTGAAAGATTTTACATAAACAGACAAGTAGTACAAGAAGCG
>OGGW01002597.1_pt1 | contig 11093 bp, 10 predicted proteins | sample 1571291 | NCBI WGS metagenome assembly OGGW01 (sample SAMEA2582028, study PRJEB24529) | metagenome | biome: Human gut stool | place: China | collected 2011 | reverse complement strand
CATCGGAACGATAACCTTTCCGTTGCGCCAGATGCGCGAGATGATGAAGTGGCGGTGGGTCGACTGCGATATCTGCGCTATCGTCTTGTTAGAGATGGCGGGGTTGACGCAGATGAACTGTCCGACGTATGTGCTGTCGTCGTCAGAGCTATGGCAGCGTTCAAGGTCTTCCTTGCGCACGAGGAACTTGCGCAGCAGTATCATGGCGAAGATGACGCCCACTACGCCCAGCGGATAGGTCACGGCACAGCCCAATGCGGCGCCGCTGCTCGATATATGTTGTGTGGCAAGCGCCTGCTGAGCCGCACCGAGCGCCGGCGTATTGGTCGTAGCACCACAGAGGATGCCCACCATGTCGGGGATGCTGATAGGCAGTACGAGGCACAGCGAGAGCGCCATCACGGTGCCGAGCACTATGACACCCAAGCCCCAGCCGTTGAGCGATGCGCCGTCGTGGCGCATCATGCCTATGAAGTTAGGACCTACGTGCAGACCCAGGGCGTAGACAAAGAGGGAGAGGCCGAAGGTTTCGGCGAAGCTGATCATCTGTTCGTCGGCAGTGAAGTGGAGGCTGCCCGCCACGATGCCCATGAAGAACACGAACGCCACGCCGAGCGAGATGCCGCGGATGCGCAACTTGCCCAGTGCCATGCCCACGCTGATGATCAGCGCCAGCACTACCAGCGTCTGTACTGCTGAGTGTATGGTGAAAAGACTGTCAATCCATTCCATTGTATATCTGTGTAATTTGTTTTAGAGTTTTTAGCTACCTTCAGGGGGTGCACTTGTCTCAAGTGCACCCCCTGGAAGCCCCCTAATGATTCTTTCTGCAAAGTTACTGCAAACTGCTGACTCTACAAAACAAATGCAACAAAAAAGGCGCTGCCCGCTGAGGGCAACGCCTTAATATTCATTTATATAAGCTGTTCTGTTGCTTTATAACTGCTTCGCCGATTACTTAACGAGCACCTTGCGTGTTGTGCCGTCAGACATCTTAACGATGTTGATGCCCTTCACCGGAGCTGCAATCTGAACACCGTTCACGTTGTAGCGAGCCACAACTGTAGCCTCAGAGCTGTTGTTTACGTTCTCGATGCCGGTTGAGTTAGTAACCAAAGACTTGGCAGCGTTGATGATAGCGCCCTTCTTGTCAAGAACCATAGCAACAACGTAAACCTTGTCATGCTTGATGGCAGACTTAATCTTTGTGCTTGTCGGCATTGACAATGTGTACTCAGAGCTTACAACACCATTCTCAACGAGTGTAGGCAGAGTTGCGTTGTTTTTCGATTTGGTGTAAGAGCTTGCGATAAGTACATCGTTGAATGTTGCAAAGTATGTGCTGCCAGCATCCCACAACGGCTGAAGGTCTTCCGGTAGATCCGACTTATTGTTGGCACCATTGCTTCCTGCATATGTCTTTGAATATGCATTCTTCTGCTTCCATTTGTTTGTTGTACCAGTGAGTCCGTCAGCTACAAGAGCATATACGATATTGTAGTCGCCAGATACCAATGACTCTACAGAAGCCTTTGCATTCACCTTAGTGTCTTCCTCTGCGAATGTGCCTGTTACCTTTACATCAACAACTGGTAAGTCGTCGAGTGTTGTAGCTACAGCTGTGACAGCGTCGAAGTACGGGTCCATTGCACTTGAACTACGATTTATCACAGCCTGCGGAGCAGCACCATTGCTAAGTCCAGGTACGCTATAGTTAGTAAAGTACATCGGGTCACCATTTTCGAAGTAGTGCCAAGCGATACCGACGAACTGATCGCCGTAAAGCTTTCTCATTTTCTCCATTGCAACATGACCACGTGAGCACCAAGGGCAATTTGTACCAGTGTTCTCCTCCACTACAGTCACCTTCTTTAAAGCCTTACTAAGAGTAATCAATGTGCCAGAAGCGCTGTTTGAAGTGCTTGCGTTCTTCTCGCCGTTTACCTTTGTTATGGTCAGTGTTACGGGAACTTCGCCAGTTGTAGGAGCTGCTGCGAACGGAATCTCTACCGTGTGCTTGCCGCCTACGCCGAAGTCCTTGCCGAAATCGAGGTGCTGCTCAGCGCCTGCCTTGCCGTTGAGAGCGATGGTATAGTCGATGTTGCTAAGCTTAGAACCGAAGTTTTTCAAAGTTACCTTAACGTTCTTTGTCTTGCCCAATACAACCTTGATAGTGCCTAAGTCGAGAGGCTGTACAGAGTTAGGTGCGAAATCGCCCTCTACGATGAGCTGGATAGCGAGACCCATGCCGCCGCTTTGGAACTGGTACCAGGTTTCACCGCTACCGCCCTGCGAAGCAGGGATGTTAGCATATACGAAGAACGGACCGTCAACCTCAGAGTTAACACCGATAGGGTAGTTGCTTGATGTCTGCTTGTAGTTGAAGCCTACGAACAATTCCTGGAAAGAAGAACTCAGTTCTACCTTGTTGTCGAACATCACCTCATGCCATTCGCCTGTGTTTGTTGCGCCTGCTGCTGATGTAACGCTCTTGTCAGAAGAAGCGATTTCTGTCATATCAACAATCTGACCGTTTTCAAGCGTCAGGTTCTGTACGAATACACCGTTGGCTGTGTTGCCCTGACCCAGATTGAAGCGTACGCCGGCAATCTTCTTGCCGTAGTAAGGAGCGAGGTCGTCTGCTGTAAGCTTGATGGCTACCTTATTGTTGCCGGTGAAGTTTGTAACACCTACGTAGTTGTCGCAATCGTCGGTGTCGAAGTAGCCTACGAGACGCTGGTTGGCAGCGAGGTTAGCCTTCGCAGGAGCCTTGAATGCGCCGAAAGCCGGTGCCTGAACGCCCAGCGGGTTCGGTGACTTTTCTACTGTGAAGCTCTGCGCGCCGGCTGTGAGAGCCAACAGCATTGCAAAAGCAGAAAGCAGGAATTTTTTCATGATTTGATCTTTTCTGAATTGTTAAAACTTATTCTTTTATTTAATGTATTTCACGGTCTTGCCATTAGAGAGCTTTACGATGTTCAAGCCCTTCTGCGGAGCTGAGAGGCGTGTACCGTCTGCTGCATAGCGTGCCACTACCGTAGCGTCTGCGTTGCTGATGCCGTTGATGCCGGTAGACTTCTCGTTGTAAACAAAGTGCACTGTTACGGTTGAGCAATCGCCTACATTCTTGTATTCGAACTTCTCAATGCCAAACTGGTCCTTGCCCAGAGACTTCTTGCGGCAAGCTACCAATGTGAGCTTAGCTGTTGCCTCACCGTACTTTGCCTTATGGGTTTCTTCGTCGACGATCTTCCATTCGGTCTGAAGGTTGTCGAGTTTGTCTACAAAACCGGCGTTAGATTCAAATTCTCCTTTTTCTGAAGCGTTCTTGCAGTTGCCAAGCAGACAGAAGGCGATGCTGCCGTGGTCGATTCTTTCTACGTTAAGACGCAACTTCACGTAGATTTTCTCTCCGTTCAAGTCTGTCTTAATAGGTTTTACGAACAGACCTGTCGGGATCTGCATGTCGTCTTCTCCTTCTTCTGGATCTGTAAAGTCTTCGACGTCCGATTTTGTTATTACTGTTCCGCTTGGTACAACAGTACCGTCTGCTGTAGCGAATTCAAACATGCCCTTAGTCTCCTGCGCGAACATTGTCACTGCAGAGAAGAGAGCAAAGCAAAGTGTAAAGATTTTCTTCATATTATTCTGTTTTTTAAATTAGCGTTAGGTATCAATGGTTTGTTAAAAGAATTGTTTGAGGTTGTGCGGTCTTTCCGTACAACCCCAAACAGAATATGTTTATTCAGCAGCGGTTTCTGCGAAGACAGCTTTCTTCGTAACCTGCTGCACCTCGTTGTTGTCGTAAACGAAAGCCACTACCGATACCTTCTCGGCGTTCCACTTCTCGGGCAGCGTATAGTCGTACTGCTTTTCTGTGGTTTCGCCCTCCTTCACGGTTACGTCCTCGCCCCAAGTGCCGTTGGCAACATCGCGGAATACGTGGTTGTGTACATACTCTTTGTTGATTTTGCCATTGGGCATCTTCTGTTTAGCTACGATACCGTCCTCAATGAGCCACACCTGCAGCTTGCCTGTCGTATTGCCGTCGGTGCCGAAAGCCTTTACGTCGATGGTGAGCTTGCGCGAAGTAGCGTCATAAATATTGTTGACGCTGAGCGAAAGCGCAGCCTTCTTCGAGATGAGCGCACCTACGTAGCTTGCCCAAGTGTTATAGTCCTCGTTAGGAGCTGTGGCGCGGTTGATGAGCGCCCAAGGCTGTCCGAGCTTGCTCTGGCTGTCCCAGTGCTTGTAGTACTCGTCGCCGATTTCGGTTGCCAACGAGGTCTTGCCCTTTGATGCGAGCGGACCGCTGTGTATGCCCACTGCGATTACGTTCTTCTCGCCGTAAGTCTCAACGATACTGTTGATGGCGTTTGTGCCGTTAGGGCAGTTGACACACTCCTGACCGGTGTAGTCCTCGATGAGCACTGCGCGTCCCACCTCAGCCGGCTTCACGTAGATGAGTCGGTCGTTGGGATCTACTTCCTGACATGCCACTGTTGCGAAAATGGCGATGGCGCTTGCTGCGCCTAACAATATATTCTTCAGTTTCATAATAGTGGCTTTAGAAGTTAAAGTTGTATGATACTGTCACACCCTTGCTCGCCGGCACGTAGCGGCATACGCCACCCGAGCAGTTGTAGCCAGCGCGTGTCTTGCCGTAGCCCACCTGCAGACGGTGTGCGCCGTGAGTGTAGGTGACAGAGCCGTTGATGTAGTGCTCTGCGTGTGTGCCCTTCGACTCGTCGATGGCGCCAGTCGATGTGTAGTAGTGCTCCGCACCGTTGTACTGGTCGCTGATGGTGAACATGAAGTTGGGCAGAACGGAAAGCTCGAGCAGACCGAACCACCAGTCGCCCTGGTCGTCCTTTGTGCTCAGATACTGAGCCTCGCCGCGCAGCGTAATATTCTTGTTGAAGCGGTACTTACCCTCAGCCACGAAGATGTCAGAGTGAATCATTCCGCCCTCGCCCTCAACAACGGTCTTGTTGTAGTACTGGTTCATGTACATGAGGTTGAGCTTGAAGTCCTTGGTGAGCTTCTTCTCAATCTGCACGTTGATGTCCTGGTAGTACTTCTCGCCGCTCTTCCAGAAAGGCGAACCGTAGCCGTCTGTGCCCGGTGTGCCGCCGTTGTGTACGTTCTTCTCGATGGCACGGATGTGCGAGAAGTTGAGCTTCACGCTTGTGCCGTACTTGCCGCCGAGGAATGTCTTGCGGTTGAACTTGTAGCCGAGCTCTGCCTGATAAGCCCACTCGCCGTTAGGCTGTGTGGCGTAAGGATAGAGCGAAGCTAAGGCGTATGTCTGCTGCATGGCGAACGCCGGCAGGTGGTTGATGAAGCCTGCTGTGCCGCTCTCTGTGCGGCGTGAGCGGAAGTTCATATTGTCCGAACGCTTTGCCTGCAAGAGAATACTCATGCCGCGCTGCGAGTAGGATGTAGAGAGCATCGTCACGTAGCCCTTGCGGTAGATATACGGGAAGTTCTTGTCGAACGTCGGGTCTTCGGTCTTCTGTGCATATTCGCCGAGGATGCTGAATCCGCCCTTCTGCAGGTTGGCACGCACGTCGAAGGCGTTGGTGTTCTCTACGAAGCGCAGCTTGTGTGTGGCGTCGGCGTAGATGTCCTCCTTCTGGTGCTGGTGGTTTACGACCCACGATGCGCCGAGCGTGAGGTTAGTGCCCGACTGCTGCATCTTCTGCGACCACTCAGACACGCTGAGCTCGAGGTCGGCACCTGCTATGAGCGACTGTGTGTCCCAATAGCGGCGCTGTGTGCCTACTACAGCCTTTGCCTGCACGCCCTTGAACGGACGCACCATGACACGACCGCCGAGCAGCGAGTTGTCGATGCCCAGCGAGCGCTCCTCGTATGTGCGGAGGATGAAGCCCGAGCCGAACTGCTCGTAGAAGTTACCGAGTGTGAGCTCGGCGTTCTTCATCTTGCCCTTGATGTAATAAAACGGCACACCCCAGCCTTTGAAGTCCTTGTCAAAGCCTGGGAGCGGATGGTCGAGATATTCAAGACGCACGCCGGCGTCTACGTACTTCGAGAGGGCGTGAACCTCAGCGTAGGTGTTGTTCAGCACCTTGTCGTCGTAGGTTCCCGTACCAATCTTGTTGTCTTCCTGCGGAACGAGGAAGTCGGTCTGCAAGCTACCCGTAATCTGTACGTCGTAGTCTTTTGCTACCTTTATGGTCTGTGCGCTCGCTGTGGCTGCCGACAGACTGAGGGCAGCGAGAGCGAGCGTAAGCTTCTTGTTCATATTAATGTTGTTAGGGTTGTTGGTGGGAGTGATAACTGCTAACTCGTCAATATGTCTACATATCAACATGTCAACTCGTTTACTTGTTCACAAGCTTGCGTACTTCCTCAATAAGCTCTTCCTCAGCACCCTCGGTATATCCGTTGTGCTTAGACACGATCTTGCCGTTGCCGTCGCAAACGATAACGTAAGGGATGGTCTGTATGCCGAGCGCGCGCTTGAAGTCGCTGTTCGGGTCGAGCAGAACCTCATACTGCCAGCCGTGGTTGTCTACGAGCGGCTTCACCTTGTTGATGTTCTGTGCCTGGTCGATAGACACGGCGATAACCTTCACGCCAGTCTCTTCCTGCCACTCATCGTACACCTCGCTGATAGCGGTGAGCTCGCGGTTGCAGGGCTTGCACCATGTTGCAAAGAAGTCGATGATGAACGGTTTGCCGTTGTTTGAGAGTGTGTCTGTAGACACTGACTTGCCGTCGATGCTCTTAAGCATCACCTTCGGCAGCTGTGCGCTTGCGGTAGTTACGATACCGAGCAAAAGCAATGTTGCAAGTAATAATTTCTTCATAGTCGTAAGTATTTTGTTGCAAAATTAAATAAAAACCTTGTTGCGTGTGCATTACAAGGGTTAATTTTGTATAAAAAGGTAGATTTGAGGTGGTGAGGTGGTGATAGATGTTGTTGTGGTGAGGTGGTGAGGTGGTGATAGATGTTGTTGTGGTGAGATGTTGAGGTGGTGAGGTGGTGAGAAGGTGAGGTGGTGATAGATGTTGTGGTGTTGAGGTGGTGATATATGTTGAGATGTTGTGATGTTGAGGTGTTAAAACTACAGGATTGCGATGAGAAGGTAACTGTAGGAGACTACGGCATTAGCGGAAAGCTAATGCCGTAGCCTCCTACGGATAATAACGTTTTATTCTTCTCCGAACGCTGCGGCTTCTGCAGCAGCGATTATCTCCTCGCGGCTCTGTGCTCTCGCCGAGATATGGCTGAGGTCGAAGTCTTCGTCAGAGAGGTCGAGGTCGGCGGGGGTGAGGCCCGAAGAAACGGACGCCTCTGCTTCTGTCTTTGCAGCCGCTGCTGTCTTCGCAGGAGCGGCTTCGGCTGCTGCCTCGTCCTTACGGTACATCGGCGAGCGGCGGCTGCGCTTAGCCTTGGAGTCTTTAGGAGAGCTGGGCTTGCTGGGAGAGCTGGGTTTGCTAGGAGAGCTGGTTTCTCTAGGAGAGCTGGTTTCTATAGAAGAGCTGGTTTCTCTAGAAGAGATAGAACAGCCAGCCTCGCCATCCTCATTATAAAAACCTTCTCCCTCCATTCCCGAGCTCACCACGATGAAGTCGTCGGGCTGTTCTGTTGAGGGCACGTTCTCCACTGGTTCCTCCTCCATCTTCGTGCGGTCGGTCTTTGCTGCGAACACCAGGTCGATGAATTGCGGTTCGCGGCGCAGCTTCTCCAGCGTCAGTTTCGACGCCAGCTGCTGGCTTTCCTTCTTGCTGTAGCCCTTTCCTTCGCATCCCTCCACTCCTTCGAGCGTCACACGGTAGACGAACACGGGCGATCCGGTCTTGTCCTTCTCTTCGAGAATCGACTTGAAGTCGATGCGCACACGGTTCTTCTGGCTCCATTCGATGAGCTTGCTCTTGAAGTTCACCTCCTTATAAGCAACCTTGTCGATGTTTATCATTTGTGCCAGTATTCGTTTGCGCATGAACTCCATGCAAGCGTCGTATCCTCTGTCGAGGTAGATGGCTCCGACGAGCGCTTCGAAGGCGTTGCCTCCCATGTATGAGTTGTGCGACTGCGACCGTCCGCTTGAGAGAATGAGTTGGTTGATGCCCATCTCCTGCGCCAGTCTGTTCAGCGTGTCGCGCTGCACGAGCTTCGATCGCGTGTTGGTGAGGAAGCCCTCGCGTTTTCCGGGGAAGTGGCGGTATACGATGTCGCCCACGGTGGCGTCGAGCACGGCGTCGCCGAGGAACTCCAGTCGTTCGTTGTTCACGGGTTTACCCTTTGCGTTGCGCTTGTACATGCTCTTGTGCATCAGTGCGAGCTTGTAGTAGCTTATGTCGTGCGGGTAGAATCCGATGATTTTGCGTAAAGACAAATAAAGCTCCTTGTCCTTGCGGAAAGGGAGCTTCATTCTGTCGATGAGATTACTCAGCATATTTCTTGAATATTACACATGCGTTGTGACCACCGAAACCGAACGTGTTGCTCAGTGCCGCACGTACCTCGCGCTTCTGTGCCTTGTTGAAGGTGTAGTTGAGCGTGTAGTCGATTTCCGGATCCTCGTCACCCTCGACGTGGTTGATTGTCGGCGGTATGATGTCGTTCTTCACTGCGAGCACTGATGCGAGTGCCTCTACAGCTCCGGCAGCACCGAGGAGGTGACCAGTCATTGATTTTGTTGAGCTGATATTGAGTTTGTATGCAGCTTCGCCGAACACCTGCTTGATAGCCTTAGCCTCAGAGATGTCGCCCACCGGTGTCGATGTGCCGTGTACGTTGATGTAGTCGATGTCCTCCGGCTTCATGCCGGCGTCCTCGAGTGCGTTCTGCATTACGAGGCAGGCGCCGAGTCCTTCCGGGTGTGATGCTGTGATGTGATAAGCGTCGGCAGACATGCCTTCGCCCACCATTTCTGCGTATATCTTCGCTCCGCGTGCCTTGGCGTGCTCCAGCTCCTCGAGTATGAGGCAGCCGGCGCCTTCGCCCATGATGAATCCGTCGCGCGATGCGCTGAACGGGCGTGAAGCGTGCTCTGGGTCGTCGTTGCGTGTAGAGAGGGCGTGCATAGCGTTGAATCCGCCTACGCCAGCCGGTGTGATGGCTGCCTCTGCACCGCCGCTTACAATCACGTTAGCCTTGCCCAAGCGGATGAGGTTGAACGCGTCGGCGAGAGCGTTTGTCGAAGAAGCGCAAGCCGATGTAGTGGCGAAGTTGGGGCCGTGGAAGCCGTACATAATAGATATGTGTCCGGCTGCTATGTCGGCAATCATCTTCGGAATGAAGAAGGGGTTGAATTTCGGGCCGTTCTCCTGGTGTGTTGCCCAGTAGCCCACCTCTTCCTCGAAGGTCTTGATGCCACCGATGCCCACGCCGTAGATGACGCCGATGCGGTTCTTATCCTCCTCGTCGAGGTTCATGCCGCTGTCCTGCACCGCCTGCATCGCTGCGATGATAGCGAGCTGTGCGTAGCGGTCCATCTTGCGTGCTTCCTTGCGGTCGATGTAGTCGTTGACCTTAAGGTCCTTCACTTCGCAAGCGAACTGTGTCTTGAACGAAGAAGCGTCAAACAATGTAATAGGTGCTGCGCCACTTACGCCGTTCAGGAGGTTGTTCCATGTTTCTTCTGGATTGTTTCCCAACGGAGTCACTGCGCCAAGACCTGTTACTACTACTCTTTTTAATTCCATGTAACTGAAAAATGTCAAAAAAAAATGGTTTATGGTGCACAATGGAATTATAACAATGAATGATTGCTATGGGGTTGTGCACACCATAAACTATAAACCATAAGGTTTATTTATTTTGCGTTCTCGATGTAAGCGATAGCGTCGCCAACAGTAGAGATCTTCTCTGCCTGATCGTCAGGGATGTTTATGCCAAACTCCTTCTCGAACTCCATGATGAGCTCTACTGTGTCGAGAGAGTCTGCACCGAGGTCGTTTGTGAAGCTTGCTTCTGGCTTAACGTCTGCTTCGTCTACGCCGAGCTTGTCAACGATGATAGCCTTTACTTTTGATTCGATTTCTGACATAATTTTAATGTTTTAAATTGTTTATAATATTGATTTCTAATTTAATGTGGATGCAAAGGAACAAATTTTTTGTCAAATAGACAAATATTTTCTAATAAAAAGGCTTTTCCGCTGCACAAATACCCCGCATCTGTGCATTATTTCGCTGCTTTTTGGCTGTTTGGGGCGTATTGTTAAGGCCTTTTCACTGTTTTTCTGAGGCTTGCTAAGGCTCTCTTCCTGTCTTTATAAGCCTTCCTAAGCCTTTCTAAGCCTCTCTAAGCCTCTCTAAGCCTTGGAAACTCAAAATTCAAAATTGAATAACTCCTCATCGGCGTAGCCGACAATTCAAAATTCAAAATTCAAAATTCAAAACTCCTAATTGTTCACAACGAGCACTCCGAGCGGTCCTGTGGCGCTGCCGCGATAGCGCAGCAGCTTTTTGCCGTTGGCAGTCACGCCACGGTTGTTCAGGTCGTACTCTCGTTTGCATGTGGGGCATACCGCCATACCTCGGTCGTTCATCCTCAGTCGGTAGCCCATGGTCTGCGTCTCAGCGTAGCAGTTGGGGCATTGGTTGTCGTAGACGTAGAATGTCGGTGGCGTTCCGAGGTTGCCGTATCCCACGATGATGCCGCTCTTGTTGTACAGACCGAGCGTGTATGTGCGTCGTGCGTCGTCGCCAGCCGGCTCCTTCTTGCTGCTGAGTCCCTGGTTGCTCACGAAGTAGATGAAGCGTCTGCCGTTCTCCGTGCCCTCGTAGACATTGCAGAACACGCCGGGCGAGAGTGGGTTGAGTGCGCTCTGCAGCGTCACGTCCTGATACACCTGGTTGTTGAAGAAGAAGGAGCAGCGCTCCGACGCATACTCGTAGTCGGTGTCGGTGCACGCTGCTGTCAGCAGTGCGCACAGCGCAATGGCTATTGTCCTGATTGTTCTATACATATTTATATATTGTTACTTGGTTGGCTCCCGCGGAATCCACTCTTCTTGCTGAGATTGTTCTCCCACAGATTTCACAGATCTGCACAGATGTTAGGGTGCGTAGGTTCTCCCACGGAATCCACGGATCTCACAGAAGTTAGGGTG
>OGGW01002595.1_pt1 | contig 11106 bp, 9 predicted proteins | sample 1571291 | NCBI WGS metagenome assembly OGGW01 (sample SAMEA2582028, study PRJEB24529) | metagenome | biome: Human gut stool | place: China | collected 2011 | reverse complement strand
AATAGAATACCTAAATCCCCTTTTTCATGACCTAATTTCCTCCATAAATTCCAAAAAGTAGATAATTTATGTCGCTTTGCATCAGGGAAAGTGATACATTTATATATATTTTTATCATATTTATATACATCTTTGATAAAATCCGGGCATACAATGACAATTTGTGCAGCTGGATATTCATGTCGGATCAATTGGATAGAAGGACTTATATTAATTGTATCACCGAGAAAATTAGGTGTTCTTATAATGATCTTTTTCATACTTGACAGAAATCTGAGTTATATGCTCGATAAATTGATCAGTCATTTTTTCTATTGTATATTTACTGCAAACAATATGAAAAGCATTTTCTGCAATTTGTTGGCTTTTTTCCGGATTTGCAAAACATTCGTTTATTGCTTGATAAATCATTTTGCTATTTCTGGCTGGAACGATCCAACCATTTTTTTTGTTTTCTATAATTTCGTTTACTCCATTAACATTTGTCGCAATAACAGGACATTTATAGCTCATAGCCTCTAAGACGACGTTCGGAGTTCCTTCCGAGATGGACGAAAGTACAAAAACATCTGCACATAAATAATATTCATATATATTTTTTTTAAACCCCAATAACTTTATATTTTTTAAATTATATTTCGAAATTTTGTTTTTGAGATAGGCTTCCTGATTTCCAGTTCCGAGTATAATAAAATCCCATGGTTGTTTGTTATCCTGAGCAATTTTAGCTGTTTCGATTAGATATTCAAACCCTTTTTGAGTATTTAATCTTCCGGCACTGAGAATTACTTTGTGAAAGGAAGAAGTCTGTAAATCCTTTTTTAATCTTTCAGATAAAACTAGTTCCTGAGGAGGATAGATGCCGTTATAAATGACTTGAATGAAATTATTTGGAAACCATCCATAATTTTCATATTGTTTTTTGATTGTTTGTGTATTAGTAATAATCGATGTAGTAAAGTTTCGGATTAGAAATCTGTATTTATATGAATTTTTGATTAAAGCGAGGCCTTGACGTGATATAACCGGTATGCCGGCAATCTTTCCGGCTAGTCCTACAAGTTTAATATCAAGATTTGTTGAACAGATGATCAGATCTATCTTGAATTTTCTGACTATTTGCAGAATCTTGAAAACAGTGATCAAATCAAAGCTATTCGTATAGTTTGCTGAATAAGTCGGTATTTTTGCTTCTTTTGCTCTTTTTACAATTATTCCTTGAGGACGACAAATTAAATGGATATTAAAATTCCTATTCTGAAGTGATTGGGACATCATAATCACCCATTTTTCTACCCCTCCCCAACAATCTGTTCGGCAAGAATCGGAGAAAAGAATATTCTTCATACTAAAAGACTTAAAAGAAAATGCCGGTTTTGGATATACTTAACATGATGCCGAAATTATTTTTTAATAAACTCCCTTTATCATAACCAAAATCTAAGGTTGTATCAAAAGGAAGTTTATCATTGGGAACAACAACTTTTAATCTCAGGCTTGTTTGAGACTTGGAGGTAATATGTCCTTCTGAATTATAAAATGGAGTGTTATACGTTCCGTAATTTTTAGAATAACTACAGAAGAATTTATATTGAATATTTAATAAGGGTAAATCTCCGGAGATACCGATATGATGGGCGTAGAAACGATTATTATATATTCCGTGTACAATGCCTGCAACGGGTGATTGGGGGGTAAAAAACGGTGTTCCGATGGTTTGACCAAATAAAGTCCAGCCGGAACGATATTCTCCATGGTTCAGGTAATTATCGTTACCTCCTAAAACGATTCGTCCGTAAAAATCAGATGTTGTATCCTGTTTTGCTAGTTCTTCGGGAGTTGCCGGGCGGTCGTGTAAAGGACCACTTTGATTTTTAGTATAATAAAATTCATATACAAAGCTTTTGAACCAACGGCTGTTCTCTTTACGGCTAAAATACAACCCATATAATCCGTCAGGCCAGTTTTGATATTTCATACCTGAACCGTCTTCAAATATATGGTTATAAAATAAAGTTGTTTTAAATTTCGGACATTCATAATTGATTTGTGCAAAATGACGGCCAATATGGTTCCCTAATTTATTGATCTGATCGGAAAGAGTTGCATTTTCCCCTCCCGACTTGATTTTAACCATATCCAGATAGTCTTTAAAACTGTATTTTAACTTACCGTTATCAGGATCTTTACCTCCCCATTGAGCGTAGTCTTCGATTCCTGCTTCGATGCTGAGGCCATGAATAATAGTTAATTTACCTGCCAGTAATTTATTATGTAAATGTGGGCTATCTACATAACGATTATCAGACATAATGTATTCTGCATATTTGAATTTGAAAGATAACCATTTCCCTATCCAGGGAATTTTGATAAAGTCTTGTGTATGGAGATTAATACCTGGCATACTCCGGGAATTGGTCGAATACAGCATGTCTCCGTTGGTAGAAGACAGACCGTCGTAAACAATTTCCGGTTTGATGATACCTAAATCCAGGATCAGGTTTTGCCAGTGTACACGACCGTAAATCTGGTCGATGAAAATGCGATGTTCTTTACGACCTAAAGCACCGGTACCTTCGAATCCGAATGAGTAGTCGAAAGCGCGGGTATTGCTTTTACTGAAAGGAGTACCTACTCCGACAGTCCCCCACAAATAAGTGTCGTTTGTGATTTTTCCGAATGTGTTGGTATGCAGCCAGAAAGGAAGCCGGTCTGCTGTTACTCCACCACCGATTTCGGCCTGGGAATAGCCTTTCCGGCCCTGACCATAACCTTGTAATCCTCCGATAAACAGTAAAATAAGAGCTGTTAGACGTAGCATTTTCCTTCGTTTTTTAATAGTTGTTCCAGTATGATAATATCTTCTTTATAAGTGAATTTCATATTATACGCTTCTCCTTTCACGATCGTGATCTCTTCCTGAGGGAGGTATTTCTTAACGACACTACAGTCATCGGTCGTTTTAAAATCCGGATCTTTCAATGCCAGGGCATAAGCCTCTTGTAAAGTTTGGTTGTGAAATCCTTGAGGAGTTTGTACCTGGTACAAAATATTCCGGTCCGGAATCCGGGAGACATAGGTATGGGTGGGATCGACTTCGATGATTGTATCTGTGGCGGGAATAGCCACATTGACAGCTTTATAAGTTTGAAGTTCGGTGATGACCTCCTCGATTATTCTCTGGGTGACCAACGGACGTACAGCATCGTGGATCAGCAGATTACACGGGCGGCCGGCATAAAATTTCAACGCGGCTAAAACAGAATGATAACGTTCTTTACCACCGTCGAGAAGATGTTTTACCTTAGAAATACGGCAATCTGAAAGGATATGTTCACACTCTCGTCGCCATTCGGGATGAATGACAACGGTAATTTCATCGATCGAAGGGGCTGAATTGAATTTTTCAAGGCTGTATACCAAAATCGTTTTGTCGTTTATTTTTTTGAATTGTTTTGGAATACACCCTCCGGCTCTTTGTCCTGACCCCCCGGCTAATATGACGGCAATATTTAGCATGATAAAGCACACTGGTAAATAATTGGAGACAAAGGTAATATTTTTTAGGAATATTTGCGGAGTAGGTCTAAAAGCTATTTAATATTTCATCGATAGACAACTGCTTCGGGATTATAAGGAAAACTCTGGAGAAAAAATAACAGCGTTTCCACCGTCCTACTTTCTGGCAATACACTGCTATTCACAATTTCTAGTTTATGCTCATCTATACGGATTGGCATGGGAGAAGGTTCCGCATAATCCCTGTTAATGCAAGCGTTCAATAACGCTTTACAACGGTCAATTTACCGATCTGACATGCGCCCATGACGATCTGAATGAACCTTCTTTGCTCTTCTAACCTACTTTAATTGTTTGATATTCTGCTTTTTTATATATGTTTCTGTATTGTACGCAGTGGAGTGCGTATTTTTATGCGATACGAGGATAATGAATATATCCGAAAAACGTTATATGTTACAATATTGGTTTTTCCATGAACTTCATCCTGCTACACCAGAGCCATGCTTTATCAGAAAAAGTCGGCCTTAACAAAAGCTTCGGTTACTTATTTCGAGTCCTTTACTTTCAGATAAGGCACAGGACACCAGTCTTTAAGGGTGGGTAGACAGGACGAATTTCAATTCTCCGCCATTCATGATCTCTTCGTGAGTGATCCAGGTGCGGTCGAGTTTTTTCTCATTCAGATATACTTCCTGTACATAGATGTGCCGGTCCGACTCTTTGTTGGCTGTGATGACGAATTTTTTCTCCGGTCCTGTCGAGAGGGTTATTTTGTCGAACAGCGGAGCGCCCAACTGGTATTTTCCCTCGACCGGATTGACCGGGTAAAAGCCCATGGCCGAGAAGACATACCAGGCGGACATTTGCCCGCAATCTTCATTCCCGCAAAGGCCATCCGGAGTATTGTGATATAATCCGGTCAGAATTTTGTTGACATACAGCTGGGTTTTGTGTGGCTGCCCGACATAATTATATAAATAAGCGATGTGATGGGAAGGTTCGTTCCCATGGGCATATTGTCCGATAAAACCACTGATGTCGGGAGAGGCATTTTCGCCTTCCAGCCGGGCATCCAGGGTAAAGAGACTGTCGAGTTTGGTTATAAAAGCTTCGGCACCTCCGTGCAGGGCGATCAGCCCTTCGACATCGTGTTGCACCAACCAGGAATATTGCCAGGCGTTACCTTCGGTATATTCATCGTCCCGGTGGTTGGAATAGAGCGGGGAGAAGGGTGTTTTCCATTCTCCGGCAGAAGATTTGCCCCGCATAAAACCGGTACCGGGGTCGAAAAGATTGGTGTAATTGCGGGAGGCGTTTAAAAAGAAAAGATAGTCGTCTTCTTTTTGCAGGGCTTTGGCCATTTGAGCGATACACCAGTCATCGTAAGCATATTCGAGCGTTTTGGATACCGATTCGTTTTCGAGCTCATAAGGAATATAATGGTATTTCCGGTAAACACCCATACCGGCCCGGTCGGTGAGCGACGTTTTTTTCATCGCTTCGTAAGCCTTTTCGACATCAAAATTGCGGATGCCTTTCAGATAGGCTTCGGTGATAACAGGGATGGCATGGTTACCGATCATACAGAACGTTTCGTTGCCCGCTAGTTCCCAAACGGGTAGTAAGCCATAGGCATCATAGTGCTTGAGCATAGAATTGATCATATCCGATACCCGTTTCTTTTGGGTGATGGTGAATAAGGGATGTGCTGCCCGGTAAGTATCCCAAAGGGAAAATACCGAATATTGGTTGTGTTTATGAACACTGTGGATTTCTTTATCAGGGCCTTTATAATTACCGTTTACATCCGAGAAGAGATAAGGTGCTGTGTAAGCATGATACAAAGCGGTATAAAAATTTTCTAAGTCGGCTTCGTTCCGGCCTTCTGCTTTGATTTTTTGGAGCTGTCTTTTCCAGGCGTGGTTGGCATCCCTTTTCACTTTGTCAAAGCTCCAGTGGGAGAGTTCTTTTTCCAGATTGGCTATCGCTCCTTCGGTATTGGCAGACGAAATACTGATTTTGGCCAGGATTTTATTGGTCTTCTGGCCGAAATCGACATAGAGATAACATCCTTTGTCGGTTATTTTCTGCCCGTTTTCGAGAGGAGAGAATTTCTTGTATCCTGCTAATACTTCGCAATCCTGTGAAAATTCGATGATAAAGTACACCCGCTGGTCGTTGGCCCAGCCTTGCGATTTCCGGTAACCTTCGAGGGTTCGGTTGTTGACTTTACGGATACTTGTTTCTGTCGTTCGGTCCCAGTTGCGGGCGGTGGTTAAATCGATAGTCAGAGCATGGGCCGAGTTGGCAGGGTATTGATAGTAATGGATACCGCATCGGTTGGTGACGGATAATTCTGTTTTTATACCGTTGTCGAATACGACACTGTAATAGCCGGGTTCGGCCTGCTCGTTGCGGTGGGAAAAACGGGCATATCCCGATTGGATATAAGCAGCAGGGCTGATCGATGTATCCGGTGTCGTACTCACCGGAAGAAACCGGATATCTTGCAGATCACCGATACCTGTGCCGCTCAGATGAGTGTGAGAGAAAGAGGATATGATGCTGTCGGAATAATGATAACCTGAGGTCCAGTCCCAACCGTTACGGGGATTATCGGGGCTGAGCTGAATACCGCCGAAGGGCAGGATCGCTCCCGGAAAACAATGGCCGTGACCGTCGGTACCGATAAAAGGATTTACGTAGGCCGTTATTTTGAGTTCCTTTTCATTTTGACGACAACCGGTTATGCCCAGACATAAAAGAAGATTACAGACAAATAAAAGAGTTTTCATGGACAAAGTCGTAAATTTGAGTGTTGTTAATGATTTCAATGGATAAAGATAGAAAAAAATAAGAGACCGGGGAAACCGATCTCTTATTAATTACTAACTACTAACCTAAACATACAAACTTATGAAAAAAACGTGTCTTTTATTCTTCGTTTTGACATGACAAAGATAAGGCGGTTCCGAATAATTTACAGTTAATGGATCGTTAAATGTCCGGATAGATTTCTTTAAAACCGGGAAATTTCCCTAAAAAAGATAAAAATCAGACAGTTATTCCATTTTTAGATAAAATTCACGGGTCAAAGCGATGTATTCTTCGCTGTAATGATGGCGGGAAAGTTCTACGGTCAGATCTGTTTCGACCGGAGGAAGAGCTTGTCTTGTCAGTTGGATAAGAAGCCGCTTGGGGGCTTTTCCCGGATTGGGATGTACACGGGTGATTTTCCGGGGGAATAAATGGTATCGCCTGGCATAGGCGATTAACTGGCAAGCTTCTTCTACAGGGAGAATTACCTGGAACTTACCGTGAGGTGTAAGCAGGCGTTCGGCATGAACGATCAATTCGGTATGGGGAAGCGTGCCGGTATGCCGCGCTAAACTACGGCCGTTATCCGGTGCCGGTGTGGAGTGTACGAAAAAAGGAGGATTACAAAGGATACAGTCATAACCGATAGCAGGAAAGAAGGCTTGCAAGGCTTGGGGATATAACCGGATACGTTCGGCCCACGGACTGATTCGAATGTTATAGGCGGCTTCCCGGCAGGCCGCCGGTTCGATTTCCAGGGCATCGATCCGGGCTTGTGCGTTTCTTTGGGCTGCCATGAGTGCGATCAGGCCGGTCCCCGTACCGATATCCAAAATGGACGCCGCCTCTTCAAGCTCTGCCCACGCTCCTAATAATACACCGTCTGTTCCGACTTTCATCGGAGTATGTTCTTGATGGATGACGAATCGCTTGAATTGAAACATCGGTGGTCAGAAATGAAAAGAAGTTGAGATGGTCCGAAAGCCTTTCGGGGCACCCCGACTTCTTTATGTTTTAGGAGGAGGTTATGCTTCTTTTTTCTCTTCTTCTTTGGCTTCTTCATCCAGGTCCAGCATTCCCTTCTCGGTGAGCAGGTTGTACCACTGAATGATTTTTTTCATATCCGAGACATATACCCGTTCCTTATCATATTCCGGAACGATCTCTTCGAAATAAGCCAGAATTTTTTCAGTAGGTTCTTTGTGACTCAGTGCAGATTTTCCATTTTCTTTAGCAGAAATGCGTTTGAAAACTTCTTTCAAAGGCATATCTTCAGCCTCAGTATAAATAGAGATATCTTCCAGTGCAATAATTTTTGAATTTGAATAGGCGGGGAAACGCTTGCCATCGATAAGTGATTCGACGATAATGGCATTAGAAGAATTACTGATCAGTTTTTGTAAACCAGGCTTTCCTGAAATGGATAAAATTTCTTTTAACATAGTTCGTTATTTGAAGTTTCACAAAAATGAGTTGCAAAACTAGTGCATTTAATTGGAAATTGAAAATGTTCATCTTACAATCTGATACTAATTCATGCCTCTTTGTTTTTTGATCTTTTCGTAAGCGACGTTGATCCGGCTGAATTTTTCTTCCGCAGCTTTCCGGATATCTTCTCCGAGGTGCCCTACTTTATCGGGATGATTTTCCATTGCTATTTTGCGGTAAGCTTTTTTGATCTCTTCATTACTGGCACTGCTGTCGATGCCCAAAACCTGATAGGCGGATTCGATGTCATCGTAATACATGGATTTTACGGACATGAAAGTGACATGATCGATGCCCAGCCGGTTGGAAATATTTTCGAGCAGACCGATCTCGGCCGTACTGACGGTGCCGTCTGCTTTGGCAATACCGAACAGGAAATAGAGCAATTGTACTTTAGAAGCTTCAGGCATCTGGAAACGGATTTGCTGACATACATCGTCGACAGGGATATCTCGTGTACTCAGTTCTTTGATCATTTGCATGGCCTCACGTGTGGCTTCGATGCCGAAATTCCGGATGAGAAATGTTTTGACATAATCGAGTTCGGAACGCATGATCCGGCCGTCGGCTTTCATCACTGCGGTCGCCAACACGGTCAGACTGAAAGTAAAATCACCACGCCCGGTTTGGCCCGGAGGAATAGGTCCCCCGTCCGATGGGATCGCAATGGTCTGGATGTTGTCGAACATCGACCCGATAAACAATCCGAATAAAGCACCGAGAGGTCCCCCCAGTGCTAATCCTAAACCTGCACCAATCCATTTTCCATATTTTGCCATGACTATTTATTGTATTTTTAAATTCAACTTATTCAAAACATCCAGGACTTGCTGTACGACCATATGGTCCTCGTCGTTGTAAATGATGAAATCCGAATTTTTACATTTTTCTGTGTCGGCAGCCTGGTTTTGCATTCTTTCTTTTACCTTGTCTTCATTCGTCGCATCCCGAAGAATCACTCTTTTTAAACGGGTGGCTTCTGATGCTGTTACACAAATAATAAAATCAAAATGACGGGTGAGACCGGCTTCAAAAAGAATAGCCGATTCGAAGAAGACCAAAGGACTGTTCTGCTGTTCCCGCCAGTGTTGAAAATCACGGATTACCCGGGGATGAACGATCCGGTTCACCTGACTCAGGGCTTGTGGATTTTTGAAGATGATATCCGCTAATAATTTTTTGTCGAGCATTCCTCGGGGGGTATACAGATCCGCCCCGAACAGACCGGTAAGGTCGTTACGGATTTCTACAGAACGATTGATTAACCGGGAAGCTTCCGGGTCGGCGAGATAGACCGGATAACCCAGTTGTTTCAAGATACCGGCGATCGTACTCTTCCCTGAACCTATGCCACCTGTTAAACCGATAGAATGTATCATTATTTTTTTTCCAATATATATTCGACCTTTTGGGGGGTATAGGACAAGTTTTTGATGTAATCCGGTGCTTTTACAACCTTGACTTCCAGATAAGTGACATCTGCATTTTTCGGATAATCTACAGAAAAGATGAAATCGCTGGCTGTAATTTTATCGTATTTACTCAGTCCTATTTCATAACTGATATTGACATTATCCGGGAAGAGCCGGAGCGTCAAAGAATCGGGGACATGAAGGGGGGTGATCGGGATGATCTTCCTGGCCTCCGTAAATTGCTCTACTTGTATATCGACTTCCACAGCGGTTTCCTGAGGAGTGCAATAAGGTAAAGCGACTAATTCTGCTGTACGGGTTATATTTTTACTGATATTTTTCAGCTTGATAAGTTCGGTCGGGATACAGTGTAAAGTGTCCAGTATATTGACCGGTCCTTCTATCCAGGTACTGTCGGGAGCTACCGTTATCTGGTTGACGATATATTGTCTTTTCAGGGTGTAATCCACAATAGGCCGGATGGCTACCTTTTTCCGGCCCGATTGTGCGAATTGGAATACGATCTCTTCCGGAGCTACACTCTGTAATTGAATTTCCGTATTTAATTGACTGCTGATTTTGTCTTTGATGTCGTTGGTGTTCAGGATGAATTCCTGTATGCCTGCCTTGTCGGAGAGGGCATGATTACAATAACTGCCTACATTAAAAGTAATGGGCAGAAAAGAAGTGCGGATGCTATGTCCCAATAAAGCAAATCCTTTGGCTTTTACCGTGAGCTGGATTTGGGTGGGGAGTTCTGCAACGGGATATTTTCCCGCGGGGAAATTGGTGTACTTGACCGGATAGGTTATTTCTGTCAGATAATCTTTGCTCAAAGTGTTCAGAAACCATAAGATGGAAGCTATGACAACACAAATCAGGTAGGAGACGATATTCCGGTTGAGGTATTTCTCCTTAAACTGCTGGATTTGCTGAAGGTTGACTTTGGGCAAGTACATGGAATCGGTTTTTATGATAAAATAGTCACATCGATCCGTCGGTTTTCGGGGGATCGGCTTTCTTTTCAGAGACAGACCGGCGAAGAGGATTGGCAGGACTGAAGCCGCTGATCCGTAGTTCGGTCAGTGCATAGGTCTGCCAATCGTTCCGGACGTCGGTCGGGTGATTTATTTTGCCGGAGTAGCGTCGGTCATGTCTTTTATAACTGCCGATTTGTCGATTTTCAGGCGGTTTTGGCCTTCCACTTCCATGATAATATAATAATCCCCGATTTCGAGTACTTTTCCATAAATACCTCCGGTCGTCACAATCTTATCTCCTTTTTTCAGTGAGTCACGGAAGTTTTTCAATTATTTCTGTCTTTTCATCTGAGGACGAATCATAAAGAACCAGAATACGACGATGATCAGGATCAAGGGTAAGAAATTCATTAAACCGTTGCTTTGTTGTTGTAATACAATAAGTAATGTGTTCATAATTGTTGTTTATTAATTTAAAATGATTTGATTTTATTCTTTTACAGTCGCGGTAAAACTCAGGATAACCTGTTTTTCCGGAATGTTTGCAAATATACGGATTTCTTTGTATTGTTTACCGTATCTGCCTTCAGAGTTGAAGGCAATTTCTATTTTTCCTTCTTTCCCGGGGCGAACGGGAGCTTTGTCATAATCGGCTGTTGTACATCCACATCCCGTTTCCACATTTTTAATCAGCAGGTTTTGGGTCCCTGTGTTTTTGAAATAGAAGGTATGGGTTACCGTTTCACCTTGGGTGATGTTACCGAAGTCCCAGGTCTTCTTTATCCATTCCACCCGGGTGTCGGCTGGCGGAACGGAAGAATTTTGTTTTTCTTTACACGAAAAAAGAAATAGATAAAAAGAAAAAAGTAGAAAATAAGAAATTTGTT
>OGGW01002592.1_pt1 | contig 11116 bp, 8 predicted proteins | sample 1571291 | NCBI WGS metagenome assembly OGGW01 (sample SAMEA2582028, study PRJEB24529) | metagenome | biome: Human gut stool | place: China | collected 2011 | reverse complement strand
GGCTATGTGATTATTGGGCTTTCAGCCCGCATTAATTGAGTTTTGACACACCCTCACCCCACGTTATCAAGCAAACGCAAATTGAATATTAACTAAAACAAAAACAGGTATGAAAAAGATCTTTACATCAGCAGCTATCGCCCTTGCGATGCTTTTCACAGCAAACACAGCGAATGCTGGTATCAACTTCGGTGTTAAGGGCGGTCTGAACGTTACAAGCATGAGCCTCGACTCAGAGGTGTTCGACGCAAGCAACCGCGCAGGCTTCTTCTTCGGTCCGACCGTAAAGTTCACACTGCCTATCGTAGGCCTGGGCATCGACGCTTCGGCTCTCTACGACCAGCGTGAGGCAAAGCTCACCGTAGGCGAGGCAAAGACCAAAGAGACCGTGAAGACACAGGCAATCAATATTCCTATCAACGCACGCTACAGCGTAGGCTTGGGCAGCGTAGCAAGCGTACTGTTCTTCGCAGGTCCGCAGTTCGGCTTCAACGTAGGCGACAAGAACGTTGACCTCGGCGGCGACAGCCGTTGGAAGTTCCGCTCATCACAGTTCAGCGTGAACGTAGGCGCAGGCTTCAGCTTCATGAACCACTTCGAGGTTACAGCCAACTACAACATCGCTTGCGGCAAGACAGGCGATGCGACATTCAGCAAGACAGTAAGCGAGGTGTTCAAGGACAATGGCCGCACAAACGCTTGGCAGATAGCCCTTGCATACTATTTCTAATGCACTACGTAGACGTAATACTTCCTTTACCATTAGAAGGAACATTCACATACTCCGTGCCTGAGCCGATGGTGGCTCAGGTGCGGATGGGTGTGCGTGTACTTGTGCCCTTAGGCAGGTCGAAGACATACACGGCGATGGCGGTGCGGTTGCACAGCGAGAAGCCGGAGTTCGAGACACGCCCAATCATCCAAGTCATAGACGCAGAGCCGGTGCTCATCGAGCAGCAGCTACGCCTATGGCAGTGGATTTCTACCTATTACATGTCGCCCATTGGCGACGTATTCAAGGCCGCGCTCCCTGCCGGTCTGAAAGCCGAAGAGAACTATCGTCCGAAGACGGTGCGCTGCGTCACGCTGCCCGCCAACCTGCGTTCGGAGCAGTCGCTCCACATGGCGCTCACCATCCTGAAGCGCGCGCTAAAACAACACCAGACATTCATCACCTACCTCGAACTGTCGCATTGGAACGAGATTGACGGCGAGACACCGCCGGCACATATCGCCGAGATAGCCTGCGACGAGCTGCAGAACGCCGCCAACGCATCAGATGCGGTGTTGCGCCAGCTCATTCAGCGCAACTTCCTCGAACTTTACCATCGCGAAGTGGGCCGTCTGAATACCTCCGGCGAGTATCACCCCGAGCGTATTCAGCCGCTCAGCCCGGCGCAGAAAGCAGCTGAGGACAGCATCAGCCGCCAGTTCAACGAGAAGAACGTAGTGTTGCTGCACGGCGTAACGTCGAGCGGCAAGACCGAGATATACATCCATCTTATAAAGAAAGCCATCGACGAGGGCAAGCAGGTGCTCTATCTGCTGCCCGAGATAGCGCTGACGGTGCAGATGACGCGCCGCCTGCACAACGTGTTCGGATCGCGCCTCGGCATATACCACTCAAGATACAGCGACGCTGAGCGTGTGGAGATATGGAAGAAGCAGCTCTCCGCCGAGCCTTACGACGTAATACTCGGAGCCCGCTCTGCCATCTTCCTGCCCTTTACGCGTCTCGGACTCGTCATCGTCGACGAGGAGCACGAGACCTCGTTCAAGCAGCAAGACCCTGCGCCGCGCTACCACGCACGTTCGGCAGCCATCATGCTCGCCCGAATGTACGAAGGGGCTAAAGTGCTGCTGGGCACGGCGACGCCTTCCATGGAGAGCTACCACAACGCCTGCACGGGCAAGTACGGCTACGTGCAGCTCACAACCAGATACAAGGACGTGGCTATGCCCGAGATACGCGTCGTAGACACCAAGGACCTCTACCGCCGCAAGATGATGCGTGGAGCGTTCTCGCCCGACCTACTCGAAGCGATGCGCACGGCGCTCAGCAACAAGAAGCAGGTGCTGCTGTTCCAGAACCGCCGCGGCTTCGCGCCGATGGTGGAGTGCAAGGTATGCGGATGGGTGCCTAAGTGCAAGAACTGCGACGTGTCGCTCACCTATCACCGCTCGATGAACCTGCTCACCTGCCACTACTGCGGCTACACCTACCCCGTGCCGAAGCAGTGCCCCAACTGCGAGAGCACCGAACTGCTCGGTCGAGGCTACGGCACGGAGAAGATTGAGGACCGCGTGCGCGAGTTGTTCCCCGAGGCGCGCATCGCCCGCATGGACCTCGACACGACGCGCTCGGCTGGCGCCTACGGACGCATCATCGACGACTTCTCCTGCGGCAGAACCGACATACTCATCGGCACGCAGATGATAACCAAGGGGCTCGACTTCTCGGGCGTCACGGTCGTGGGCATTCTGAATGCCGACACCATGCTCAACTATCCCGACTTCCGTGCCTACGAGCAGGCGTTTCAGATGCTCTCGCAGGTGAGCGGCAGAGCGGGCAGGCGCGACGAGCGCGGACTCGTGATACTGCAGACCAAGAGCGCCGACCTGCCCGTGATACAGCAGGTCGTGGCGGGCGACTTCAAGACGTTCGCCCACGACTTGCTCGAGGAGCGCAGCATGTTCCGCTATCCGCCGTTCTACCACCTCGTCTACGTCTACCTGCGCCACCGCAACGAGCAGCTCGTAGACAGCGCCGCCATCGAGATGGCTTCGCGTCTCAGACAGGCGTTCGCCGACCGCGTGCTCGGCCCCGACAAACCGGCTGTGGCACGTGTGAAGACCGAGTCGATACGCAAGATTGTCATCAAGCTCGAGCAGGGCATCAACCTGCCGCTCGCACGCCAGTGCATGGCAGAAGCACGCACGCAGCTGCTGCAAGACAAGCGCTACGCAGCCATGACCGTGTTCTTCGATGTCGACCCAAGCTGATATATTTATACACGCAAGCGAGTTAGCGAAATGAAATGAGCCTACTAAAAAAGCTCTTTTATTTCGCTAACTCGCTTTTTTATAGTAACTTTGCAGCCTGTACTATGTACCAATATTAAGAATGACTAACAAGATACTTATAACAGGAGCCAGTGGCTTCATTGGCAGTTTTATCGTTGAGGAAGCCCTCAACAGAGATATGGAGGTGTGGGCAGCAGTGAGAAAAACCACATCGCGCAAATATCTTCAGGACAAACGCATACATTTTATTGAGCTCGACTTCGGTTCGAAGGAGCAGTTGAAGGCGCAACTCGGCGAGCACGAGTTCGACTACGTCGTTCATGCCGCCGGCGTGACCAAATGTCTCGACAAGGCCGACTTCCGCCGCATGAATACCGAGGGCACAAAGCACTTCGTCGATGCGCTCATCGAGCTGAAGATGCCGCTGAAGCGCTTCGTGTTCCTCAGTTCGCTCAGCGTCTTCGGCGCCATACACGAGCAGCAGCCCTACCAGGACATCAGCGAGCACGACATGCCGCGCCCCAACACGGCGTACGGCAAGAGCAAGCTCGACGCCGAGAAGTACCTCGACAGCATCGGCAACGACTTCCCCTACATCATACTGCGCCCCACCGGCGTATACGGACCGCGCGAGAAGGACTACTTCCTCATGGCTGAAAGCATAAAGAAGCACATCGACTTCGCTGCGGGATACAAGCGCCAGGACATCACGTTCGTCTACGTGCTCGACGTAGTGCAGGCGGTGTTCCTCGCTCTCGACCGCGGCATGAGCGGCAGAAAGTATTTCCTCTCCGACGGCGACGTATACAGCTCTACCGAGTTCAGCGACCTGCTGAAGAAGGAGATGGGCGTGAAGTGGATGCTGCGCATCGTGGCGCCGATATGGGTGCTGCGCATCGTGACGTTCTTCGGCGAGAAGCTGAGCCAGATCACGAAGAAGCCGACCGCGCTGAACAACGACAAGTATAACATTCTGAAACAGCGCAACTGGCGCTGCGACATCGAGCCGGCTTGCGACGAGCTGGGCTATCATCCTCACTACAAACTCGCCGAAGGCGTGAAGCTCGCCGTTGAGTGGTATAAGAAGAACGGATGGCTGTAACGCCTGTGCGCGCAGGTGATTGCTCGGTTGGGGGTGTGTCAAAACTCGCAAGCGACACGCCCCGAAGGGGCAACACCACATAGCCCAGGGCCGCTCGGCTATGTGATGTTGGGCTTTCAGCCCGTGTTAATTGAGTTTTGACACGCAACCCCTAAAGAGCCCCGAAAAATAGCATTAACTTAATAGAATGAAATTCCTTACACAACTTTTCTCTATAGACAAATCGCCCAAGCGCGGACTGCTCGCGCTGGAGTGGCTCGTGATGGCATACACGGTGTTCACGCTGCTCGTGGCGCTCTTCACTTACACCAACCTGCAGAACCCCGACGCCATGATTTGGGGCCGCGTGCGTGTGGTGGCAATGACCGTGGCGCTGTGGGTGGCATACCGACTCGTGCCGTGCCGACTGACGCTGCTGGCACGCGTAATGGCGCAGATGTCACTATTAGCGTGGTGGTATCCTGACACGTACGAGCTCAACCGCATGTTCCCCAACCTCGACCATGTGTTCTGCCGCGCCGAGCAGTCGGTGTTCGGCTTCCAGCCGGCGCTCACCTTCGCTTCCACCTTCTCGTGGGCTCCCATCAGCGAACTCATGAGCATGGGCTACGCCGCCTACTATCCGATGATAGGCCTCGTGGCGTTCTACTATTTCTTCGCACGCTACAAGGAGTTCGAGCGCGCATCGTTCGTGCTGCTCGCCTCGTTCTTCATCTACTACATAGTGTTCATCTTCGTGCCCGTAGCCGGACCTACGTTCTACTTCAAGGCGGTGGGCTTGGAGAACATCGCCAACGGCTTCTTCCCTGCCGTCGGCACCTACTTCAACACGCATCAGGAATGTCTGCCCACGCCTGGCTACGTAGACGGTTTCTTCTACGACCTCGTCGAGCAGGCTAAGGCAGCGGGCGAACGCCCCACAGCTGCCTTCCCGTCGTCGCACGTGGGCGTGTCGACGGTGTGCATGTGGCTGGCTTACCACTCGGGCAACCGCCGCCTGTTTCTCTTCCTCGCGCCGTTCTACTTCTTCCTCTGTCTCGCCACGGTCTACATACAGGCGCACTACGCCATCGACGCCATCGCGGGCCTCATCACCGGCACAACTTTGTACTTCGCACTGATGTATGCGACGAAGGGGTTGAGAGGTTGAGATGGTGAGGTGGTGAGGTGGTGATGGTGAGATGGTGAGATGGTGATATTACCGCAGACTGGTAACGATATTCCCCCTATGCTGTAACGACGTTACAGCATAGGGGGAATGTTGTTTTTGCCGCGCGGTAATTGTATTACACCGTTACTTCTGCCGTATAGGATGCGTAAACACGAAGCGTGCGCCCTCGGTGTACGTAGTGTCTACCCATATCTTTCCGCCCAATTCCTCTACGAACGCCTTGCAGATGGAGAGTCCGAGACCCGTGCCCTGCCTGAACGAATTGAGCTTGCAGAAGCGTTCGAACACCTCCTGCGCCTTCTCCTTTGGTATGCCGCAGCCCGTGTCGCTCACGCTGATGCTTATCATGTCGTCCTTGCGCAGCTTCTCGAGCGCAATGGTTATCGTGCCCTTCTCCGTACACTTCTTTGCGTTGGTAGTGAGATTGGCGAGCACCTGCAGCAGGCGTTCGCGGTCGGTCTCTATCAACAGACGGCTGACGTTCGTCTCGACGCGTATCTCCACATCCGCCGACTTGTTGTTGGCATCGGCTATCTTCGCCGCCGTGTTCACGAGCGCCACCACGTCGTGCTCGCCGATGTTGAACTTCAGCTTGCCCGCCTCTATCTTCGACACCTCGAGCACGTCGTCTATGAGCTTCAGCAGCATGTTGCCGTTGGTCATGATGAGGTCGGCATACTGCTTGCGCTCCTCCGCCGACATCTCTATCTGGTCGTTGGCGAAGAGCTGCGAGAAGCCCAGCACGGCGTTGAGCGGCGTGCGTATCTCGTGACTGATGCTGGCAATGAAGCGCGACTTGGTCTGGTTTGCCTCCTCTGCGTTGTACTTCGCCACGAGCAGTTCCTTGCCCTGCTTCACGAGCTTGGCGCTCAGCCGGCGACTCTTGCGCAGCAGATGGAGCGTTATGGCGAGTGCCGAGACGAGCACGATGATGAGCACGGTGATGAACAGAATGGTGTCGCGATACTCCTCGAAGACGCTCAGCGGCTCGTTCACCACGTCGTAGTTGAAGCTGAAGCCCTCGAGCGAGAGCTTCAGCATGTCCAGGCGCTGCAGGTCGAACACATAGCGGTTCTCCACCAGTCCTACCGGCTTCTTCCTGCCCGTCTTCAGAAACTCCACCACCTTGTCGGCAAGCGTGCGGCCCATGACATGATAGCGCGGCGAATAGCCCGCCACGGGCCAGTGGCCCATAGCTACGTCGGTGAGGGTGAACGTAGGCAGCTTCGGGTTGGTCTGTCCGAAGGTGTACGTAGAGTTGCGCACCACATAGCTGTTCGAGTTGTCCACGCTCCACGTACCTAACAGCAACGCCTGCGAAGGCGGCATGTTCGATATCGTCTCGTCAACCTCTATCATCGACATCTTTCTGCCGTCGATATAGTTCACGTCGAAGCGTTTGTCCTTCTGCGCGTACTTCTTGAAAAGCGCATGCATCGTTACGCCGTGCAGCGTGTTGTCGGTCATGAACGTGAGCGTGCTGCACTCCGGGTAGAAACGCTTTATGAGGTCGAGGTTGCGCTTCACGTCGTAGTAGTAGAGTTCGCCGCCCACGATGTTATAGTCGTTGAAGTCTTTCGTAAGGTCGTACGACTCAGGGTCCCACTCCACAATGTCGAGATTCTGCTGAGCTGGAATCTTCACTATTGCCGAGCTTCTCATGCCCACTACAACTGGCGTGCGCTTCAGCTCGGCGTCGTCGAACGAGAAGAACACCGACGACGCCTCCAGACCCAGCAGCACGATGCACGCCGGACGGTTGCCGTGCTCGTAATACTTCCTTAGCACTCGTCTCAGTCGGTGGCGCCAGCCGAGGCAGTCGCGCAGGTTGTGCGCGTTGATGTCCTCAACGGTTATGGGATTAGGTATGCCGCTTCGGGTGTACTCCTCGAAAAACTCCGCAAGGTTCTCGTTCACGTGGCGCACGGCGGTGTTGTACGACGACACAATCAGCACCGGCGCCAACTCTTTCGGTGACGCCGTACGCGGCTCAGCCTGCGCCAATAACGGCAGGTTGAGCAACACTGATAAAAGCAGCAGAATGACTGTTCGCATATATATGTATCCCTATTGTTTGTTCTACCTACAAATTTAACTGAAAATAAGGAGTCGGCAAAACAAAGCAGATACTTTTTAGCGCTTTACTCGTTTTACTTTTTTACTCTTTTACTTTTTTACTTTTAAAAGTCTTTTTTATCGTTGTATTTAGAGCCTTATAACTAACCATAACTTACTATGAATAATCAAACATAAAGTCTTGATTTTCAACACTCTTTGATTTTTAACACTTTCTGAGTGCTTTTTGGCAGTTCCCGATTTTCCACATATTTTTGCAGCGTATTTCTACCGTGGAGAATTTGCGGAGTTTTTATTTTGTCATATCGTGAACGTAGTTGACAAGGGTTTACGAGTGATTACGATGAAGGACAGATTTGAAGCTGATAGGCAAAAAGCGTTATATCGTGGACTGGGTTGACAAAGGTTGTCAATGGTTCACTTCCGTTTACTCCATCGGTGGAATACTCAAAGTATGTAGAATATAGCAATATCAAAGAGTATGAGACCGACAAGAAAATGTGAATTGCGAGCAATGGAAGAAAGAACAGCAAATTATCCAGGCTATCGTGATGAGAGCACGATGAAAATCATTCGCCATGAGTCGCTCGGCATCTACATATACTCCAAGCCCAAGAACCAGCGCGAGCGTGACTACAACGACAACATGACGGAGAAGGCAGAAGCCGTTCGTTGCCGTCGCTTTGAGAGTATCGTCAATGAGCGATACGATTTCTTTGACAAAGAAAAGCAGAAGGGTGACTTCCTTGCCTACTTCAAGAAAAAGGCAGAAGAGAAGAACACCAAGTGGGAGAACGTGTACAAGTACTTCGAGAGATTCTGCGAGGGTAAGTGCACCTTCGGAGAGATCACCGTTGACTTCTGTGTCAAGTTCATGGAGTATCTGCAGACAACACCGCAGATACACCGCGTTGACAAGAAACTGCACATCAATACTGCAGCAGGTTATTGGTCAACCGACGCCAAACCGAGTGCAATCAAACTCGTTTGAATTGCCGAGGTGCGAAGGAGGAAGAGTGAAACTCAACCTTCCGTGCCGTACTTCACACTGCCTATCGTGACCACAAGATAAAGGAGAATCCGAATGGCTTCCTTGACAGAATAGACACGATACCAACGGAGAAGGAATATCTGTAAGCCATTTATATAGACTTATAGTACTCTTTGACTTTATCCAAAATACCCCATTTTTCAGCTGCTCGATATGCACCTCTACAATTTTCTATAAGTTCTGCACATGATGTGTATTTTGTAACCTCATCCCATATTTTTTTATCATCCCATTTCCTATACTTTGGGTGATACACCTTACCATCTTTGTCGATCCTTGTCATTCTAGGGAAGAATTCGTCTATTATATGCATCATTTTTCTCTTACTACAAGCATTATAAGCCGGCATGTATGATGTTCTAAACTCTTCTCTACTACCGCACGTCTTTAGAAGTTTTCTAATAACTTCTTCCGTCCATATAATTTTTGTTGCACCAATTCCACCCGTTTTACACGAGTTTAATTTTTCCCATCCTTCATTTATATATTCTGCAAGTACTTCTCCTTCTAGGCGTTTAGCTTCAGTTACAAATACATAATCATATTTAATAATACATATAGGGGTTAAGCCTGATTTCTTTGAATACTTATATACGGGAGAGTTCTTATCTGTTAGATGCTGTTCTTCTCTTCGTTCCAAGTCACATGAAAGCCCTACATAAACATGGTGATCTGGAAATTCCCATGCATATATAGCTCTGTTATATAAGTCTCCTAAATCTTCCATGTGACCACATATTCTATCAAGAATACCTTTTCTAGATGCGACAGTATATGCACTAGGGCAAGCTCTTAAGAAATCAATTTTGTGCTTATGTTTTTTTGCTTCATTTTCTAGAAGTTCATCACTCCATTCCTTCACTCTGTGATACATATGAGCACAAACCTCGTTAAGCCATCCATTTTTCCTCGCAGCATTATACATTGCTTGATTCGCTTTTTCAAATTCAGCAATACGGTTATAAGGTTTTGCTGCAACTATACATTCCTCTTTAGTAAATTTCTTGCGTCTAAGCACAATCATGTCTTGACATATTTCATCCAACCAGCCATTGTTGTATGCAGATTTATATGCAATAGGATTATCGTGAACAAACTCTTTCTTTGTCTTGTATTGCTTTGTTTTAACTTCCTCTTTTATTTTATCGTAAGTCCAATAACGCTCCGATGAAGGCATATGAGAACATACATCATCAAGCCATCCGTGTTTTTCTGCAGCGTTATATGCAATTCTTGAATGAACATAGAACTCACTCATATCTGAATATTTTTGAGCATCCGCATGACACATTTCAAATGTCCAATCTTCATAACTCCAAAACATTTCCACAAGTTTGTCAAACCATCCTTCTTGTTTTGACGCACGATAAGCAGCACGGTATTTTTCGTGAAACTCAGATTTTGAGCCACATTTTGATGCCACTTCTCTGCAATTTTCAAAGATGTGCCAGTAACCTTTTGGTTTCATATAAAAAAATAAGGCTATTATTATGAATTAAAATCTATGACAATGTCTTTTGTTTTTCTTTCGCTCGGTTTCCTCTCACCTACATAAATGGTCTGAATCTCCATATTATCAGGTTTGTTATGCCAGATGAAATCATAATCCAATCGTGTAAAGATACACAAAACCCCGAAATGGTATTCTAATTTACTCATATAATCTTTCAGTTGAGAAGTATATTCCCAAAGATTAGAAGATGAGACATTGTTTTTGATGTATTTCACTTCAATAACAAAAGGATTATCATCTTCATCATAGAATAGGAAATCTGGTCTGCCATTTGAGAGGTCTTCTTCTTTATGGACAGTATAACCTCTGTCTAAAAGGTATCGAGCTAATTTGTCTTGAACATCATGTTCTTTCCAATTCTTATGATATGGCGTATCAAAACGCATAGTCCTAATCTTGTATTTATTTAGAACGAACATTAAAGATACGTTCTTTCTCAATGCATCTGTGACATAGTCGCATATGGGTTTTATCACTTCAATTTTGAAAAGTCGTATTCTTTCTTTTTTGTCATACTCACTATTATTATAGCATGTCCATGGTGCATCATCATAGAAATCTAAAATGTTATTAGTGTTATATGTATGCTCCAAATAATGCAGGACATAAGAGATGTATTTCTTTTTGTATAGACCAACTTCTTTTAAAATTTCAAATCCTAGTTCGGTCTCGAACTCCTCTGGATTCTTACTCTTAAATGGATATTCTTCCTTGAGATCACATAGTATCGTTTTAACTTCTTCGTATGAATACAAGAAATCTATCAGATGCTTCGTTGTATAATAAAGCATCTGATCTGAATTAGATTCACTATATCGTGAATAATATAGTTCAATTTCTTTTATGATTCGTTGCGTTAGCATATTTATTGAGTGTTTGCATTGATTATTTCCTTCGCAATAATTGATTCCTTGTATTGCATAGCAAGAGGTTCGTCTATAAAATCAACATCATACCCTTTTTGGACAATTGCATTTTTTATATCATGGAGAGAAACACGGAAATACTCCTTTCTGAAATTAACTGCATTTACTTTGTTTTTGTCAAACACTCTATGTAGATGAGTTTCCAATGCTGGAGCGTCTTCGCTATATATGAATGCGTGGACATCAAAAGGAAATGGTACACTAGCATTACTCAATTCAAGTACTCGTTCCATTGGATCAAGACGGCGAGTCA
>OGGW01002591.1_pt1 | contig 11118 bp, 8 predicted proteins | sample 1571291 | NCBI WGS metagenome assembly OGGW01 (sample SAMEA2582028, study PRJEB24529) | metagenome | biome: Human gut stool | place: China | collected 2011 | reverse complement strand
AGTAGGTTTGGGGTTAGTATTACTTGTCGGGAGATAAATACATGTACGGCAACCAGGGAATTGTTACCTCTATCTATCATTTGACATTATTATTATAGGAATGGTAAATGAGTTAAAAATGAAGAAATTTAATAAATTTCTTTAAAATTCTTATATTTGTAAAAAACATGGTAATTAATTTTAATTATTGTTGATAAATATGGGACAATTTTGGTATTATATAAAGGAGAAGTTGTATATTTTATAAAGGTTTATCCACATTAAGCTTTTATAAAATATACAGCTCGATAGCATGAGAGGGGCAGTCATATGAGTAAAATATTCACCATATTAACACTTTTGTGGCTACTCAGTATAGGGGGGACTACTAACGCAACGGACTGGTACTATGTTGGACCAGATGCATCAGGAAACCAATTATTTATTGACAATGACAGTGTACAGAAGAGTGATTACGATGCGCTTTTGTGGCTGCGAGTTAATGAACTGGGTGGCGACGAATTGCGATATAAAGTTTATATCAGTAGATATAATCGAACCATGGAAACATTGAAGGTAGATGCGTACATGTCAGACGGGACGCCGTATGAGAATGTAGAATTTAATGAGAATCCTGAGCCCATTGCAGGGAACACAAATGGTCAAGCCATTTATATTTTATTATGGAAATAAAAGAACCATCTAGTACAGCAAACTAGATGGTTCTTTTTATGTGTAAAATATTTATAAAGCATTAGGGAATATTATATATACTACATCCTCTAGATGTGGAGAATGGTATATATGAGGTTTTTAGACTTGAGCTGTATTGCGAGTCAACTCCAAGTCTTGAATCATTTGGAGATCGTCTTGAGGTGAACGACCGCCAGTAGTTAAGTAGCCACCAACCATGATACCGTTTAGGCCACCTTTTAGAGCATAAGCTTGTAAGTCTCGTAGATTTACTTCGCGGCCACCTGCAGTCCGTATCAATGCGTTTGGCAAGATGAAACGGAATACGGCGAAGGTACGTAAGATATCCAATGGACGTAAAGCTTCGTTGCTTTCAAATGGAGTCCCTTTAACAGGATTCAAAATGTTTAATGGCACGGAGTCAATATGTAAACGTTTAAGTTCGAACGCCATTTCTACGCGTTGTTCTAATGTTTCGTTGAGCCCAAGGATACCGCCAGAGCAAACACGGATGCCTGCTTTTTGTGCATTATCTATGGTAAACATTTTGTCTTCGTAGGAATGTGTAGTACAAATATCTGGGAAGTGACTAGGTGCCGTTTCGATATTGGAGTGGTATCGAGTAACGCCAACTTCTTTTAATTTGAGTGCTTGTTCGTAAGTTAACAACCCAAGGGAACAGCAGATTTCAAGACCAATTTCATTTTTGATACGGCCTAATACATGGATGATTTGATCAAATTCATCAGGGTTATTAGTATTACGACCACTTGTTACGATGGAAAAACGAATTGCACCAGCCTCTTTAGCTTTACGTGCTGCTTGGAGAATGCTTTCTTCATCCATGAAAGGATACTCCTGAACGCCTGTGTTGTGGTGTGCGGATTGAGCACAGAATTTACAGTTTTCAGGACATTTGCCGGACCGAGCATTAACAATGGCACATACATCCACAGAATTATCATTGAAATGTTGGCGAATTTTATCAGCCATAGCGAGTAGAATCATGGTATCATCATCTGAAGTATAAATCAGCTCGATTGCCTCTTCTTTTGTAATTTCGCCGCCGTTCATGATGCGGTTTGCAATGGTAAGAATTTTTTCGTATGTACCCACTTGGGATGGTTGTTGATCTATAGGCAAAGCCATAATAGCCTCCGGTAAATTGTTAACTTAATAAAAACATAATATATTGACAATTTGATTGTAAACGTTCACGTATAAATTGTCAACTTAATACATGAATTGGTTAACAAAAATAATAACATGTTATGGTTCATATCTTATGAGAAAAGAATATGAGCTTATCTTATAATTTATATTTATTAATAGTTAAGAGAAGTTTAGTTTAACTATATCTTTTTGATGCTAAATGATAGTTATTTTTAACTTATCTTTAAGGTTTTGTAGTATAATAAACTATTGTAATTACTATATATAACTATAATAAAAATATTAATGGAGGAGTGGATATAGATGCAGCCGTTTCGATTTATACACTGTGGTGATCTGCATTTAGGGGCACCCTTTCAATATGCTACAGGTATTAGCAATGCTGTTGATCGCGCCGTAAGTGAAGCAACCTATGTAGCCTTAGATAAAATTATTGATACTGCTATTACAGAACATGTACATGCTGTCGTAATAGCTGGGGATATTTATAATAGCGAAGACCATAATTTAGAGGCTCAAGTCCGTTTTGTGCGCGCCATGTATCGCTTGGCTGAGCATCGTATTGATGTCTATATGGTACAAGGTAATCATGATCCTGCTGAAAGCTGGAGAGCGCAACTGCAGATGCCAGATAATGTCCATATATTTTCTAGCGAACAGGTACAGCGTTTCCCGCTCATCGTTAATAATATAGAAATTGGTGGCGTATATGGCATTAGTTGTGGTCATGGTAATGAAAGCGACAACTATGCTCGTCAATACAGAGCTTTTGAACGGGATGAGTTTTCCCTTGCTGTCATGCATGGTACTGTAGGTTCTAGTGTAGGCTCTGAAAATCATAATGTAACAGGACCTTGTAACTTAACTGATTTAACAGAGGCTGCCATGGATTATTGGGCATTGGGTCATATTCATAAATCTCAAGTTCTTAGCGAGGAACCTCTCGTAGTTTATGCGGGTAATTCGCAAGGATTGCATCGTAAAGAACATGGACCTAAAGGATGTTATCTTGTATCCGTATCTCATAATGGTCATTGTGATTTGCGATTTATCGACACTTGTGCAGTCCGATTTGAGGAAATCAAAATCGATATTGCTGGCATGCAAAATGAAACAGATTTCTTAGAGATTTTGCGACATAAAAAAGAAAACTTGCGAAAGCAACATAAGAAAAACATCTTGCTATCCCTCGTTTTGTCCGGAACGGGACCTCTACATCGCCTATGTACGCAAGAGGAGATTCGAAAACTATGGTTGCAAGAGTCTCAAAATGAGGAGAAAGGCAAATCTATATTCGTTATGCCTTACCGTATTATTTCTAATACACGACCTAGTATTAATCTAGTTGAACGACGTTTATTAACAGATGTAGTAGGTGATTACTTGCGTGCTTATGACGATATGGTAGATGGAGATGCGATACAGACTGCGCGTCAAATCATGGCTAATCGTCCTGAATTTAAGCGCTTAGGCGCATATGCCGATTTATTGAGTGATGAATTATTGGCACGAGCTTTGAAACGTTGTGAAATTGAAGGTGTTACTGTGTTGATGGGGGCTAATGATGAACATTAAACGTATACGATTTGATGAATTTGGCCCGTATCGCGACTGGTCTTTCACCACGGGTGACAATGGGGTTCAACTCATGTATGGCCCTAATGAAAGTGGTAAAACATCCTTGCTCGAAGGGATGCGCACCTTGTTATTTGGCGGTACTCATAAGGCTTATGGCCCTATGACGGGGGCTCTTGATGTGGACCGTAATGGTGAAAGTTACTATATCGGTCGTAAGGGTAAGCAGTTAGACTTTTACAGCCCTGGTCATCCTGCCATCCATGAAGAGCCGGCTCAACATTGGTGGCATGGCATCGATAAAAAAACATATAACCGCATATTTGCGTTAACATTAGACGATCTACAAGGCCTTGATGTATTACAAGAGGTAGAGGTTCGTTCTCGATTCTTTGGCGCCGAAGGGGGAGAACACTTAGGTGGAGCTGTTAAGGATGTTGAAAAAGGGGCTACAGACCTACTTGTAGCATCCTCGAATGGTAAACGTCGCATCAATGTATTGATGGATGAGCTTAAAGAAAACCGTCAAAAGTTGAGTCAGTTGGCGGAGCATGAAGCGCAATATGTGGAATTACAAACCGTCTTTCACAGTACGGAGCAAACCGAAATGGAATTGCAAAATCAGTTGAAAGAATGGAAGGAATATCGGGATGGTATCGATGTAGTATTACGTGCGTGGGATACGTATCGTCGCAGTGAAGAGGCGCGTATGCACATGCAGCAGTATAATAGTGAGCTCGCCCTGAGTCGTGATGAGTTCCTACGTCTTGATGAAGAAATAAAACGGGCTCGCGACAATATGCAATTATGGCAGGAAAAGGAAGCGGCATTGATGCCCGCTAACTTTAGTCCTGATAGCCCATTTGGAACTTACGGCCAAGATATTGAAGATCTTATTCAACAAGGTGCTAAATGGGAGCAATTGCGCCGTGAGTGCGAAGAAGGCGATGCGTACATCCGTAAGGTTAGAGAACAATTAGAGTTTTCACGCACCTTACATTCTGCGTGGCGTCACGATGAGCCAATGGCAGAAGACATTAATTGGTTTGATGGGGAACGTTTGGCAAGTCGTTTGCGCACCGCAAAAGAACAACTTTTACATTGGCAAGACCGCAAGCCTGCAGAGGCTACCGATGAGGTGCCGACGGCGAACCTTGATGGTGCAACTTTACCTAACTTTAGTGAAGAAGAATTAGCTAAAAAAGAATATTTAGAACGTGAATTAGATCGTATCTTAATGGATATAGATCAAGTAGAGGCTAGACGGAATAGTTATGGTTCAGACGCACAGCCCACAATTCTGCCAAAATGGCTACAACGCATTAGTGGTATAGGTGCTGTTATAGCTGTATTGGTAGTATTAGCAGGCCTGTTGGTTCTTGAATCTGCATTATATACTATAGGTGGTTTTATTTTCTTGATTCTATCTATGGGGCTATTCTGGTATGCTACCTGGAGGCTTCATAATGGTAACTCTGATGTGTCTAAATTAAACTATGAGTTACAAATTTTATCTTCCCGTAAATCTGATGTAGAACATCAGCTAGAGGCTTTGATCAAGGCTGCTACACCTACAGTGAGCCCTGTACCAACCTTAGAAGGAGAGGCACATCTTGAGCGTTGGATTCAGGAAGGGCATACCTTACAAGGTATTTATGATGAAGCCCTCGCAGCATGGCAAAACTGGTTACCGCAAGGGGCGGCTAAGAGTCTCGATGAAGATGATTTCTTTGGTCTTAAACATGAATATGATCAATATCATGAGCAATTACGTACTATAGAAGGCTATGAAAAGCGTTTAGCGGAGCATAAAGAAGGTCTACGCATTATTGAAGACCAAGCGATGGCTTTGTGGTATAACCTTGGAATAGAGTCACCAGTATCTCCTACGGAATTAAAACGTATTTATAATCAATATAAGAACTTTCAACAAAATAAAATTGTATGGGAACAAAAGGAAGCACAACGTAAAAGCTTCCGCAATGAATACGATAATTGGCATCGTAAGGAAAAAGAGCTACTTCTTCGTCAACAAGAACTGCTCCATAAAGCTGGTATGGAAAGTTCCAACGAGTATCGTCAACATCTTATCGATGAGGACCAATATAAACAGTGGCAAACTATTTACAAGCAAAGTCAGGTACAGCTAGATTTACTTGCTCCTGATGCGGAGAATAAAGACCTGTTCTATCGTCGTTTGCGAGAAGGCAACAAAGATAACTGGTTAGATGAATTGGCTCACTCTGAGCGTGAAATAGCCTCTATTGAAGATAAATTGGCTACCTTGTACGAGCGCCGTGGTCAAATCGTTGAAGCAATGCGTACACTTGGATCTGACCAGGAGCAACACCAAATGTTGCAAGAACGAGAGACTTTACAAAGTGAATTAGAGTCTGCTCTCGAAGATTGGGCCACGCAAGTATTGATAAGCCATTGTATGGATAAGGCTCAACAATCGTATGAACAAGAAAAACAACCTCATATGTTAGAGCTTGCCTCCTCTTATGTTGAAAAACTAACTGGTGAGAGGTATACGCTTGATATTCTAGGCATTAATAAAGGGGTAGCACTTATCAACAATAATGGAGAACGACTAGAACTTAAATTTTGGTCTAGTGGCTTAGCTGATCAAGTGTACTTGTCATTACGACTCGCCCTAGCTAAGGTATTCTCTTATCAAGTAGAATCATTGCCGATTATCTTGGATGATATTCTTGTGCGCTTTGATGAAAATCGTCAGCGTAGTGCTTTAGAATTATTGGCTGAGCTTGGGAAAAATCAACAGATTTGGCTCTTTACTTGTCAACGCTCCGTATATGATATGGCTCAATCTATTATGGGCATCGATTGTCATAGATTGAGTCGTAGCTAAATGAATTTCAGACTTGAATTAAAGACTCAGTCGAATTAAAGTGGTAATGAAATAATAATCCCTGTGGAGGCATATGCTTTTACAGGGATTATTAGGGATTATTAAAGAATAAATAATGTAAGTGATTGTAACTAAAGTAACTGTTTTGGTTACCATAGTGTGTTAGTATACATTTAGAATGAAAGGGGTTGAGTACTTGAACACAGCTTATTTGGACATGATCCAGGGAAAGAACCCGGGTGTAACGCCTGTGTGGTATATGCGTCAAGCTGGCCGTAGCCAAGCGGAATATCGCAAAATCAAAGAAAAATATACATTATTTGAAATTACAAAAGAGCCTGAGCTATGTGCTCGTGTTACGGAATTACCTGTTAAGGAATATGGCGTCGATGCGGCGATTCTCTACAAAGATATTATGAGCCCCATGGTGGCTATGAATGTAAATGTAGAGCTCAAGGCGGGTGTGGGGCCTGTATTTAGCATGCCTATCCGCTCTATGGCTGATGTGGATAAATTAGAAACCTTTGATCCTACAAAGGTAGATTATATTGCGAAAACGATTACATTATTAACTTCTGGTATGCTCGACGTGCCGCTCATTGGTTTCTGCGGGGCACCGTTTACTATTGCGTCCTACCTTATCGAAGGGGGACCAACGAAAAACTACAATAAGACTCGCGGCATGCTCATAGGTGCTCCTCATGTGTGGAATGCACTGATGACTAAACTGGCGGACATGTCCATTGCGTACTTGTCTATGCAAGCCGAAGCGGGTGCTAATGCACTTCAAATCTTTGACTCTTGGGTAGGTGCTGTTAATGCAGACCAGTATAAACAAGGAATTTACCCTCATATGGAGCGGATCATAAAGACTGTGAAAGCTAAATATCCTCATTTGCCAATGGCCATGAATGGCGTTGGTACGGATCATTTGGTGTCTATTTGGTCTCACTTGCCTTTAGATGTCATTGCCCTTGATTGGCGTAGTTCCATCGTTATGGCAAACGAGCGTGGCGTAACACAAACGGTACAAGGTAACTTAGACCCGGCGTATTTGTTCGGAGACGAAAAAACATTGGCCCGCGAAGTCGATCGCATCTTGCTCGAAGGAGTTCGCTATGGTCGCCATATCTTCAATTTAGGTCATGGCGTATTCCCAGAGGCAGATCCTCAAAAACTTCATTGGCTTACTGACTATGTACATGAACGTAGTCGTGAACTTTGGGCTCAAGAGGGGTAAACTAGTGAACGTAGAAAAAAAAGGATTATTATTCCTGTCTTATGGTAGCCCTTCAAGTAAGGATGATTTAGTACCCTATATGACGAGTATTCGTCGTGGCCGTGTACCAACGGAAGCAGAGCTTACAAATCTCACTAAGCGTTATGATACAATCGGTCAATGGGAAAATGTTGAACTCCAAACTATGGCAGAGTGCCAATATAAAACCTTGCTTACTCTGTTGCCAATTATGCCTTCCGCTATTGGTTTTTTACATATGAAACCATCCATTGCAAATGCGGTTGACTCTTTAGTCCGGCATGGAGTGGAGCATATTATCGCTATTGTAACAGCTCCATTCTTTACCGCTCTCGGTACAGGGGCTTATGAAAAACAAGTACAAGCAGCTATTTCAAATTATGATAATGTGACATTCGACTTCATCCGTTCCTGGTGGGACCAACCAACTTTCAAGGAATACTGGGTAAAAGCACTTTCAGAGTGTGTGCATAATGCTAAAGATGTATTCGTTATTTTTAGTGCGCATAGTATACCTCTTATCAATAATCATGGCGGAGATTCGTATGCGTTAGCTTTAGAGGAAAGTGCTAAAGAGATTGCTGAACATTGTAAATTACCGAAATGGACTGTGGCATGGCAAAGTGCGGTGCCTCATGGCCAATGGTTGGGCCCTACTGTAGAGGATGCAATCAATGAAGCTTTACAGACTGGTGCTACTCGCATTGCTTTTGTACCATTTGGATTTGTAAGCAATCACGTTGAGGTACTGTACGATAATGATGTGGAGTGTAAAGAACTCGTTGAAGCAAAGGGCGCAACATATATGCGTACACCCATGCCAAATTGTAATGAAACATTTTTACAAGCAATGGCGAGTGCAATAATAGAAAGGATTCATTCGTGAACGTAACAATTGTGGGCGGTGGCTTAACAGGGCTAACAGCGGCTTATTATTTAGGTCATGCAAAGCCGGAATGGACCATTACTCTTTACGAACAAGCACCACGATTTGGTGGGAAAATACAAACGCAACGTGTGGATGACTTCGTAGTGGAACTCGGTCCTGACTCCTATTTGGGTCGTAAAACAGAAATGACAGATCTCGTGCATGATCTTGGACTAGGGGATACCCTTGTGTCTAATGAAACAGGTCAAGCCTTTGTATATGATAAGGGCTCTATCCACCCAATTCCAGGCGGCTCCATCATGGGCATTCCTACGGAAATGATGCCCTTTGTGAAAGCAACCCTCATTTCATGGCCTGGTAAATTGCGTGCAGGCTTAGATTATTTTAAGAAACCATACCAACTCGATGAAAATGGGGATGTATCCATTGGTCATTTCTTCAAATACCACTTAGGACAAGAAATGATGGATAAACTCATCGAGCCCCTATTAGCGGGTATCTATGGTGGCGATATTTATAAAATTAGTCTATTGTCGACATTCCCTCATTTTATTCAAGTAGAACAAAAATATGGGAACATGGTGAAAGGTATGATGGCTGCTAAGATGAGTCACTCCAAAGCAGGTGTCTCTAAGGCCACCAAAGGGGCTGTTACTGAAGGTGATGTGCCTCGAGCTGGTAAAGGAACCATGACGGATCGTCAATTTGAAAGTCACGAAGCTAAGACTAGTCAAGATAGTGCTGCTAGTAATAGTGTAAACGGCTCTAGCCATGTGACAAAGACTAGTTCTAATCATCAGTCTGTTAAGGCGCAAGCGGATATGGAAAGTCGAAAGGGTACTGCTGCTCAATCTGGTATGTTCCGTCAATTGACAGGTGGCCTTGAAAGCGTGATTACCGCTATCGTTGAGGCTATGCCTAGTAATGTACATTTGCATACAGGTGCACTAGTTTCTGATATTCGATATATTGATGGCGTATATGCAATCGATGTAGTGAAGTCGTGTAACGATTCTTGTGGCTGTCAATCTACGGCAGACCATGTGATTATCACTACACCGCCGGCAACATATACTCAATGGTTCAAGGATGATGCGGGTTTTGACTTCTTGCGTTCCATGGAGCAATCTAGTTGCGCCATTGCTATTATGGCCTTTGATAAAAGTACCTTTGATGGTGATTTAAAAGGATCGGGTCTGCTTATTACCCGTAATACGGATACACCTCTTACAGCGTGTACCATTCTTAATCAAAAATGGCCTCAAACTACCCCTGATGATAAGGTGGTTTTGCGCGTCTTTATTGGTAAGCCAGGTAATGATGTAGTAGAACGACTCAGTGAAGAGGAACTTTCAGAATTGGCAGTCAAAGAAATTCAGCATATTATGAATTTTTCTGCCAAGCCAGAGTGGGTGTGCATCAATCGCCTCATTCACTGCATGCCTCAATATAATGTAGGCCATCGTGCAGGTATTAAAGTCGTACGTGAACATGTAGCCGAGCAGTATCCAAATCTACACCTCATCGGTACACCTTTTGATGGAATCGGGATCCCTGACGGTGTAAAACAAGCAAAAGAACTCGTAGAAAAACTTGTGAATGACAAGTAAAATAGTGACTTGCTTAAAAGAGTTAGTATAGTATTAAGCGACATAGGATTATCTCAGCCTAAAAGCAGTAATTTAGTCTTAACTAAAGAATATACTAATAAAAAATCTCAATAGAAACTAAATTGAAAAGACTCTATATGCTATAATAGTAAGTGGAGTCTTTTGATTTCCGTAAATATAGATATACATTATTATTTTGATATAATCACCATAGATAGGAGTGATCATAATGGGAAAAGCAATCCCTACAGTAGAAGGTTGGCATAGCCAACATATGGTATTTGCCATGGATTTCAGCGCATGGAACTGCTTCACAGAGGATGAAAAAGCAGCAGCGCGCAATGAATTAAAAGCATTCTTAGCAGACCTTGAAGCTAAACATCAAGCTAAAGAAGGTAGCTATGCATTCTATGATTGTAATGGAGTAAAAGGGGATTTAATCCTATGGATTCTTGGTCCATCCCTTGAATACTTGGCTCAAGTAGAACGTAAATTCCGTCGTCTAGCTATTGCAAGTGTGTTGGTGCAAACTTATTCTTATACTTCTGTAACAGAAGTAAGTACCTATGTTAAGGCCAAGTTAGATACAGAGGAAGTTAATCAAAAATTATATCCTCATGTACCTCGCGATAAATATATCTGTTTTTATAATATGAGTAAAAAACGCGAAGGTGATGACAATTGGTTCATGTTACCACCGCAAGAGCGCGGTGCTTTGATGAAAGCTCACGGTGAACTTGGTAAAACATATTTGGATGTATTATCTGAATTCACTACTGGTGGCTGTGGCCTAGACGACTGGGAATGGGGTATTACTATCTTTAGTAACGACGACATCCAATTCAAAAAAATTGTATACGATATGCGCTTCGAAGAAGCCAGTGCAAAATACGGAATCTTCAGCGACTTCTACGTTGGTACCATCATCGACGATGCACTACTAGAAGAAATCTTCGGATAATAAAAGAGCCTGCTTTAGCAGGCTCTTTTATTATTTAATTCATATATATAGATAAATAACTACTTATTGTATCGTATGTTTGTTCGGATTATAATGTTCTTAAGGTAG
>OGGW01002587.1_pt1 | contig 11137 bp, 10 predicted proteins | sample 1571291 | NCBI WGS metagenome assembly OGGW01 (sample SAMEA2582028, study PRJEB24529) | metagenome | biome: Human gut stool | place: China | collected 2011 | reverse complement strand
CTGATCAGCAGCTGCGGGCCGGGGCAGATGGCAAACACCGGCTTACCGCCGTTGACAAAATCGCGGGTAAAGGTGACGAAGCGTTCATCACCACGCAGCTGGTCGGGAGAGTAGCCCCCGGGCAGCAATAAGGCATCAAATTCACCCGGTGTGACGTCATCGATGGCTCTGTCGATGGCGACCTCGGCTTCTCCCTGCTTACCCTTCACCGTTTTGCCAGCCTGCTTTTCGATCGTGATGACCTGATGCCCGGCGAGCTTAAAGGCTTCGGCGGGAGAGGTAAATTAAGAATCTTCAAAGTCGTCGGTAATGAGGACGGCTATCTTTTTACTCATGCTTCCTCCACTGTCTGGATGATCAATGAGGTAATTCCATGATGATGGTGGATACTTACCTTGTAAGGTATTAAGCCTGGAACATGAGCCCGAAAGTGCAAGGCGGAGAATTCTGTAAAGGAGAACCAATGAGTCAGGTATTATTAACCGGCGCGACCGGGTTAGTTGGCGGTCACTTACTCCGGCTGCTGCAGAATGAGCCCCGTATAAGCACCATCGCCGCGCCGACGCGTCGCCCGCTGGCGCCAGCGGAAGGTGTCTTTAATCCTCACGATCCCCAGCTGACCGATGCCCTGGCGCAGGTGGTTGACCCGGTGGATATCGTCTTCTGTTGCCTGGGAACGACGCGCCGGGAGGCCGGGAGCAAAGAGGCCTTCGTCCATGCTGACTACACGCTGGTGGTTGATACCGCGCTGACCGGCAAACGACTGGGTGCGCAACATATGCTGGTGGTTAGCGCGATGGGCGCCAACGCCCACTCGCCGTTTTTCTACAATCGGGTGAAGGGGGAAATGGAGGCGGCGCTGATTGAGCAAGACTGGCCGCGGCTGACCATCGCCAGGCCGTCGATGCTGTCAGGCGAACGGGAAAAAAAGCGGGCCAATGAGACCTTCCTCGCACCATTGTTCCGGCTCTTGCCGGGGAACTGGAAATCCATTGCGGCCCGCGATGTGGCGATCGCCCTGCTGGCGGAGGCGCTGTCGCCCACCCACGAAGGGGTGCGAATTCTGACATCATCGGAACTACGGGAGCGCGCCGCGCGGCAGGCTGAATAGCGGTTTGCAAACGCAGGCTTCCGGCGTAGTATTCACGGCTTCAATTCATATCCACATTTCTTGCTGGGGAATGCTATGGCTGGTCAGTCTTCATCTCAGGCGGCGTCACCATTTCAATGGTGGAAACCCGCGCTTTTCTTTCTCGTCGTGATTGTTGGTCTGTGGTACGTCAAATGGCAGCCGTACTACGGGAAAGCCTTCACCGCTGCGGAAACCCACAGTATCGGTAAATCTATTCTCGCCCAGGCCGACGCTAACCCGCTGATGGCGGCGTGGGACTATGCGATGGTTTACTTCCTTGCCGTCTGGAAAGCGGCGGTGCTCGGCGTGCTGCTCGGGTCGTTGATTCAGGTACTCATTCCGCGCGACTGGCTGCTACGCACCCTGGGACAATCGCGGTTTCAGGGCACGCTGCTGGGAGCGATTTTCTCGCTGCCCGGCATGATGTGCACCTGCTGCGCCGCGCCGGTCGCGGCCGGGATGCGCAAACAGCAGGTGTCGATGGGCGGGGCGCTGGCGTTCTGGATGGGGAACCCGCTACTCAATCCGGCGACGCTGGTGTTTATGGGCTTTGTTCTGGGCTGGCAGTTTGCGCTGGTTCGCCTGGTGGCGGGTCTGGCGACAGTATTAACTGTGGCGACGCTGGTGCAGAAATGGGTGAAAGAGGCGGCGACGCAGCCGGTAGCGGTGCCTGCTGCACCGTCGGAAGCGACTCAGGGCTGCTTCTTTAGCCGCTGGCTGCAGGCGCTGTGGACGCTGTTCTGGAACACGATCCCGGTTTATATCCTCGCGGTGCTGGTGCTGGGAGCGGCGCGCGTCTGGCTGTTCCCGCACGCCGATGGCGTGGTGGATAATACGTTGTTCTGGGTTATCGCGATGGCGATCGCCGGCTGCCTGTTTGTGATCCCTACCGCGGCGGAAATTCCGATTGTGCAGACAATGATGCTGGCGGGTATGGGGACGGCGCCCGCGCTGGCGCTGCTCATCACACTGCCGGCAGTGAGCGTGCCGTCGCTGATTATGCTGCGTAAAGCCTTCCCGGCCAAAGCGCTGTGGCTGACGGGCGGACTGGTGGCGCTGTGCGGGGCGATTGTCGGTGCGCTGGCGCTGATGTAGTTTGCCGTAAACGTACGCATAGCCGGATTGGATGCCGGGTGGCGGCTACGCCTTACCCGGTACACAACGTACAGGGGGCGGTAGCCCGGCTAAGCGCAGCGCCAGCCGGGAAACTGCAGCTTTATTTAATGTAGGTAAAGGCGGTGGTCACCCGGGATACGCCGCTTACCCGGCTGGCAATATCCGCCGCCGCCCGGCCTTCGCGGTCGGTCACCAGCCCCATCAGGAAGACTTCGCTGTTTTCCGTGGTTACTTTCACGTTCGAGGATTTGACCTGATCGGTGCTCAGGAGCTGCGAACGCACCTTGGTGGTAATCCAGGTATCAGACGAGGCGGTGCCTAAACCAATCGGCTGGCCCTGGCGCACTTCATTAAACACTTCCGTGGTCCCTTCCACGCCCATGGCGATTTGCTTGGCGCGCGCGGAGAGGTCCGGCGTCGGCGACTGGCCGGTCAGCAGGACTTTGCCCTGATAAGCGGTGACGTTGATACGGGCCTGTTTCTTAATCTGTTCATCTTTCGACAAGGCGCTATTGACGCGCAGTTCCAGGGTACTGTCATCGACCTGGGTTCCCACCGTACGCGGGTCCGTTGCGGCTTTGGTGCCGACTGCTGCCGTTCCGACTACCGCGGCGGCAACGCAGCCCTGCAGCAGTAGTGCAGAAAGCAGGATGGCGAGGGGCGAGAGAGCCTTCATGTGTTCTCCTTAATCGTCCTGGTGTGGAAAAAGAGTGTTATCTATCAAATCGCACAGACAGTTGACGGTCAGCATGTGCATCTCCTGGATACGCGCGCTGCGATGGGAGGGGATGCGGATTTCGACATCCTGTTGACCTAACAGGCCCGCCAGCTCACCGCCGTCATAGCCGGTTAACGCGACGATGGTCATGTCGCGGGTCACGGCGGCTTCCACCGCCTTGACGATGTCCCGACTGTTTCCGCGCGTAGAGATCGCCAGCAGCACATCGCCGGCGTGTCCCAGGGCGCGCACCTGCTTGGCGTAGATCTCGTCATGCAAGCGATCGTTAGCGATGGCGGTTAAGACCACATTATCGGTATTTAGTGCAATGGCAGGTAAACCAGGGCGTTCCGTTTCAAAGCGATTAATCATGCTGGCAGCAAAATGCTGTGCGTTGGCGGCGGAGGTGCCATTACCACAACAGAGGATTTTGTTGCCGTTAAGCAGGGACTGGACGAGCGTCATCGCCGCCCGGGAGATGGCGTCCGGGAGTGCTTCCGCTGCGGCAATTTGGGTTTGAATGCTTTCGGTAAAGCAGGCTTTGATTCTGTCGAGCACGGGATCCCTTACTTCTGGTATTACGCTATTCGCCAAAGGCGTTTTTTAGCCATTGGATGTCGTTTCCGGTGAAGGCTACCACATCGAAACGGCAATCCACAGTCTCAAAGCTCCCATTCTGTCGGCAGAGCCACAAACGGGCGGCTTTAAGCAGTCGTTGTTGTTTTTGCGGAGTGACGCTGGCTGCCGCATCACCGTACCGGGCGCTACGGCGGTAGCGCACTTCGATAAAAACGGTGACCGTGCCGTCGCGCATGATAAGGTCAATTTCGCCGCCACGCTCGCGGGCATTGGCGGCGATAAAACGCAGGCCCTGGCCTTCCAGCCAGCGGCGAGCCTGGTTTTCCCAGGCATCGCCGGTCTGTTTGCTTAGCTGGCCGGAACGATTTTTCCCTGCTGGTACTTGAGCCATGACAGTTTCCTGTTAATCACGCAATCCTGGTTGGCCGTCAGATCGCCGGTATTGCCGTTCAGCTCGAAGCCAGGCGTCTGGCGCATTTGCGTGAAGCGATTTGCCAGTGACCAGGCGTCAGCGCCCATGGCATACAGACGCGCCAGCGAGTAGTCATTACGCACCGCGGACAGCGCCTGCTGCATTAGCGACGGATTGCTGCCGGCCAGCATTGGGATCTCACTATACTGCAAGCCTTCCATCTCCAGACGGAAATCCGGCCCCGCGGTGCCCTGGGCGCTGCGCGAGCTGGCGTACAGGGTGACATTGCTCTGGCTGCCGTTGCGCATGGCGATCATCGGTTTGATATAGGCAATCTGTTCCGGGGTGGCGAGGATATAGGCCGCATCGACGCTGCCGCCGCTGCTTACCGGCATCTCATCCGCACTGCCGAGGATGCTGTTCTGCGCTGATGGCAGGGTGGAGACCGGGGTGCCGCTCAGCGCAATGCCCCCGCCGCCGTTCACGCCGGCGCGCAGCTCGGCCGTGGATCCAAAACGCTGCTGCAGGACGCTGGCGCCGCCCAGCTTCAGCCACTCGTCGGCAAAAGCGCTAACCACACGATCGCCCAGCGCGCCGCGCGGAACCAGCAGCAGCGGGGTCTGTTTCCCCTGTTGGTGGATATGTCGGGCGGCGTCACGCGCTTCGTCTTCCGGAGAAAGCGCGAAATAGCAGAGGTTAGCGCGGCTTTCGACTTTTTCCGGCTGGTTGAGGGCCAGCACATTGAGCGGCGTGTTGCTCTTGATAACCTCTTCAACGTTTTCTTTCAGCAACGGCCCAACCACCAGGGTGGCGCCATCCTGCTGCGCCTGGGCGAGCAGCTGGCTTATCGGCTGGCTGGTGGTGTCGTAAATTTTCAGTTCCGCAGAAGGGTTGGCGGCGGTTGCGACCACGGGCTGCGGCTGTGCGGCCGGCGCGGTAACCGGCTGGGTGGCCGGGGAAGCGGTAGTCTGCGGCGTGGCGGATGTTGCCGGCGCCTGGGCTGCCGGTTCCGCAGCAGGCGCTGCCTGGTCCTGCGTCGGGGCCTGAACCGGATCAGCGCGGCTTCCGGCGGCGGTAAGATCGCTGATTTCTGCCTGCGACGGACTCACCACATCATCATTACCGGAGACATTCGCCGCCTGGGCGACCTGGGCGGGAACCGCGCTGCCCGTCACCGACGGCGCGCCGTTTTTGGCGGCTTCAAAGCCCTGCTGGATAGTGCGGCCGAAGATCGACGCCTGACCGTTTAGCGGCAGAAAAAGCGCAATCTTGTTAATGGACGCGGGCTTATAGTTTTGCATATTCACAAGCGCCGTCGGCAGCATTTTAGCGCCCGGGTTTTGCGGATAGCGCGTCTGCCAGTCTTTAACGCCCGCTTTCAGTAGCGTCGGATCGTTGCGGTTGTCAAACCACATCCGCTGCAGATCCAGCCAGCCCTGGAGGATATTTTCATCGGCGTTGATCACCAGCGCATTGGCCTGGTCCTGGGGCATCGAGGTGAGCGCTTGCCAGGTCGCATCAATATTTTTCTGACGCTGTTTGGCGTCACTCAGCAGCGGCTGCTGGGCGATTAAGGCGCGCAGCAGGGTCAGCGATGGTTTGCCCTGGCTGGCATCGATTTGCGCCTGCCAGTAGCGCGCCTGCTGAGGCTGCTCAAGGTTTGTCGGATCGATCTTAGCCAGCAGATTACGGGCGGCCTGATAATCGTTCTGCGCCAGCTTCACTTCCACCGCCAGCAGCGACTGTTCACGGGCCTGAGTGCTGTTCAGGTTCGCCGGCAGCTGGTTAAACAGGTCGATAGCCTGCTGCTTCTTCCCTTCCTGCAGTAGTGCACGAATGGCGAGTAATTGCCAGTTGGTCTTGCTATCATTCGTGCTTTGCTGCATCTGCTGTAAGTAGAAACTGGAGTTGGCCTGCGACGTACCCTGCATAAACGCCGCGCTTTGATCCTGCGTGTGGGTGCCGCAGCCAGCAAAAATAAGAGTCGCCAGCAATACGGGCAGGCAGCGCGCGGGCTTAGAACGAAGAAATGTTGACGGTACCATAAGTGTCCAGTGATATTTTTTTGGCTCAATGCTCAATATTAAATCGGCAATACGGACGAGACAATGAAACAACACGAATCAGCGGATAATTCTCAGGGGCAGCTCTATATTGTGCCCACTCCGATAGGAAATCTGTCTGATATCACGCAGCGTGCACTGGAAGTGCTGCAAGCCGTTGATTTAATTGCAGCGGAAGATACCCGTCATACCGGTTTGCTGCTGCAACATTTTGCGATAAACGCCCGTTTGTTTGCGCTTCACGACCATAATGAGCAGCAAAAGGCGGAAACCCTGCTTGCCAAACTGAAAGAAGGGCAAAACATCGCGCTGGTTTCCGATGCCGGCACGCCGCTGATTAACGATCCTGGTTACCATCTGGTGCGCACCTGCCGCGAAGCGAATATTCGCGTGGTGCCGCTGCCGGGCCCCTGTGCGGCTATCGCCGCCCTGAGCGCCGCCGGCCTGCCTTCCGACCGTTTCTGTTATGAAGGCTTCCTGCCGGCGAAATCGAAAGGCCGCCGCGATACCCTGAAAGCGCTGGAAGAAGAGCCGCGCACCCTTATTTTCTATGAGTCGACCCACCGTCTGGTGGAGAGTCTGGAGGATATCTGCGCGGTACTGGGAGAATCCCGCTATGTGGTGCTGGCTCGTGAGCTGACCAAAACCTGGGAGTCGATCCATGGCGCGCCGATTGGTGAGCTGGTGGCGTGGGTGAAAGAAGATGAAAACCGTCGCAAAGGCGAGATGGTGCTGATCGTCGAAGGTTTCAAGGCTCAGGAAGAGGCGCTGCCGGCGGCCGCGCTGCGTACTCTGGCGCTGCTGCATGCGGAGCTGCCGCTGAAGAAAGCCGCCGCGCTAGCCGCGGAAATCCACGGCGTGAAGAAAAATGCGTTGTATAAGTACGCCCTGGAGCAGCAGGGGGAGTGATCCTGTAAACCCAATTGAAGCCTGGCAAGCAGCCCTTCAGATAGTGAAGAGCTGCTTGAGCGTCCTCCCACATGTCGGAAGAAATGTCGGAAAAAATGTCGGAAGAAAAGGGCAGAACCGCTTTTCTTGCCGCCCAGCATCCCTAACCAACAAGCCCGGATAGATCCGGGCTAAAAGTGGTTAAATCCTTACGCTCTCGATCAGGTTACCGGCGCCGGGTTCAATACCCCCAGCTGGTCGTGCAGGCCACATTGATCGGAGAAGGTTTTTTTGCGTCCGCTGGCGACGTCGAGAATAAATTCGAACAGCTTCCGCCCGACATCCTCAATCGTCTCTTCGCCAGTGGCGATGGTCCCGGCGTTAATGTCCATTAAGTCATACCAGCGGTTGGCCAGCTCGGTACGGGTCGCCATTTTTATCACCGGTACCGCCATCAGCCCGTACGGCGTACCGCGACCGGTGGTGAATACCTGCACCGTGATGCCAGAGGCTACCTGCTGGGTGCCGCAGACAAAATCGCTGGCGGGGGTTGCGGCGTAAATGAGGCCGCGTTTGGTCGGACGCTGCCCCGGAGAGAGCACCTCAACGATGGCGCTTTTCCCTGATTTGGCAATCGACCCCAGCGCTTTTTCCACCACGTTGGCCAGACCGCCTTTCTTGTTGCCGGGGGAGGGGTTGGCGCTGCGGTCGGTTTTGCCCATATCAAGATAGTTATCGTACCAGGCCATCTCTTCCAGCAGACGTTTACCGACCTCTTCGTTAATCGCCCGCGGGGTCAACAGATGAATGGCGTCGCGTACTTCGGTCACTTCCGAGAACATCACCGTCGCGCCGCAGCGCACCAGCAGGTCGGACGCGTAACCTACCGCCGGGTTGGCGGTCACGCCTGAAAAGGCGTCGCTGCCGCCGCACTGCATCCCGACCACCAGCTCAGAGGCCGGGCAGGTTTCCCGCTGGCGCTGGTTCAGTTTCGCCAGGTGGCGCTCGGCGACCTGCAGAATGTCATCGACCATCGATTTAAAACCAACATGCTTTTCATCCTGCAGGCTGACGATGCTGGCGCTGTCCACCGGGATACTTTTGACGTCTTCCGTGCCCTGCAGCAGGCGTTCCGGCTGCAGCTTCTCACAGCCGAGGCCAATGACCATCACCTCGCCGCCGAAGTTTGGGTTGAGGGCGATATTATGAATGGTGCGAATCGGCACTACCGCCGCCGGCGCATTAATCGCCACGCCGCAGCCGTAGAGATGATTCAGGCCCACCACGCCATCGACGTTGGGATAGTTTGGCAGCAGGTCGCGTTCAATGATTTTCACCACGTAATCGACCACGCCAGCGACGCAGTGCACGCTGGTGGTAATACCCAGCAGATTCTTGGTACCCACGCTGCCGTCAGCATTGCGGTAGCCTTCGAAGGTGTAACCTTCCAGCGGCGGTAGCGGTTCAGGCACTTTAGTGGCCAGCGGCAGGGTATTCAGCGGCGGGGCGGTGGGCAGCTCCACCAGCGACTCGTCAATCCAGCTTCCCTGCGGGATATCGCGTACGGCATAGCCAATGACTTCGCCGTAGCGGATGATTTCACCATGGGCGGGGATATCCACCAGGGCAACTTTGTGACCCTGCGGGATATGCTCGACGAGCGTCAGGCCGTCCGGGAAACGCGTTCCGGCGGTTAAGCCGCGATCGTTGACAATAATCGCCACATTATCTGTCGGGTCAACTTTAATATAAAACGCGGTCGGCGATTGTTGTCGAATTGCAATGTCAGCCATTGTCCAGTCATCTCCAAACAGGTGCTAATAATAAAATAAAACGCTAATTCATTTGCTACGTATCAGTATGGTGGAATAAAGGATGTCAGCTGATTTGATTTTAAAATGTGATCGGCATCACTCCTTTTTATGACGCTAACCTCTGCAGGGCAGGCAATCGTAAGAAGTGTGGATTAGCGCCCATGACTTATGGCATAAGCACAATTATGGCTTTAAATAATAACTTTATATTGTGGGTATGCATAGTGTCTGGCGGGGGCGTGCTGATTATACTGAGTCATGTTTTTGAGGTGATCGATATGCGAATAGACAGTTTCAATATCGTCTTTTAAATAAATCAGAAACCACTTAAAACAATTATAAAAGGTGTTCTGTGCCCGAGGAATGTCTAAATGATTTTGGATTCTACATTAGATGAAAAAAAAGGAATGCCGACCCGCTATTTAATTCTGTTGATGATATTTGTGGTGACGGCAGTGAACTATGGCGACCGCGCGACCTTGTCTATCGCCGGTACTGAAGTCGCGAAAGAGCTGGGGCTCAGCGCGGTGTCGATGGGATACATTTTTTCCGCCTTCGGCTGGGCTTATCTGCTGATGCAGATCCCTGGCGGCTGGCTGCTGGATAAATTTGGCTCGAAAAAGGTTTATTCATACAGTCTGTTTTTCTGGTCACTGTTTACCTTCCTGCAAGGCTTTATTGATGTGTTCCCGCTCGCCTGGGCCGGGGTCTCCATGTTCTTTATGCGTTTTATGCTGGGCTTTTCCGAAGCGCCCTCGTTTCCCGCCAACGCCCGCATTGTGGCGGCCTGGTTTCCGGCCAAAGAGCGGGGTACGGCTTCAGCTATCTTTAATGCCGCTCAGTACTTCTCGCTGGCTCTGTTCTCGCCGCTGCTCGGCTGGCTGACCTTCGCGCTGGGCTGGGAACATGTCTTTACCGTGATGGGGATAATAGGGTTTGTGCTCACCATCATCTGGGTGAAGTTTGTGCATAACCCCACCGATCATCCGCGAATGTCCGCCGCGGAGCTGAAATATATCTCAGAAGGCGGCGCAGTGGTCGATATGGACCATAAAAAAGAGGCCACCCCGGCGGCCGGGCCGAAGATGGACTATATCCGCCAGTTGCTGACTAACCGAATGATGTTAGGCGTATTTTTCGGTCAGTATTTCCTGAATACCATTACATGGTTCTTCCTGACGTGGTTTCCGATCTACCTCGTGCAGGACAAGGGAATGTCGATTCTGAAAGTGGGGTTTGTGGCTTCGATTCCGGCGCTGTTTGGCTTTGCTGGCGGCGTACTGGGCGGGCTGTTTTCGGATTATCTGATTGGCCGCGGCTGCACGCTGACTTTTGCGCGTAAGCTGCCCATTGTGCTGGGAATGCTGCTGGCGTCGTCCATCATCCTGTGTAACTACACGGCCAGCACGCCGCTGGTCATTACGCTGATGGCGCTGGCGTTCTTTGGCAAAGGCTTTGGCGCGCTGGGCTGGCCGGTTATCTCGGATGTCGCGCCGAAGGAGATTGTTGGCCTGTGCGGCGGGGTATTCAACGTCTTTGGCAATGTGGCCTCGATCGCCACGCCGCTGGTTATTGGCTATATCGTGAGCGAACTGCACTCATTTAATGGCGCACTGATTTTTGTTGGCGGCTCCGCGCTGATGATGATGGTCTGCTACCTGTTTGTGGTTGGCGATATCAAACGTATGGAATTGCAGAAGTAAGCAACGATTAACGCAAGGTAAAAATCATGGATAACGCAATTTTTCCGAACAAATTTAAGGCCGCGCTGGCGGCGCATCAGGTGCAGATTGGCTGCTGGTGCGCTTTGGCTAACCCGATTAGCACCGAGGTGCTGGGTCTGGCGGGGTTCGACTGGCTGGTGCTGGACGCGGAACACGCGCCAAACGACGTCACCACGCTCATTCCGCAGCTGATGGCCCTGAAAGGTAGCTCCAGCGCGCAGGTAGTCCGTGTGCCGACCAATGAACCCATCATCATCAAGCGCATGCTGGACATCGGCTTCTATAACTTCCTGGTGCCGTTTGTCGAGACGGCTGAACAGGCGGCGCAGGCGGTGGCTTCGACCCGTTATCCGCCGGAAGGGATCCGCGGGGTCTCCGTTTCCCACCGCGGCAATATGTTTGGCACCGTGCCGGACTACTTCGCCCAGTCCAACAAGAACATTTCCATTCTGGTGCAGATTGAGAGCCAGACCGGAGTAGACAACGTCGAGGCGATTGCCGCGACCGAGGGCGTGGACGGTGTGTTTGTCGGCCCGAGCGACCTGGCCGCCGCCTTAGGCCATTTGGGCAATGCCGCCCATCCTGAGGTGCAGCGCGCTATCCAACATATCTTCGCCAGCGCGAAGAAGCACGGTAAGCCAAGCGGCATTCTGGCGCCAGTGGAAGCCTATGCGCGCCGCTATCTGGAATC
>OGGW01002579.1_pt1 | contig 11164 bp, 8 predicted proteins | sample 1571291 | NCBI WGS metagenome assembly OGGW01 (sample SAMEA2582028, study PRJEB24529) | metagenome | biome: Human gut stool | place: China | collected 2011 | reverse complement strand
TTCTTCCGGAAACTGGGTGTAGACTCATTGATCTAGCCGGAAATGCTTGCTGCCAAAGAAATCGTATCTTCCATGCGTATGAGCTGGGTACGTCAATGGTGGGAATTCTGCGGAGGCGCCTTGATACTGATCGGTACCAAGATGCGCGAAAAAGCGGAAATACTGAATATTCCCCTCCATCAACTGGGTGCACCGGACATCCCTTACCACGTGGTAGCCATCAAACGCGGAACGGAAACCATCATTCCGCGCGGAGACGATGTTATCAAACTGCACGATATTGTTTATTTCACCACTACACGCAAATATATTCCTTATATCCGGAAAATAGCCGGCAAGGAGGATTATGCCGATGTACGCAACGTCATGATCATGGGCGGAAGCCGTATCGCCGTCCGTACCGCTCAGTACGTGCCGGATTATATGCAGGTAAAAATTGTAGATAACGACATCAACCGTTGCAACCGGCTGACTGAATTATTGGACGACAAAACCATGATCATCAACGGCGATGGTCGTGATATGGACCTGCTCATCGAAGAAGGTTTAAAGAATACCGAAGCATTTGTCGCCTTGACGGACAATTCGGAAACGAACATCCTCGCCTGTCTCGCCGCCAAACGTATGGGAGTGGAAAAGACGGTGGCGGAAGTAGAGAATATCGACTATATCGGCATGGCGGAAAGTCTTGATATCGGCACGGTCATCAATAAGAAAATGATTGCCGCCAGCCACATTTATCAGATGATGCTGGATGCCGATGTATCCAATGTCAAATGCCTGACGTTTGCCAACGCCGATGTGGCTGAATTTACCGTACCCGCCGGAGCAAAGATTACTAAAAATTTAATCAAGGATCTGGGATTGCCCAAAGGAACAACCATCGGAGGTATGATTCGCAATGGCGAAGGAGTGCTCGTAACCGGAGATACGCTGATTCGTCCCGGAGACCATGTCGTTGTATTCTGCCTGAGTATGATGATCAAGAAGATTGAGAAGTTCTTTAATTAAGTAATAGGTATTAGGTAATAAGTAATAAGTATTAGGTAATAGGTAATAACCGTAGCTGCTTGTACTTGACATTATATCTGATACTTGGCGCATAATACTTAATACTTAATACCTATTACTTATTACTTAATACCTATTACTTAATACCTATTACTTAAAAAATGATTAATTCGAGGATGATATATCGCATCATGGGGTTTCTGTTACTGATAGAAACGGCTATGTTAATGTGTTGCGGTGGGGTTTCACTATTTTACAAGGAAGATGATTTAAACAGTTTTCTGCTTTCATCAGCTATCACGGCCTTTGTAGGTGTGATTATGCTTGCTATTGGAAGAGGGGCCGAAAAGTCACTCAACCGCCGCGATGGATATGTGATTGTCAGTGTAGCCTGGATTGCTTTCTCCTTTTTTGGAATGTTGCCCTATTATATAGGCGGGTATATTCCAAGTGTCACCGATGCCTTCTTCTAGACAATGTCCGGCTTCAGCAGTACCGGTGCCACCATCATGAATAATATAGAATCGATGCCTCACGGAATCCTTTTCTGGCGGGCAATGACTCAGTGGATCGGCGGTCTGGGAATTGTATTCTTTACGATTGCCGTTCTTCCGATTTTCGGTATGGGAGGTATTCAGGGATTTGCCGCCGAAGCCAGCGGGCCGACTCATGACAAAGTACATCCCCGTATTGGTGTCACCGCACAATGGATCTGGGGCATCTATGCCGGTATGACGGGGACATTGATTATATTACTGGTATTCGGGGGCATGGGACTTTTCGACAGTATCTGCCACGCTTTCACCACGACCAGTACAGGTGGGTTCTCCACCAAGCAGACAAGTATCGAATATTACCACTCGCCTTACATAGACTATGTAATATCTGTTTTCATGTTCCTCTCGGGAGTCAACTTCACGCTATTATTGCTGATGTTCAATGGGAAAATAAAGAAGTTTATCCATGATGCCGAGCTGAAGTTTTATTTTATGTCTGTTGCCTTTTTCACGGTTTTCATAGCAGTCTGGCTTTATCAGACCAGTTCGATGGGAGCAGAAGAAGCATTCCGGAAATCTCTGTTCCAAGTAATCTCCTTACAGACTTCAACCGGTTTTGCCACTGCCGACTATATGCTCTGGCCTTCCATTCTCTGGGGCTGTCTTCTTATCGTAATGATAATGGGTGCTTGCGCAGGCAGTACGACAGGTGGTATCAAATGTATCCGCATGGTTATCCTCTTCAAAGTTGCCAAAAATTTCATTCGGTGTTTTGGTGAATAAACAGGTGATCTCCCCCTCTATCCAGTCTACCGTACTGGCATTTACATTTTTGTATGCAATCATCGCCATTATCAGCATTCTTGTCATGATGGGCTTCGGAGTGGGATTTCTCGAATCTATCGGAACGGTCATATCAAGTATAGGAAACATGGGACCGGGACTCGGCACGTGTGGCCCTGCCTTCTCGTGGAGTGAATTGCCTGATACAGCCAAATGGTTGCTCTCCTTTTTGATGCTTCTCGGACGCCTGCAGTTGTTTAAGGTATTGTTGCTGTTAAGTTACGATTTCTGGAAAAGAAATTAAATCAAATATCATACATAAAAAAGGTGCCGACTATTAGCCGGCACCACCATACACCAATTCAAACCTTTCTTATCTAAAGAAATATTATATTTTTCTCAGAACAATCTTTCTTACTACTGGCTTGTTGATTTCGTAGATCTTGGAAATCAGAACATCCATCTCTTGTTCACGTGCGTCGCGAATTTCTTTAAACATCATCTTTGAATAAAGATCCCGACGTCCTTTCAACCACATGTTCTTCTCTACATTTTCATCCATCACTTCAATAGCCTTTCTGTCATTAGCAAACAATAAGCCTTTTTGTTGAAAGAAACCAAACTGGCACCACGCATATTCTCTAAATGTTCTTTCAAGTTCCCAACGATACTCATTGAGGTGCATGATAGTTAATGCCTGCTGGTATTGTGGAGTTTTAGATTCTGCAGCTAAATTTATACCCTTTGCCAAATCTGCAGCATCCCAGGTTCCTATTTCCTGATCGTCAATCAACAGTTTATATTGCCCCTTCAAACCGGTAACTTTCAGCAATTCAGTATTCATCTCTTCCATAAAAGGAACTTCTTTTATAACTTCTGCCTGACTCTTCTTAGAACCCCAGCCTCGTGCAATAGTATCCAAAGGATATGGTAACGCCTCTGCCAGATAATCAAAACTAATATCTTTACCTATTTTCTTAATATTTGAGATGGTACAACCTTCTGCCTTCACTGCTTGCTTCTTATTTGCATTGATTTCCATGTTGGCCACATCTTTACCAGCAAAACCTTGTGCTTTCAAGAAAAGATAAGCCATCACCATATGACCGTCATTGTCCGGATGGATACGATCGTTACCACAAAGAGTAAAACTAGGATCTTTTTGTTGAAGTTCCTGATTTATAGCTACCATAGGCGCATTCCAATCTGTAAATTCCCAACCATTTCTTGCAGCAGATTCTCTTTGATATTCTATAATTCTCTTAATAGTCTCATTTTTTTTCTTAAAGACCGTATTATCCTTTATTTGCGCAGTTTCATCATAAGGAGAAGTTCCCGTCATTACGATACGAGTATGTGGCAATTCCTTGAAACGTTTTTCCATCTGCTGGAAGTTCTTGATGCTTTCCTGATACTTCTGCTCACCAAATTCTTTCGCATTATCACCATTATATTCATAATAACCGGAATCATTCATACCGAAAGTCACCATCAATACAGTAGGATTTTTGCTAAAAATGTCACCATCCAAACGTTTATTCATATCATACGCTGTATCACCACCAATACCTCCATTGAATACACGAATAGGCATATTCGGGAAGCGGGTCATGTAATACAACCAGATAAATGAATGGTAACGACCACCATCCGTAATACTATTTCCTAAAAACACAGCTCTGTCACCTTCCTTAAAAGGTTTCACGGTCTGAGCAAACGCAGTAGTATATGCCATGCAAACTGCTGCAACTAATACTAAAAACTTTTTCATGTTATCAATCTATATTTTACAAATACTGTTAATCTACTATGAGGGATAATTTAATAGTATAAACTAAAAATTTTATCACCATCTACTTTCTTTTTATTTTAAATTCTTCATTTTAAAATAAGAAAACTCTGCCGGTACATCCTTATCTCCATAATGTAGTAATCCCGGACGCTGCACTCTATCCCAACGAATCAAGGATTTACCCTTGAAAGGGGTATTCTGCACAGATTGCCATGTTTTTCCATCCAGACTTTTATAAAAGTGGAATATACACCCCTGTTCAACTTCCAATTTCAAATATATCTCTTTACTTGCAAAAGCTGAATCATAAAGTACTGACTCAATATCGTCTTTCACCACTTTCAAAATAAGTTTATCTCCTTCAATTCCCCAAGCAATCAGGTTTTTATCATCGCCATACAAGGTCAATCCTTTCAGTCCTTTGCCTGTGTTCATTACTTTCGTCTCACAGCTATACTGTGGAGATTGAGGACGTAAACATAATGCTGTACCATATTTATTGTTATTCTTTGGAGTACCGGATAAAAATAACTTTCCTTTCTTTAGCACAGCGTGTATATCTGAATAAGGATAATTCCACGTCCAATCAACTTTCAATTGATTCCCCTTAAAATTATCTTCAAAATCCGAAAGAGGCTCTTGCTTTGTACCGACAAAAGGTATAGGCTGTTCAGCTATAGCCAAATTCCCAGTCTTGAAACGCACCCAATGATTATCCGTCATTTCCATTTCTTGCAAAATCGGTTGACGCCCGATAAAGAAACCATCTCCCTTCAAATAAGCGTGACACATATAAAACATACGACCATCAGATGTTCTCACCACAGTACCATGACCACATGATTTATAATCTCCTTCTCCGCCATGAAGAATGGGGTTTCCAAAATATTTTTCATAAGGTCCACCATAATTCCTTGCACGTGCTACATACACATCATAGTCACTAGAAGGACCACAACATCCATGGGCAGCGTATACTATATAATAGTAGTCGCCTTCTTTAAAATGGTACTGTCCTTCCATACCGATTCCCTTTTCATCTACTAAAAGAGTAAAAGGTTCACCATCCAAATGCAAACCATCAGCGGACAGTTTACATCCTAACAATTCTATCGGACGCGTATCCAAACCATAAGCTTTCCAACTGATATACAACTGCCCGTTATCATCATAAATAAATGCATCGATAGCTTCCTTTCCATACTCTACAATCGGACCATGATCGGTAAATTCATGTAAAGGAGAATCAGACGTAGCTACTCCGATATATGATATCCCGGTACTTTTTTGGCGGGCAGTATAATAACAGTAAACTTTATTATTATGATAAAACAATTCTGGTGCCCAAAATGAATTAGAAGTCCAGGACGGTTGCTTGGTAAAAATTGGCACTACCTGTTTCCAGTTTACCAGATCCTTCGAGGTAAACATTGGATAAAAAGGCGCCCATTCCGAAGAGGTACCCGTAGCATAATATGTATCTTCAATCCGAATGACGGAAGGATCGGGTACATCTCCCCGAATAACAGGATTTGTGAAGTAGTTTTGTTCTTGTGCCACCATTTGCAATGCAAAACAAATACCAAACAAAAAGAGTCCTATCTTTTTCATTGCATTTTATTTCTTAAAAGGATCATACACAGCAACTGCTACACGTGAATCTGCACAACCATAATATAAGTACCATTTCTGATTATGGAATACTAAACCTTCTATAAATACTGTTCCCGCGGGATATTGTCCGCTCTTCTCAAAATCTGATTCCGGAATATAGAATGGTTTATCCAATCGGTCAATCAATTTAGTCGGATCTTTAGCATCGAATAATGCTTGCCCGGCACAATAAGAATTAGCAGTATACAATGTATCACCCTCTGCACCTGACTTATTCTTACCATTATAAAGTAATAAAATACCTTTATCAGTCATGATTGCAGGTGGACCACACTCTGTCAAGTCACTATCAAATTTACCTTTACGAGGAGTAATTACTTTCAGAAAGTCTCCTTTTTCATCAAGCATCGGTTCCCAATTAATCAAATCCGTGGAAGTAGCTACGTTCACAAACTTTTCTCCCCAATACATCCAATATTTTCCATCAATTTTAGCAATCACTTGTTTGCCATCTACCAATTTTGTGACAATAGAAGCAGATTTGGAAAATTCATCAAAAAAACGTCCGCCATATGCTTTTGCAAAAGCCGGACCATATTTTTCCCATATCTGAAGATCACGAGAAGTAGCTACGGCAAGACGGGTCTGCTTACGATTCCATTGTGTATAAAGCATTACATAAAGGCCATCATCTGTCACAGCAACTCGCGGATCTTCACATCCCCCTGGCCATTCCAATTCTTTCTGGTTATCATCTGCCGGATAAAATACAGGAACAGTCATCCGGTTAAAATGCAAACCATCATCAGAATAAGCATACCCTAAGCGAGAAGTGCGTGAACCAATTCCTACCGCCGAATTATCTTCTGCCCGGTAAAGCACAACCACTTTACCATCATAAATTGTAGCAGCCGGATTAAAAGTATCACTAGATTCCCATGCTACCGAATCCTGCCTCATTGGGCAATAAAAAACAGTAGTGGTATCAGGAGAGACAATTGGGTTAATACCTTCCGGACGTTGAAAATCCGCCCATGCCCAATCGGGGAATTCGGATGTTTGCTTCTTCTCTCCACAGGAAGTAATCACTGCTGCAACCATCAGTAAATAAGCTATATGTTGAAATTTTCTTTTCATGATTGTTCTTTATAATAATTCATTAATTAAGGAAAAGATGGTGGAACGACCTTTGCTCCCCACTTCATGTCCGGTTTACCCGAAGTACGGTATTCGATAGTAGCTCCGCTGTTGAGCTGGTCCCAGTCTATCCATGTACTTTCATATGATTTTCCGTTTAGTTTCATGGATTTGATATAGATGTCCTTTTCTGAACCTCCCTTTATCACAATATCACCTTTTTTCAAATGTACCTTGACAGATGAAAAGATTGGAGTATTTACCGTAAATCCCCCCACACCCGGGATTTCCGGATAAAGCCCGATACAAGCAAACACATACCAAGCACCCATTGTGCCCAAATCGTCATTTCCCGGGAGACCGTCTATCTTACTTGAATATTGCTCATTCAACACACGATTAATGATTTCCTGTGTTTTGTATGGACGACCAATCCAATTATATATCCAAGGTATGTGGAAACTCGGCTCATTACCGGAAGCAAACCATGCATCGTTATATCCGGCATCCAAGCGCGTAAAGAATTCATCCAACCGTTTCTCGGCTTTTTCCTTACCACCTATTATTTCTACCAGACCGGCAATATCATAAGGCACCATCCAAAAATAATTCTTATAAGTAGATTCACGAAAGTCTTCACCAAGAGATTTCCACGATCCGTCCGGATTACGTGATTGTAGCCAACCTGTGTCCGAATTATACAAATTCTTCCATGAACGGGCAAAATGAAAATAACGCCAACTGGCAAATTCATCTCCCACTGCATGCAATGCAAACTGTCCGATAGCAAAATCTGCTGAGGTATACTCCAATTGAATAGATGCATTATAATAACCCTTATCCAAATATTGCTTCAATCCCGGGCGAGTCTCCACATCTTGCGACTTAGAACCCGGTTCCTCCGCTCCTTTTCTCATAATCTTAAAGATAGGTTTCGGATCATAATTACGAGCTCCGAAAGCATAGGCATTAGCAATCAGAATAGGAGTCGGATCTCCCTGCATTACCCCTGTTTCAATATTAGCCATCACCCAACGAGGAAAAGAGCCACCGGACTGTTCTGCAAACAATTGATGGGAAACAACAATATCGGAAGCTACCTCCGGATCAAGCATGGATAATAATTGAATTTGTGTACGATACGTATCCCAATTACTAAAAGAAGTATAGTGTTTAGAACGTGACTTATGCACTCTGAAATCCGCTCCCATATATTCCCCATTCACATCGCTACAAACATTCGGGTGAATGAAAGAACGATATAAATGTGTATAGAATTGGGTCGTACGATCGGGATTGGTGCCCTCCACTTCAATCATACCCAAATAATGATTCCATTTTGCCTCCGCCTGATTCTGTATCTTTTGGAAATCCCATTCTGCATTTTCGGCTTTCAAATTTTCACGTGCATTTTCTACTGAAACATAAGAAACTCCAATCTTATATTGAATATTCTTCTTTTTGTTTACATCAAAAGTAAAGTATACACCAGAATACTCACCTTCTGCAAAAGTTGTATTTGGCATCAATTCTTCTCTCTTCCATGTACCGGTTTCAAAAGCATCAGTATCAAACTCTGCTACAAAATAGACTTTATACGGAGTACGGAGCCCACAGAAATTTCCTCCTTCTGCATAACCTTCACACTTATTCGGGGCAGTAATAACAATTGCAGCTTGTTCAATAGGAGTTGCAGAAATACCTCCACCAATGATTATTGTACCATACTGTTGATCTGCCGGATATTCATAACTAGCCATCCCCGTTCGCTCGGTCACTGTCAGTTTTGCCTTGATATCCTCTTGCACCATAGCCTCATAATAACCGGCATGTCCTTTTTCTTCAGATACATTTATACGATAGTTGAGGATGTTATCAGGTGACATTTTCAGATTTCCCTTCACAGGGAAAGTGGGAAAATTTCCCATATGTTCACAACCACCACCACTCAACTGATTGATAACGAATCCCGACCTTTTGGAAAAATAAGATGGAGTAAATTGTACCATCCCATAAGGATAAGTTGCTCCCGGATAAAGATATCCGGAAGTCAGTCCGGTACCTTTTGTTCCAATCAACGTATTGACTTGATGGACATAGTCACCAGCCACAGCTTGTGTTGTAACCATTCCTTCTAAAACAAGAGAGAATAATAAAATAAATAAGAATTTATGTTTCATTCCGGATGTTCTTTTAGTAGAGTCTATTTCGAATAAGAAACAGGAATACCACTAATAGTACCCTGTTTCGCTATTCGGATAAAATCGATCGTATTATTGAACTTTATTCTTTGATTCTTTATTCTTTATACAAAGAGAAAGGCGCAGCATACTTCGAAGTACATCTTTCTTTATTAGGCTGGCTTCCCATTTCAAATTTCAAGACTCCTCCTTCTGCTATATCATCATAATGGATATAGTTTTTATCTAAAAGTCTGCCATTCAAAGTAGCTGATTGTATATATAAATTTTCTTTACTATTTTCTGGTGCTTCAATCACAAACTTATTGCCATTTTCCATAGTTATGGTAGCCTTCTTAAATAATGGGCTGCCAATCACATATTCATCTGTACCCGGGCAAACAGCATATATACCCAATGAGCTCAGAATATACCATGAAGACATACCGCCTTGGTCTTCATCACCCGGATATCCTTTTTCTGTTGAATTATATAATCTCTCAACAATCTGACGTACCCAATATTGAGTTTTCCACGGCTGACCTGCATAGCAATACAAATAAGGCATGTGTTGAATCGGTTGATTTCCGTGTGCATATTGTCCCATATTAGCCAACTCCATTTCTTTCATTTCATGAATAACTCCACCATAAGTGCCCGGTTTAATTATGTTAGGAATAGTAAATACAGAATCTATTTTAGTAGTAAACTTTTCATCACTTCCAAACAAGTCAATCAAGCCTTGTACATCATGGAACACTGACCATGTATAATGCCATGCATTTCCTTCACAGAAAGGCCCCCCCCATTCCAGTGGATCGAATGGTTCCTGCCATTTACCATCAACACCCTTTCCACGCATAAATCCGATAGACTTATCAAAGACATTTTTATAGTTGTACATCTGACGGGCAAATACTTCTTGGTAATGTTTATTTCCAACCATTTTAGCAAGTTGATATCCGCAGAAATCATCATATGCATATTCCATAGTTTGTGCACTAGAACCCATTGATTCAGGATAAGGAACATATCCTAACTGGAAATATTCTTTCCAGAATCCACGTCCGTTAGCACCACCCCAAGGACCTTTATTCATTGCTTCATGCGCATAAGCCTTCAGTGCTTTTTCAGGATCAAAATCACGAATTCCTTTTGCCCATGCATCTGCCAGCAATGAAATAGAATGATTTCCTAACATTCCTCCTGTTTCACCCGGGGAAGACCATGAAGGCAACCAGCCGCATTGTTCCTGGGCTGCCAAAAGAGCATTCATATAACGTCCCTGCATTGTTGGATGCAAAATATTTGTCAAAGGGAATTGAGAACGGAATGTATCCCAAAATCCATTATCAGTATACATGTAACCATCATAAATTTTACCATTATATGGGCTATAATAATATGGTTCACCATTTTCTTTGCGTTCATAAAATTTGCGAGAGAATAAATTAGCACGGAAAAGACAAGAGTAGAAAGTCTTCATCTGTTCGTCCGTACATCCTTCAACTACAATTCTATTCAATACTTCATTCCAAGTCTTCTGACCGCGTGCTTTCGTTACTTCCAGATTCTTATCTTTACCGAGTTCTTTATTTAAAGTTATCAGAGCCTGCTCTGCACTTATGTATGAGGAAGCTGCTTTAGCCTGAACCTTCGAGCCTTTTTTGAATTTAATAAATGCACCATATACTTTACCTGCTCCATCTAATTTCTGTGGAAACACTTCATCCTTTTGGTTTTCCCATACGCCGTAATCTTCGAAAGGTTTATCAAATTGAACAACAAAATAATTACGGAATGATTTTGAATCGTTCACAAAACGTTGATTATTTACCCAACCGGAGATTTGTCTCTTAGCCGGATCAATTTTGATTTCACTCATATCCGTATATCCGTCAAGTACCAAATAAGCATCTCCCGTAGTAGGATAGGAAAAACGTAAATGTCCACCACGGGTAGTCGGAGCCATTTCAGTAGTAATGCCATTATCGAATGTTACTTTATAATAATGAGGTTTAGCTATCTCATTATCGTGACTAAACTTGGTAGCACGAGCATCTTGATTTACAACCAGCTCCCCTACCATCGGCATGAAAGAATATACAGCATAATCACTCACCCAAGGACTACATTGATGTGATTGGCTA
>OGGW01002578.1_pt1 | contig 11165 bp, 7 predicted proteins | sample 1571291 | NCBI WGS metagenome assembly OGGW01 (sample SAMEA2582028, study PRJEB24529) | metagenome | biome: Human gut stool | place: China | collected 2011 | reverse complement strand
AGCCAGACGCGGGCCACCATCACCTTCCAGAACTACTTCCGCATGTACAAAAAGCTGTCCGGCATGACCGGTACGGCCAAGACCGAGGCCACCGAGTTCACCGAGATCTACGGCCTGAACATCGTCACTGTGCCCACCAACCGCCCCAACATCCGCAAGGATTACCCGGACGCGGTCTACAAGACCGTCAACGGCAAGTACAAGGCTGTCATCGAGCAGGTGCTGGAATGCCACAAGAACGGCCAGCCGGTTCTGGTGGGTACCGTCAGCGTGGAAAAGAGCGAGACGCTGGCCAAAATGCTGCAGAAGTACACCCGCGATTTCAATGTCCTGAACGCCAAGAACCACGAGCGCGAGGCTGAGATCGTGGCGCAGGCCGGCAAAAAGGGTGCCATCACCATTGCCACCAACATGGCAGGCCGTGGTACCGATATCATGCTGGGCGGCAACGCCGAGTATATGGCCACCAACGACCTGCGCAAGGCCGGTTACACCGACGAGGTCATCGCCGACGCCACCGGCTATGCCGAAACCGACAACCCCGAGATTCTGGAGGCCCGCCAGCTCTTTGCCGACAAGCTCCGTCAGCATAAGGAGGAGATCTCCGGCGAGGCGGACCGGGTGCGCCAGGCCGGCGGCCTGTTCATCATCGGCACCGAGCGCCACGACTCCCGCCGGATCGACAATCAGCTCCGCGGCCGTGCCGGCCGTCAGGGCGACCCCGGCGAGACCCGGTTCTACATCTCCCTGGAGGATGACCTGATGCGCCTGTTCGGCGGCGAGCGGGTCCAGGCCGCTATGGAGCGCATGAACATCGACGAGGATATGCCCATCGAGAGCAAGATGCTCACCCGATCCATCCAGCAGGCCCAGACCACCGTGGAGTCCCGGAACTTCCAGGCCCGAAAGTCCGTGCTGGAATACGACGACGTGATGAACAAGCAGCGGGAGATCATCTATGGCCAGCGCCGCCAGGTGCTGGAGGGCATGGACGTGAAGGACGTCATCATGAACATGATGAACACCTCCATCACCCACCTGGTGCAGAATGCCTTCAGCGGCATCCAGCATCTGGACATGACCTCCTGCCAGGAGCTTCTGCGGCAGGTGGAGGGCCTGTACTTCCCCAAGTACGCCGTGCGCTTCTCCCAGGAGCAGCTGGACGCCATGGACGCCCAGGCCGTTACCGACGCCTTCACCCAGGCCGCCGCCGGCTACTATCAGCAGAAGGAGGACGAGTTCACCGCCCCGGTGATGCGCGAGGTGGAGCGCGTGGTCCTGCTTCGCGTGGTGGATGAATACTGGATGGAGCACATCGACGCCATGAGCGACCTGCGCCAGGGCATCCGCCTGCGGGCCTATGCCCAGACCGACCCCATCATCGCCTATAAGAAGGAATCCCTGGAGATGTTCGAGGAGATGATCGCCGCCATCCAGGACGAGACGGTCCGGCGGCTGTATTCCGTGCGGCTGAAGAAGAACGAGGAGGTCAAGCGGGAGCGGGTGGCCAACGCCACCTCCGAAAGCGTGGGCGGCGACGGAACCGAAAAAACAGCCCCGGAAGGTCAAGAAGATCGGCCGCAACGAGCCCTGCCCCTGCGGCTCCGGCAAGAAGTATAAGAACTGCTGCGGCAGGAACGCGTAACGGAGGGTTTGCCCATGTCCTTTCTGGCCCATGAGGAAAACGGCCTGTTTATCAAGACCAGCACCGTCCTGTCCGGCGTGCGCCACGGGTTCTCCACCCGCATCGGCGGCGTCAGCCCCGCCCCCTGGGACTCCCTGAACCTGGGCGTGGGCCGGGGGGACGACATGGACCGGGTCCGGGAGAATTACCGCCGGTTCTGTGCCGCCCTGGGGGTGGATGAGCACCGGGCGGTGCTGAGCAAGCAGGTCCATGAGGACAACATCCGCCATGTGACGGCGGAGGACTGCGGCAAGGGCCTGTTCCGGAACCGGGACTATACCAGCGTGGACGCCATGGTCACGGACACTCCGGATATCCCCCTGGTGGTGTTCTCCGCCGACTGCGGCATCATCCTGCTCCACGACCCGGTGCACGGGGCCGTGGGCGCGGCCCATGCCGGCTGGCGGGGCGCCGCCTGCGGCATCGTATACAAAACCGTCCGCCGGATGCAGGAGCTGTTCGGCACGGACCCCGGGGACCTGCGGGCCGCCATCGGGGCGGCCATCGGCCCCTGCTGTTTTGAAACGGACGCGGACGTGCCCCAGGCTCTGGAGGCCGCCCTGGGAGCGGAGGCGGAGCCGTATATCACCCGCCGGGGGCCCAAGTGGCACGTGGACCTGAAGGGCGTCAACGCCCGGTGGCTGGAAAAGGCCGGGGTGCGGCAAATCGACGTGTCCCCGGACTGCACCGCCTGCCATCCGGAGCTGTACTGGTCCCACCGGCGGATGGGCCAGGCCCGGGGCGCTCAGATCGCCATGATCTGCCTGTGAAATCGAGGTATCCCATGAAAAAGCGCATATTCGCGGCGCTTCTGGCCCTGTGCCTGACGGCGCTGACCGGGTGCGACTGGTCGACGGCGGACCCGGAAGACATTTTCGGCACCCTGACGGACTATTACAACGTGGAGCAGAAGAAGCAGGACGTGAAGCTCACCTCCTTCGCCCTGCCCTATCTCAAGGGGGAGACGGCGGACCCCATCACCTGCCCCGACGGGGCCATGCAGACTCTGGGGGCCCTGCTGTATGAAGGGCTGTTCGCCCTGGACGGGTCCTTTGACCCCCAGCCCGCCCTGGCGGAGTCCTACACCTATGACACCGCCCGGTATACCTACACCATCACCCTGCGAAGCGGCGTCACCTTCAGCGACGGCAGTGCCGTTACCGCCCGGGACGTGGTGAACAGTCTGCGCCGGGCCCAGTCCTCCGCCCGCTACAGCGGGCGGCTGGCGGAGGTGTCGGACCTCTGGGCCAGCGGCGGGGCGGTGCGCATCACCCTCACCGGCGACAACCGGAGCTTCGTCTCCCGGCTGGACATCCCCATTGTGAAGTCCGGCACCGAGAGCAATACCTTCCCCACCGGCACCGGGCCCTACGCCTACAGCGGCGAGGGTGGCGCCCATCTGGCCCAAAACGCCTCCTGGTGGCAGGGGAAGTCCCTGCCCCTGGAACGCATCGAGCTGACCGCCTGCAAGGATACGGACTCCGTGTCCTACGCTTTCTATGCCCGGGAGGTCCAGCTTCTGTTCTGCGACCTGACCGGGGCGGACGACTCCAGCGTATACGGAAGCGGCGACTATACCGACGCCGCCACCACCATTATGCAGTATCTGTGCCTGAACACCCGCCGGGCCCCCTTTGACGACCCCGCCGTCCGCCGGGCCGTGACCCTGGGCGTGGACCGGGCCAGCTGTGTCAGCGCCTATCTGCTGGGCCACGGTCTGGCGGCCCAGTTCCCGGTGTCCCCGGCCAGCGGCCTGTATCCCAAGGACCTGGAGGCCGCCTATTCCCAGGATGGCTATGCCTCCGCCCTGGAGGCGGCGGGGCTGAACACCGGCAGGGCCCGGAGCCTGACCCTGCTGGTGAACCAGGAGAGCAGCTTCCGGGTGTCCACCGCCCAGACCATCGCGGCGGGGCTGTCCCGGTACGATCTGCAGGTCACCGTGCGCTCACTGCCCTATGACGAGTATGTCCAGGCCCTGGAGCAGGGGGACTTCGACCTGTGCCTGTGCCAGGTGAAGCTCACCGCCGACTGGGATCTGCGTCCCCTGCTGCAAAGCTATGCCGCCATGAACTACGGCGGCTTCACAGACCCCGAGACGGACGCCCTGCTGGCGGCCCTGTGCGCCGCCGAGGCCGGGGAGCGGTCCGCCGCCATGACGGCCCTGTGCGAAAAGCTCCTGGACCAGGCCCCCATGGTGCCGGTGTGCTTCAAGAGCTATTCCGTGCTCCTGCCCGCCGGTGCGGCGTCCTCCCCCATCACCCCCACCGCCTCCAACCCGTTTTACGGCATTTCCGATTGGAAGCTCAATATGAAATAAGCCCCCGAAAGAAGGAACACCTATGAAACAAACCCGCAATCTGGAGGACCTGCTCCGGCAGTACGATCTGCTGGCGGCCCCGGCGGCCCGGGACGCGGCCGTCACCGGTATCTGCAACGATTCCCGTCAGGCCCGGGACGGCGACCTGTTTATCTGCAAGGGCTACGGCTTCAAGCCGGAGTATCTGGCCATGGCCCGGAGCCGGGGGGCCGTCTGCGCCCTGGCGGAGACGGACTTCCCCGGGGTGGACATCCCCTGCATCCGGGTCACCGACGTCCGCAAGGCCCAGAGCCTGGCGGCCCGGTGGTTTTACGACAATCCCTCCGACGGCCTGACCCTTATCGGCGTCACCGGCACCAAGGGGAAAACCACCACCTCCTATATGATCCAGGCCGTGACCAACGCCCTGGCGGGCCGGACCATGGGCCTCAGCTCCTCCGCCGGACGCTACTGCGGCGGCCCGGACGTGGACACCCATCTGACCACGCCGGAGTCCCTGGACCTGCAATGGCTGTTTGCCCAGGCCCGGGATCACGGCCTGCCGTATATGACCGCCGAGGTGTCCAGCCAGGCGTATCAGGTGGAGCGGGTCTATGGCGAGCACTTCGACATCGGGGTGTTCCTGAACTTCAGCGAGGACCACATCTCCCCCAAGGAGCACGCCTCCATGGAGGAGTATCTGCAATGCAAGCTCCAATTGCTGGAAAACAGCGGCCGGGCCGTGATCTGCCGGGAGACGGCCCAGTTTGACCGGGTGTATGACACCGCCCGGCGGTGCTGCCGGGAGGTGATGCTGGTGGGCATGGACCGGGACGACTGCGATCTGACCGTCCGGCAGGTGGAGAAGCTGACCCACGGCTTCCGCTTTTTCGTCCAGGAGCGGGGCAGTGAGGCCCTGCACCCCTATCACCTGGCCATGGACGGGGATTTCAACATCGAAAACGCCCTGGCCGCCATCGGCGTGGGGCGTCTGCTGGGGGCGGAACATGAGCAGATGGCCGCGGCCCTGGACGCTCTGGAGGTCCCCGGCCGCATGAACCGGTACGAGGGCGGCGGCGTCCACGTGCTGGTGGACTGCATGCACAACCGGGCCAGCTCCCAGGCCCTGCTGACGGACCTGAAGCGGGACTATCCCGGCGCGCCCATCACCGTGGTCACCGGCATCGCCGGAGGCCGCTCCCCCCAGCGGATCCAGGGCATGGGCGAGATGTGCGGCAAATACGCCGACCGGATCTTCTTCACCACCGATAACCCGGATTTCGACGATCCCGCCGACATCGCGGGCCGTCTGGCCCATGCGGCGGCCCAGGGCGGCGACGCCCGGGTCACCATCCAGTTAGACCGCACCCGGGCGGTGGAGCAGGCCATTCTGGAGGCCCCGGAGGGGGCGGTGATCGTCCTGGCCGGGAAGGGCAACGACGCCATCCAGCGGGTCCGGGGCGGATACGTCCACTATGACTCCGACCCGGTGGTGGCCCGGCGCGCCCTGGCCCTGCGGGAAAAACAGCGGACATGAACCAGTGTTAAGATAGGCCTTGCAGGCCCTCTCAGTCACCTTCGGTGACAGCTCTCCCGGAGGGAGAGCCAGGCTTTTTTGACAGGCAAAAGCGCCGGTATCGCACGATACCGGCGCTTTTGCCGCTTGATACGCGCACAGCCGCTGCAGAGCAAGCTGCGGCGGCTGTTTCTTGCGTTTTTGGGTCAGGACAGCTCCTCCTGGCCGGTGCACAGCTGGTAATACTTGCCCTTCTGGGCCATCAGGGCGGCGTGGTCGCCCCGCTCGATGATGCGGCCCTGCTCCAGCACCAGAATGGCCTGGGCATTGCGGACGGTGGAGAGCCGGTGGGCGATGACGAACACCGTGCGCCCGGCCATCAGGGAGTCCATGCCCTTTTCGATGAGCTTTTCGGTGCGGGTGTCGATGGAGGAGGTGGCCTCGTCCAGGATCAGCACCGGAGGGTCCGACACGGCGGCCCGGGCAATGGCCAGCAGCTGGCGCTCGCCCTGGCTGAGACTGCCGCCGTCCCCGGTGATGACGGTGTCGTACCCCTGGGGCAGGTGGCGGATGAAGGTGTCGGCATTGGCCAGCCTGGCCGCCGCCCGGACCTCCTCATCGGTGGCGTCCAGCTTCCCGTAGCGGATGTTGTCGGCCACGGTTCCGGTGAACAGGTGGGTATCCTGCAGGACGATGCCCAGAGAGCGGCGCAGGGAGTCCTTCCGGATATCCCGGACGTCGATGCCGTCATAGGTGATGGTGCCGGACTGAATGTCGTAAAACCGGTTGATGAGGTTGGTGATGGTGGTCTTTCCCGCGCCAGTGGAGCCCACAAAGGCGATCTTCTGCCCCGGCTCTGCGAACAGGGACACATCGTGGAGCACGGTTTTCTCCGGGTCATAGCCGAAGTCCACGTGCTCAAACCGCACGTCGCCCCGCAGCTCCGTCAGGGAGCCGTCGGGCTTCTTCCAGGCCCAGTGGCCGGTGCGGCGGTCCGTCTCCGTCAGGGTATCGCCGTCCTTCAGCACCCGGACCAGAGTGGCGGTGCCGTCGTCGGTTTCGGGGTCGGCGTCCATCACGGCGAAGATCCGCTCCGCGCCGGCCACCGCCGCCAGAAGGGTATTCACCTGCTGGCTGATCTGGCTCACCGGCTGGGACACCTGTTTGACATACAGCAGGTACGCGCCCAGAGAGCCGATGTCGAACACGCCGGAGATGGACAGCAGGCCGCCCACACAGCAGGTGACGGCATAGTTGATGCGGGAGAGGTTGCCCATGGCGGGCATCATGGCCCCGGCGTAGGTCTGGGCCATGGCGGCGGCGTCCCGATAGGCGCTGTTGCGGGCGGAGAACTCGTCCAGGGTCTTTTGCTCATGGTGAAAGACCTTGATGACCTTCTGACCCTCGATCATCTCCTCGATGTAGCCGTTGAGGCTGCCCAGGGCCGCCTGCTGCTGCTGGAAGCTGGTGCGGCTGCGGCCGCCCACGCCCTTCACCACCAGGAGCATCAGTCCCAGGAACACGAAGGTGATCAGCGTCAGCGCCCAGTTCAGATACACCAGCATCACCACCGTGCATACGAAGGTCAGCAGGTTGGACACCACGCTGGCGAAGCTGTTGCTGATCATGTCGGACACGGTGTCCATATCGTTGGTGAAGCGGCTCATCAGGTCGCCGGACTGGTGGGTATCGAAATACCGCAGGGGCAGGGTCTGGAGTTTGTTGAACAGGTCCTGCCGCAGGGTGGCCACCGTCCGCTGGGAGATGCGGACCATCAGGCGGGAATAGGCATAGGAGCACCCGGCGGACACCAGGAACACCCCGCCCATGGCCACCAGCATCCAGAACAGGCCCTTGAAGTCCCCGGCCACAATGTGGTTCAGGGCGGGCTTGAGGAAGTAGCTGCTGGCCACGGAGCCCACGGAGCTGAGCACCAGGCACACCGCCACCACGATCAGCGCCGCCTTATAGCGGCCGATATAGGCCAGGAGCTTCCCCACCGTGCCCCGGAGATCCTGGGGCCGCTGATAGCCGTGGCCCCGGCCGGGACCGTGACCCGGACCGCCGGACCGCGCTTGATTCTTGTTTTCAGCCATCAATGGTCGCTCCTTCCTGCTGGGATTTGTAAACCTCCTGATAGATGCGGTTGGAGGCCATCAGCTGGTCATGGGTACCTGCGCCGGAGATCTTGCCGTCGTCCAGCACCACGATCAGGTCGGCGTCCATGACGGAGGAAATGCGCTGGGCGATGATGAGCTTGGTGGACCCGGGCAGGGCCTGGCGCAGGGCGGACCGGATCTTTGCGTCGGTGGCGGTGTCCACGGCGGAGGTGGAGTCGTCCAGAATCAGCACCCGGGGCCGCCGGAGAATGGCCCGGGCGATGCACAGGCGCTGCTTCTGACCGCCGGAGACGTTGGCACCTCCCTGCTCAATGTGGGTGTCGTAGCCGTCGGGCATCCGGGAGATGAACTCGTCGGCGCAGGCCATGCGGCAGGCCTCCTCCATCTCGGCGTCGGTGGCATCCTCCCGGCCCCAGCGGAGGTTTTCCCGGATGGTGCCGGAGAACAGGGTGTTCTTTTGCAGCACCATGGCGCAGCCCTGGCGCAGGGCCTCCATGGTGTATTCCCGGACGTCGTGGCCGCCTACGGACACGGCGCCCTCCGTGGCCTCGTACAACCGGGGAATCAGACTCACCAGGGTGCTCTTGGCGCTGCCGGTGCCGCCCAGGATGCCCACGGTCATGCCGCTTTCAATGTGCAGGCAGATATCGTCCAGGTTCCAGGAGCCGCTGTCCTTGTGATACTTGAAATAAACGTGGTCAAAGTCCACTTCGCCGTTTTCAACGGTCAGGGCCGGGTCGGCGGCGGAGTCGGTGATCTCGGGCTGCTCCTCCAGCACCTCCACAATGCGCTTGCCGCAGGCGATGGACCGGGTCAGCACCATCATCACCATGGCCACCATCATCAGGGACATGAGGATTTCGGAGGCATAGGTGAAGAAGGCGATCAGGTCGCCGGAGAGCATGGTGCCCTCCACCACATAGTGGCCGCCCAGCCACATGATGGACATGATGGTGCCGCCCATGATGAGGGTCACCAGAGGGACAAACAGCACCACGAAGCTGAAGGCCCGCTCCGCCGTCTGCCGCAGGGTCTCGCTGCGCTGGGTGAACTTCTCCTGCTCCCGGTCCTCCCGGACGAAGGACTTCACCACCCGGATGGCATTGAGGTTCTCCTGCACCACCAGGTTCAGATCGTCGGTGGACTTTTGCAGGGCGGTGAAAAACGGCCCCACATAGCGGATGACGATGGCCACCAGAAGCAGCAGCAGGGGAAGCACCACCAGGAACACCTGGCTCAGCTGGAGGCTGATGGTCAGGGCCATGACCAGGGCGGTGATCAGCATCACCGGCGCCCGGACCAGCATCCGCATGCCCATCATCAGGGTCATCTGCACCGACGAAACGTCGTTAGTGAGCCGGGTGATCAGGGACGCGGTGGAAAACCGCTCGATGTTGGCAAAGGAGAACCTCTGCACCTGGGCATATTCCGCGGCCCGGACGTTGGCGCCGAAGCCCATGCCGGCCTTGGCCGCCAGAGCCGCCGCGCCCACGCCCATCACCAGGGACGCCAGGGCCATCAGGATCATTTTCAGCCCCGTGGCCAGAATGTACGCCTTGTCGCCGTTGGCGATGCCCACGTCCACGATCTGGCTCATGGCCTTGGGCAGAAGCAGCTCCAGCACGGCCTCGCCTGCCGAACACAGCACGCCCAGGAATATCCAGACGCGATACCCCTTGGTATAGGGGGCTAATTTCCGAATCATGCGTTGTCCTCCTCCGATGTCAGATTGTCCGCCGCCCGCAGCAGAAGCCGGCGCAGGGTCTCCGTCTCCTGGGGGTCCATGCCCCGGTGGATCAGATCCTCGATCTGCCGGGTGATGGACTCGAAGTCGTCATAAAACCGCTGTCCGGCCTCCGTCAGCCGCAGGATGCGGCACCGGCCGTCCTTTTCCCCCGGGGACCGGGTCAGCATCCCCTTTTCCACCAGCCGGTCCACGATGCCGTTGACGGTGGAGGGCTTCACGGCCAGATGCTGCTGCAGCTGTTTCTGGGTCACGGGGCCCGGCTCCCGGTGCAGATACGTCAGCGACCGGCACTGGATGGGCGTGACCCCATAGCGCCGCAGCTTCTGCTCCATCCGCTGATAGGCCCGGTGGTTGCAGTACCCCAGCAGGGGGCCGATCAGCTCGGGTTTATTCATGCAGCTCATAATAGTCTGCTCCTTTCCTGAGATTTTAATGTTTAGCACCCTAAATGTTAGCAGGCTAAATATTACCACCATTGCGCCCCGCCGTCAATAAGCAGAGCGCCGGTTTCCTGTGAACGTTCTGTAAACGATGGTGGGGAGCTATTGACTTTTCTCCGCCGGGACGGTAAGATAAGCCCGTAATCCGAAAGCTGTTATCATTGTTATTCTCTCTCCTTTTACCACAAAACAGACCGCCGGTCCCCTCTTTCCCGGGACCGGCGGTCTGTTTTTGCTTGACAATCGTCCGAAATCGTACTATAGTATCCGGGTACGATTTCGGACCAAGGAGGGCGGCCCTATGGCATACACATCCCGGGATATGCGCCGGTTTAACCATCTTTTGCAGGAGACCGACGCGGTTTATCATGAAATGGCCCAGCACTGGGGCCTGCCGGACAGCGTGATGGGCGTGCTGTATACCCTGTGCGACGCCGGAGGCCGGTGCCGCCTGCGGGACATCTGCTATTGGAGCGGCATGACCAAGCAGACCGTCAACTCCGCCCTGCGGCGGATGGAGGGGGACGGGCTGATCTATCTGGAGTCCGCAGGCCGGGGCAAGGACGTCTGCCTGACGCCGGAGGGGGAGGCCCTGGTCCAGCAGACCGCCCGGCGGGTGATCCAGGCGGAAAACCAGGTGTTCGCCGCCTGGCCCCAGGAGGACGTGGAGCAATATCTGGCGCTGACCCGGCGCTTTCAGGAGGCCCTGGCCCAGAAGGCCCGGGAGATCAAGGAGGAATCATGAGCAAAACACCCATCCAGCTTTCGGATCATTTCACCTGCCGCAAGCTGATCCGCTTTACCCTGCCGTCTATCGCCATGATGATCTTCACTGCCATTTACGGCGTGGTGGACGGCTTCTTCGTGTCCAATTACGCAGGCAAGACCCCCTTTGCGGCGGTGAATCTCATCATCCCGGTGCTGCTGATCCTGGGAAGCGTGGGCTTCATGTTTGGCACCGGCGGCGGCGCCCTGATCGCCAAGACCATGGGCCAGGGGGACCGCCAGCGGGCCAACAACATCTTTTCCATGATCGTGTACGCCTCGGCGGCCTGCGGCGTGGTGCTGGCGGCCCTGGGCTTTGTGATCCTGCGCCCGGCGGCGGTGCTGATGGGGGCCGAAGGGGAGCTGCTGGAGCAGGCCCTGATCTATGGCCGTATCAACCTCATCGCCCTGCCCTTTTATGTGCTGCAATACGAGTTCCAGTGCCTGTTTGCCACGGCGGAAAAGCCCCGGCTGGGCCTGTTCGTCACTGTGGCGGCGGGGGTTACCAACATGGTGCTGGACGCCCTGTTTGTGGGGGTGTTCTCCTGGGGCGCGGCCGGTGCGGCGGCGGCCACGGCCATCAGCCAGTGCATCGGC
>OGGW01002555.1_pt1 | contig 11242 bp, 8 predicted proteins | sample 1571291 | NCBI WGS metagenome assembly OGGW01 (sample SAMEA2582028, study PRJEB24529) | metagenome | biome: Human gut stool | place: China | collected 2011 | reverse complement strand
CGGCAGTTAGTAAGACGTGGTATAGCAGCAAGATTGATGCTATCCGTCATTCACGCATCGTAATGATTTTTGATGAGTGTCACCGTAGTCATTTTGGGGATAGCCATAAAAAGATTATGAAGTTCTTTGATAATGCCCAGATTTTTGGCTTTACGGGAACACCTATCTTTACCGAAAATGCAGTGGATGGACATACGACAAAAGAAATTTTCGGCAATTGTCTTCATAAATATCTTATCAAAGATGCTATTGCCGATGAAAATGTGCTTGGCTTTCTCGTGGAGTATTATCATGGTAACGAGATTGTAGATAACGATAACCAAGCTCGTATGGAGGAGATTGCAAGATTTATCCTTAACAACTTTAATAAATCTACATTTGATGGAGAGTTTGACGCATTGTTTGCTGTGCAGTCTGTTCCTATGCTTATCCGCTATTACAAGATTTTTAAATCGTTGAATCCTAAAATCCGTATAGGTGCAGTATTTACATACGCAGCCAATAATAGTCAGGATGATGAACAGACCGGTATGGGCACGGGAAAATATGTCAGCGAAAATGTGGGCGAAGCAGATGAACTGCAATCCATTATGGATGATTATAATGAAAACTTTGGTACATCTTTTACCACAGAGAATTTCCGTGCTTATTATGATGATATCAACCTGCGCATGAAAAAGAAGAAAGCGGAAATGAAACCGCTTGACCTTTGTCTTGTCGTGGGAATGTTCCTTACAGGCTTTGACAGTAAAAAGCTGAACACGCTTTATGTGGATAAGAACATGGAATATCACGGGTTGTTGCAAGCGTTCAGTCGTACCAACCGAGTGTTGAACGAGAAGAAACGATTCGGTAAAATCGTATGCTTCCGTGACCTGAAAAACAATGTTGATACGTCTATAAAACTGTTTAGCAATTCCGACAATCCTGAAGATATAGTACGTCCTCCGTTTGAAAAAGTAAAGCAGGAGTACAAGAGTTTGGCAACAGATTTTCTGCAAAAATATCCAACGCCAAGTAGTATAGACCTTCTACAAAGTGAAAATGACAAGAAGAATTTTGTACTTGCGTTCCGTGACATTATTCGTAAACATGCAGAAGTTCAGATATACGAAGATTACAGCGAGGATGCTGAAGACCTCGGTATGACCGAACAGCAGTTTAACGATTATAAGAGTAAATACCTTGATATTACAGTTGGGTTTATTGATCCACCTGCTACACCGTCAACTGTTGCGGAAGATCCTGCCCCATACGGGAATAATCAAGGGTTGGAAGACATTGATTTCTGTCTTGAACTTCTGCATAGTGACATTATTAATGTGGCGTATATTCTTGAACTCATTGCGGAACTTGATCCATATAGCGATGATTATTCAGAAAAACGCAAGCATATCCTTGATACAATGATTAAGGATGCCGGAATGCGAGGCAAAGCAAAACTCATCGACGGCTTTATTCAAAAGAATGTAGATGAAGACAAGGAAAACTTCATGAATGGACGTAATAGAGCAGATGGAACAAATGAATTAGAGGAACGTTTGAACCAATATATTGTGTCAGAACGCAATAAGGCTGTAAGTGATTTGGCTAATGATGAACAAATTTCTGCCGAAGTGCTTAATCTTTACATAAAAGAGTATGACTATTTGCAAAAAGAACAGCCTGAGATTATACAAAAGGCATTGAAAGAAAAGCATCTCGGTCTTATCAAAACTCGCAAGGCTTTGACGAGAATTATGGAAAGATTGCGTAGTATTATAAAAACGTTTAATTGGGAATAATTAAAAGTTATTCAATCATGAAATTAGGTAAACTGGAGCAGATAACAGACCTTCGTTCTGTCTGGAAACATGAAGCCAAAGATTTTACTCCTTGGCTTGCAAAAGAAGAGAATTTGGAAATTCTCAGCGAGGCTGTAGGTATTGATATAGTCGTTGAAGAACAGGAATCCAATGTAGGCGATTTCAGTGTTGATTTATTTGCGACAGAGGAGGGGACGGGACGACGGATAATCATTGAGAATCAGCTAGAGGAAACAAATCATGACCATCTTGGCAAAATCATAACGTATGCTTCAGGTAAAGAAGCTGAAGTAATAATTTGGATTGTCAGAAAAGCACGTGACGAGCATAAACAAGCAATAGAATGGTTAAATCAGCATACGGATGACAAGTTCGAGTTTTTCTTAATAGAAATAGAATTGTGGAAAATCAATGATTCAGAACCTGCACCTAAGTTCAATATTGTAGAACGACCTAATACTTGGGCAAAGGCAATGAAAAAGACAGCAGCACTTTCAGAAACAGAAAACTTGAAATTAGCATTTTGGGAAAAGTTCAACAACGAAGCTCCAAAACACTCTGCCTTTATAAGGGAATTTAAGCTGCGTAAACCACAAGCTCAGCATTGGTATGACCTAGGTTTAGGATCATCAGCATATCATCTTTGTATGACATTAAATACTAAAAATAATTGTTTGTCAGCAGGATTGTATGTTAATGAGGACAAGGATATCATTACCCGATTTAAGTCAAATGAAGAATTGGTATCTAAAATATTAGGGATTATAAATCCTAATGAAATAGAATGGCGACTAGATGAAAATAAAAAGGCAAGTCGTTTCCTTATTCTTCATCCTATGGGGGATATGAATGATAAAGATAATTGGGATAATGGATGTGCATGGCTTTGTGATATGTGTGTAAAAATCAAACAAGTAGTAAAAGAAATACTAAAATAATATGAGCGAAGAATTACAGCAGAAACTCCGTGACCAACTTTGGGAGGTTGCAAATCGTTTGCGTGGTAATATGTCGGCAAGCGACTTTATGTATTTTACATTAGGTTTCATCTTCTATAAGTACTTATCGGAGAAAATAGAGAAGTATGCCAACAATGCCTTGGTGGATGATGAAATAACCTTTAAGGAATTGTGGGAAATGGATGATGCCGATGCGGTGGAACTTCAAGAGGAAGCAAAGAACCAATGCTTGGAGAATATCGGCTATTTCATAGAACCGAAATTCTTGTTTTCGTCAGTAATTGAAGCTATCAAGCGTAAAGAAAATATCTTGCCTATGCTTGAACGTTCATTGAAGCGTATTGAAGACAGTACGTTGGGACAGGATAGTGAAGAGGATTTTGGCGGATTGTTTTCGGACATCGACTTAGCTTCACCTAAATTGGGCAAGACTGCTGCTGACAAGAATACACTTGTCAGCAATGTACTTCTTGCATTGGACGATATAGATTTTGGCGTAGAGGCATCGCAAGAGATTGATATTTTGGGTGATGCTTACGAATATATGATTTCGCAATTTGCCGCAGGAGCCGGAAAAAAGGCTGGAGAGTTCTATACTCCGCAGGAAGTCAGCCGTATCTTGGCAGAAATTGTTTCCATTGGACACCAGCGTTTGCGTAATGTTTATGACCCTACTTGCGGTAGTGGTTCGTTGCTTCTTCGTGCTGCCAATATCGGAAATGCAGTTGATATTTACGGACAGGAAAAGAATCCAACAACTTATAACCTTGCCCGAATGAATATGTTGCTTCATGGCATCAGATTTAGCAATTTCAAGATTGAGAATGGTGATACGCTTGAATGGGATGCGTTTGGTGATACTCAGTTTGATGCAGTGGTTGCCAATCCTCCGTTCTCTGCAGAGTGGAGTGCTGCTGACAAATTCAATACTGATGATCGTTTCAGCAAAGCAGGACGGCTTGCACCACGTAAGACTGCCGATTATGCTTTTATCCTGCACATGATTTATCATTTGAACGAGGGTGGTACAATGGCTTGTGTTGCTCCGCATGGTGTACTGTTCCGAGGAAATGCGGAGGGAGTTATCCGTCGTTTCCTTATAGAAAAGAAAAACTATGTGGATGCCATTATAGGATTACCTGCGAATATTTTCTATGGTACAAGTATTCCGACTTGTATTCTTGTTTTCAAGAAATGTCGTAAGGAGGATGACAATATTCTGTTTATTGATGCAAGCAAGGAGTTTGAAAAGGTAAAGACCCAGAACAAACTTCGTGAGCAACATATCCAAAAGATTGTCGAAACTTATCGTGACCGTAAGGAAATAGAAAAGTACAGTCACCTTGCTTCTCTTCAAGAAATAGCCGAGAATGATTACAATCTGAATATTCCCCGTTACGTTGATACTTTTGAAGAGGAAGAACCGATTGACATCAAGGCAGTAATGGCAGAAATAAAGGAATTGGAAGCCAAACGTGCTGAACTCGATAAAGAGATTGAAGTGTATCTGAAAGAATTGGGGCTGGTAGAATAGTTTAGAAAAGTAATAGCAATGGGTGAAAATGACAACATACCTCAGATGACACCTTCATTTGAGAATATATGCCACAAGGATGAAAACGGGAATGAATACTGGAGCTCCCGTGATCTTTGTGGTGCAATGGGCTATTCTGCTTATTGGAAATACCAACGGGTCATAGACAAAGCCATCAAGGTAGCCGGAGAAAGGGGAATGAATGTGGACGAGCATTTCAACCAAGCGGTTGATATGGTCAAGATAGGAAACGGCTCATTCCGCAAAGTAAATATATTCCGTCTCTCTCGTATGGCATGTATGATTATTGCGGAAAATGCAGATGGCAAAAAGTTGCTCGTCCAACAGGCACGGGACTTTTTCTCACAATCGGTCTCAATGGCTGAACTTATGCATAATTCATTAAGTTCTAATATATTATTGTATAAAACAGCACAAGGAGAGGCACGGGTAGAAGTCATTTTCAATAACGAAACATTTTGGATGTCACAAAAAAGAATGGCGGACTTGTTTGGGGTTAATGTCAGAACCATTAATTATCATCTCGGACAAATTTACGAAACAGGAGAACTTTCCAAAGAGGCAACTATCCGAAAAATTGGGATAGTTCAAACAGAAGGAGACCGGGAAGTAGAACGTATGCCGCTATTTTATAATCTTGATGCTATTGTTGCAGTGGGATATAGGGTAAATAGCTATCAAGCTACTCAATTCCGCATTTGGGCTACTTCAGTGCTGAAAGAGTTTATCATTAAAGGATATGCCCTTGATGATGAGAGGCTGAAACAGGGCAAACATTTCGGAAAGGACTATTTTGACGATTTGCTTGAGCGTATTCGTGAGATACGCACCTCAGAGCGCAGATATTACCAAAAGATAACTGACATTTATGCAGAATGTAGTGCGGATTACGACCCGAAATCGGAAGATACAAAGTTATTCTTCAAGATGGTACAGAATATGATGCACCTTGCCGTTACCCATCATACGGCTGCGGAAATCATCTATCAACGGGCTGATTCTGAGCAACCCTATATGGGGTTAACTACATGGAAAAAAGCTCCTGACGGAAGAGTGCAAAAGTCTGATACTATCGTCGCAAAAAATTATTTGTCAGATTCTGAACTGTCCCAGCTGAATCTTATCACAACAGCTTTTCTTGATATGGCAGAATCACGTGCTGCACGTCATATCGTTTCAACTATGGATGATTGGAAAAAGTTCCTTCAACAATATCTTGCAACGATGGATTATGAGCCGTGCGATACAGCCGGAAAGGTGACGCAAGAGGAAGCAAGAGATAAGGCTTATAGCGAATACGAAAAATATAAACTGATTCAAGATAAATCATACATATCGGATTTTGACCGTTTTAACGAGGGCAATGATGAAACTTCGTTGCTTCCATTTGATTTGAATCCTACAAAATAATGACAACTATGGCAATAGATAATAAAAATAAAAAAGTCCTTAATGTTCCCCATTTGAGATTCCCTGAGTTTACGGGGGAGTGGAAGAAATATAAATTATCGGAAACATGTTCATTTTTCTCTGGAGGTACTCCCTCTTCTTCAAAGAAAGAATATTATGATGGAAATATTCCATTTATTCGTTCGGGGGAATTACATGAAGAGCAAACAGAACTATTCATTACAGAGGATGGCTACAAAAACTCTGCTGCCAAAATGGTAGAAGTGGGAGATCTGTTATTAGCTTTATATGGTGCAACAAGTGGCGATATTGCTATAAGTAAAATCAATGGTGCAATAAATCAAGCCATATTGTGTATCAGGACTAATCAGAATAAAAAGTTTATAGAATCTATTTGGCGTAAACACGTAGAAAAGCTACTCCAGACCTATTTGCAAGGCGGACAAGGCAATTTATCTGCTGATATTGTGAAAAATATATCATTCTATTTTTCTCGCATTGAAGAACAAAATAAGATAGCAGAATTTATTTCCTTACTGGATGAACGTATCGCTACCCAAAACAAAATCATTGAAAAGTTGCAGTCCTTAATCAAAGGACTAAATGACGACATTCTCAAAGATGTTGAAGGAGAACTAGTTTGTTTCGCTGATTTAGGTGAAGCCTATGGTGGGTTAAGTGGTAAAAGTGGTGATGATTTTGGATGCGGTGCCCCATTCATATCTTACTTGAATGTATATCAGAATACTTACATTTCGGAAAATGATTACGAACTGGTGCAAATAGCCCCAGACGAAAAGCAAAACAGCGTGCAGTACGGTGATGCCTTATTCACACTCTCATCCGAAACCCCGGAAGAGGTTGGAATGGGGGCTGTATATTTGGGCAACTCACAGAAACTATATTTGAATAGCTTCTGCTTTGGCGTTCATTTCCATGCAAACCGTGTATTACCTCAGTACATAGCTCACTTCATATCGAGTACTTCATTCCGTAAAGCAATATATCCGTTGGCACAAGGTAGCACACGATTTAATCTTCAAAAGAAGGATTTTATGAAGATGAAGTTTGTATTGCCTTCCTTAGAAGAACAAGAACGTATCGCTACAGCTCTCGATGCTTTGCATAACCATTTAGCAAATGAGAAGTTGTTGACAGAGCAATACCTATTATTGAAACAATATCTACTCCAACAGATGTTTATATGAACATCTGTTGGAGTAGATATTGTTTCTGAATCTCGTTTTTATTTAATTGCGTTCTATTTAATGACAGGTACTCTTCATAGGCATTGAGCAGCCTGACTACGTTTTTCTGTTTAATCATATCAGGAATATATACATAACAAGACGAAAGATTGTTTGCTGTAATAGAATATACTTTCGTTCCTTGTGCCAGTCGTCTTACTTGGTCGTGAAAATAACGAGAATTAAAGGCGAATCCTTTGAAGCCAAGAATAGTGCTTTGCTTTATGTCACGCCCATGAATTGTGTGCAAACCACAAACCGTTTTGACATCAATCGTGTTAGATAACTCAATAGCCTTGCCAATTTCATTAGTGTCCTCTGATGCATCAGCGAAAGCAACATCACCATCCTGGCACATGGTATCTTGCTTAGGCAGATAATTCGGCAGTATCCTCGGTAAGCGGGTTGAATCAATCATACTCGTCTGAAAACCATGTATTAAACCGTAATGCAGATTTCGAACATTACCATTGCTATAGCTTAGCTGTTCCCATGACAGGGAGTTTGTTGAGTAGAATTGCATAAAAGAGCGTAAATACACCTTCTCCCATGATGGGTTTTCCAATAGGCTATCTACAAGTCCTTTGATTAAAGATTGGGTGTTTTATAGGTCTGCGATTATTGATTATGCGATAGATTCTCTTGATACTGATTTTGCTAAGTTCGGTTCTTTGTATGAAACTGCTGGTGAGGGTGGAACTCCAACAACCTCAAATGCCAGTTTCTACGATAATGGTAAGATACCATTTGTCAAGATTGATGATTTGAAACAGAAATATTTAACTGAAAACAAAGACTTTATTACAGAACTTGGATTACAAAAATCATCAGCTTGGCTTGTGCCTACACGTTCCATTCTATTTTCAAATGGTGCTACCATTGGAGAAATAACAATAACGACATATCCCGTTTGTACAAAACAAGGAATATTGGGCATTGTGCCAAAGTCAAACATTGATGTGGAGTTCTTGTATTATTTCATGTCTTCGACTTATTTCAAAAAAGCAGTTAGTCGCATTGTTACAGAGGGAACTATGAAGACTGCCTATTTGAAAGATATAAACAATATACTTTGCCCGATACCAACAAAAAAGAAACAACAGGAAATAGCCAAAATACCATCCGCCCTGAACTCCAAGATTGATTATGAACAAAGTATATTGAAACTATTCATTATGCAGAAACAATACTTGCTTCGACTGATGTTTATATAAACATTTGGCAAAGCAAGTATTGTTTTTGTTTTCGATAGCACTCTCCCAGCACTATAGCTTTCTTTTCCTTCTCTGTGATGGCATTTAACATTTGGGCGATAACCTTTTGCTCCTCCATCGATGGAAAACGATGCTTGGTGTTGAAGTAATCTGCCATAGAGACATTCAACAGACCATGATTCCTTGCCCCTTCACCTGCTATATCAGACAATCCTTTATGCCATTTTTTGATTCGAAGTAATAGGTAAGAAAATCGGAGTCAACTATAGTCTCATTTATTTTGAAGCATATATAAAGAGTTGATAGAACACCTTCGTCATAATTGTCCAATCGTTTGACGGTTCCCCAATCATATCCAGCAGAGTAACTTCTGTTATAAGCAAACTCTCCTTTATGAAGCAAGTAATATCCTGTAAGATTTTCACTTGCAACTGATTTATTGAAGAAAGATTCTTGATTAACTAAACCATATTGAGCAGCGATAGTTAACACTAATGAACACTTGGTATCCTTGTTCTTGGTTGCAATGCGAGAGCAAAAAGCACTCATCTTATAGGTTGTCAGTGGTTGTTCAAATCCTTTGATACGACATACAGGTTGTTTTTGGTTGGGTGGACAAAAGACCTTTTCAATAATCGCAGACTTTAGTTTCTTCAAATCCTCAATGATTTTGTTTTGGGTAGCAATGCGTTTGTCAAGTAAATCTAATAATCGAGATATTTTAAGTTGCTCTTTTTTGTCGGGTGTATAATAAAAGTGAATTGTTGCCAAGTCCTCACTATTAATAGCAGGGTAACTTGAACCTGTGCAACGAACCATTACTTTTCTATTGAATTCGTCTGTATTCAATAGATGATAAATATAGTTTGGCAATTCTGTTGTTCTAATTTGAGCATATCCAGTAGAAGCAACCCATTGTTGATTACTCGTATTTAGAATCCTATGAATATAGTTGTTTTTCTGATAGGGGCGCACACATTGAAACAGAATATCATTGTTATCTATAACACGTTGTGCTCTACTTGGTGCTTCTTCTCGCATTATTTCTTGTATTTTTCTTAACTCACCTTTTTCAACGGCTTCCAAGTCTATATAAATAAAAGTGTTCTGAAGCGGATCTGATTTTGGATTTATAGTGGCTATATCTTGAAGTGATACCATTTCCCACTCCCCACTGAACTCAGGGAATCTCAAATGGGGAACATCTGGGATTTATTATTCTCTAATTATATGTACAACATATTAATATACGATTATGGAACAAAAAACAATTAGAGAAATCTCGGTTGCATGGAAAGAGTATAAGCAACCTTATGTGAAGCAGTCTACAATGGCTGCTTATGTGCTCATCTTGGAGAATCATATTCTTCCAAACTTTGGAGAAAGCGATACACTCTATGAACAGGCTGTGCAAGACTTTGTTTTACGGAAAATTGAGAATGGGCTGAGTGTGAAATCCGTGAAAGACATATTGATAGTTCTGAAAATGGTTATGAAATTCGGTGTGAAAAACGAATGGATGGATTATCAAGAGTGGGACATCAAATATCCGTCTTCTTCGATAGCCAAAGAATTGGAAGTACTGTCAGTTGCCAATCACAAGAAAATACTCAATCATATTCAAAACCATTTCTCCTTTGCCGGACTGGGTATCTACATCAGTCTTTGTACAGGACTTCGCATAGGGGAAGTCTGCGCTTTGAAGTGGAGCGATATCAATGTTTCCGAGGGTACGATAACCGTCAATCGTACAATTGAACGGATTTACATTATTGATGGGATGGAGAAACATACCAAGCTCGTTATCAACACCCCAAAGACTCAAAACTCATGTCGGGAAATTCCTATGACAAAGGAACTTCTCGCAATGGTAAAACCGCTAAAAAAGGTCGTTAATGAAGATTTCTATGTCTTGACTAATGATGAATATCCAACCGAGCCTCGTACCTACCGTAATTATTACGGTAAGTTAATGGCAAAGTTGGGTATTCCCAAATTGAAATATCATGGGCTCCGCCATAGTTTTGCCACTCGTTGTATAGAGGCTGGCTGTGACTACAAGACCGTTAGTGTATTGTTAGGGCATTCCAACATTTCAACTACATTGGACTTATATGTTCATCCAAATATGGAACAGAAAAAGCGTTGTATTGCGAAAGTCTTTAAGTCATTGGGAAAATGATGTAATATGTAGAGCGAAGAAATCTGATACAGTAATTTCTTCGCTCTCAATCATTGCGCACATTATGAGAATGGGGTAATAAAACTTTTATTATCAACATCTATAATAGAGGAATCTGCTCATTATGGCACATCGAAAAAGAAAAGGAGAGGAAAATTCCCCTCCTTAACTCTAAACCATGTATCAGACATTCAAATCCTTCAGTGCAAGTGTATAATTGGGACAAAAACCGTCCATGATACACTTAAGGCCAAGTGTCTGATAATACTTGTAGTCATCATCTTCGGTACAGAGGTATTTGTAACCGTAGCGTGGCGATATTCTCCCGAAACCATTTATCTCGGTAGGCAATTTTTAACAATCTTCTAAAAGTGGAGTAGTAGCCGGATGCTGAATTGAGGGATATGGGGCGGTTGCTATGTTTGAGCTGTTTGGCGTTCAACAGATACTCACGGAACTTCTTGCACAAGTCCACATTTACCTCGCCAAAGGTACATTGCCCTTTGACAAAGTTGTAGAAATGCTGATAGACGAACGCCCATTTCTGGTCTTTGCTTCGGCACATCTTTTTGAAGTAGGCAAGGAAATCGGCTTTCTGCTTGGTCTTATCCAAGGAACCGAACTCTTCATTGATGAGTGATTGTACTCTGATACAGCGAATAGCCTCTGCTTTGTTCAACATATCGTTGTTGAACTCCCGTTCCATTTCATTTTTCGGGTGTGCATAGATGTAGATGCCGAGATATTCCCGACGGCTCATCTGCATAGTCTCAGGGTTACGGACTGCTGGATAATAATCCAGATACAAGGAGATACGATTATTCCGAATCGCTCTCTGACGAACTGTTACTTTTGTACACGTGTGTGTCA